>Ga0299906_10000293_pt1 | contig 49020 bp, 45 predicted proteins | sample RVTome_14_FD_200259 | JGI IMG/M metagenome (GOLD analysis project Ga0299906, IMG submission 200259) | Soil microbial communities from uranium-contaminated site in the Upper Colorado River Basin, Wyoming, United States - RVT145D125 (version 2) ... | reverse complement strand
CCAGCACGTAGGTCCCCGCGTTGATCAGCCCGGGCACAGGATCGGCCGGTTTCTCGCGGAAGTCGAGGATCCGTCCGGACGGGTCGAGCGGCACCAAACCGTATGGGCGCGCGTCGGTGACCGGCGTTAGCGCGATCGTCAGCAGCGATCCTTGCTCCCGGTGCCATGCGAGCAGCGACGACAGATCCAGGTCGGTGAGTATGTCGCTGTTGAGCACCAGGAAGGTGCCGTCGAGCTGCTCGAGCATGCGACGCACCGCACCCGCCGTCCCGAGCGGCTTCTCCTCCGTCGAGATCTCGAGCGTGAGGCCGAGACCTGCGACCTCCTCGATGAACGCCCTGAAGTCCTCCGCGAGATAGCCGGTCAGGAGAACCGTCTCGGTGATCCCGTGCTGCGCGAGCAGGCGAAGCTGATGCTCGAGGAAGGGTCGGTTGGCGACCGGCAGGAGCGACTTGGGAACGGTGTCGGTCAACGGCCGCATCCGCGTCCCGAGCCCGCCGGCCAAGATGAGCGCTTTCATGCGAGCAGCTCCCGCATCGTCCGTTCGAGCGCGTCCTCCCACGGCGGCATGTCGTCGAACCCCGCCTTGCGCCACGCCTTCCCTTCCAGCGGCGCGAACGCAGGGCGGCGCGCGGGACGCGGTGGCATATCCGCCGTCGTCACCTCGCGCACCAACGCAGGATCCAGGCCGGCGTGACGCAGGATCTCGCGCGCGAACGTCGCGCGCGATACCTCGCCGCGGTTGGCGACGTGATAGAGGCCGGTGGCGCGCGCCTCGGCCAGATCGACGAGCGCCGGCGCAAGATCGAGCGCCGAGGTCGGCGAGCCCACCTGGTCGCCCACCACGTCGAGCGGCCCGGCCTCGGCGTTGCGCAGGATCGCGGTGACGAAGTTCGACGGGGACTCCCCGGACGCGATCCGTGGCGCGTACAGCCACGCGGTGCGCGCGATCGCGACGCGTCCGCTCAACTCGAGCGCGAGCTGCTCACTCTCGAGCTTCGCGGCGCCGTAGACCTGCAGCGGACCGGTCTCGTCCGTCTCGTCGTACGCGCGCCCGGCCTCGCCGTCGAAGACGAAATCGCTGCTCACCACGATCACCAGCGCGCGGAAGGCGCCCAGCACAACGTTGCGGGTCCCCTCCACGATCACGCGGCGCGCGCGCGGGGGATCCAGCTCACACCCGTCCACGTCGGTCCACGCGGCGGCGTGGATCACGGCATCGGGACCGGCCGAACGCAGCACGCCTTCGGTCGCCAGCGGGTCGGTCACGTCCATGTGCTCCAGGTCAAGCAGCACCGCGTCGTGGCCGCGCTGCTCGAGCACGGGCGCCAGCGCTGTTCCGAGCTGGCCGCTCCCACCGGTCACCAGGATGCGCATGCGTCTACCCGGGGCTGGGTGAGGGGGACGCTGAGGCTTCGCGCGCAGCAACATCCGCGCCGAGGGTGACCACGACGTCGGCCGGCAGGTCCCTCGTCACGGCCTTCACCTCTGCGTTGGGGTACTCCGCCTTGATCAGCCCGACCTTGAGGTCGCCCTCGCCCTTCACGTACTGGATCACCGTGCGCTCGAACCTCGATGACGCATCCCCGGTCGAGATCACGTCGAACCCCACGTTCTCGAGCCGGACCTTCTGGCGTCCGGCGAGGCCTGCGACACTCGTCCCGTTGAGCAGCTTGACCGTGACATCCTCAGGCGTGGGAAGGGACGCCGCGGTCTTGCCGTACGGCGGAAGCCTGGAGTCATCGCTGATGGCTCGGAACAGCCGTGATGCTTCGGGGTCATCGACCAGCAGGTACGAGACACCACCGATGTACCGCGGGTAGTTGGGCACGATGCGGAAGTCCACTGCGCGCTTGCTCAGCGACAGCTTGGCCGCGACCGAGCGCGCAACGCCCAGATCCAACTTGTGCGAGATCGTCACGCCGCGGGGCAGCTTGTTCGCGATCTCGGTGAGGCGGAGAGGGCTCTTGATGCTGTTCACCTTGCGCATAAGGGCTCGGATGAACTGCTGTTGCCGCTCCACCCGGCCGATGTCGGCCCGAGGATCGATCGAGCGGGTGCGCACCCATGCGAGCGCCATGTTTCCGTCCATGTCGTAGCACCCCGGCTTGGGGATCCTCAGGCCGGCCTTCGGATCGTTGTACGCCTGCTTGACGCAGACCTCGACCCCCCCGGCGGCCTCAACGATATCGCGGAAGCCCACGTAGTTGATGGACACGAAGTGGTGGATCTTGATGCCGGTCAGTTTCTTGACGGTCCTGAGCACGAGGTTGTTGTTGTTCGGCCCGTCGCAGGAGATCGCCGAGTTGATCTTCTGCACGCCACATCCCGGGATCTCGACACGGAGATCACGTGGGAAACTGAGCAGCACCGCCTTGTTCGCCTTCGGGCTGACGTGCAACAGCAGGATCGTGTCGGTGAGATGACCGCCGCTGCCCTTGAACTGACGCTTCCTGCGCTCCTTGGCGCTGAGCACGTCACGCCGGTCGCTGCCTAGGATCAGCACATTCATCGCTTCATCCGGCAGAAGTTCGTCGACGATGATCCCATGGTCCACCGCTTCGCCGAGCTTGTCGTTGACGTAGCTGTACAGCCAAAGGCCCGTTCCCAAGACGGCGATCAGCAGGACGATCAGGCCCGTCATGCCGAGGCGCAGCACGCGGCGCGCGCGCGGATGCCGTTTCCGCGCGCGTCTGGGGACGTCGAGATTCTTAAGGCCGTCGTACATGGGAGGTGTCCCTGAGTCTACCCATTAGGGAGCCTCGTCACTGGACGAACGGACCTCTCCGGCGCGGCGCTGGGCCCTGATCGCTTCCTTGCGCGCCAGCCGGTGCTGGCGGCGGATCTTGGCCTCGTCCATGCGACGCTTCTCCTCCGGCGCCTCGGGGACCAACGGCGGGACCGGCCGGGGCTTGCCCTCGGCATCCAGTGCCACGAACACCAGGTACGCGGTCGAGACGTGCCGGCGCTCGCCCGTGCGGGCGTTCTCGGCTTCGACCCTGACCCCGATCTCCATCGAGGTGCGCCCGACGTCGTTGACCTGCGCGAGCAGCGTCACCACCTCGCCGAGATACACGGGCTCGATGAAGCTCATCTCGTCCATCGAGGCGGTCACCACCCGGCCGCCGCAGTGCCGCACCGCTGCGATCCCGGCCGCGGTGTCCACCAGCTTCATGATCACGCCGCCGTGCACGTTTCCCGACAGGTTGCCGTCGCCGATCTCCATCACCTCGGACAGGATCGTGCGCGAACGGCTCGGCGGTTTCGGCTCGAGCGTCATGCCGCGCTCGCTCCGTGCGCGGCCGCCACGACGTCGGCGATATCGGCCACGATGCGGGTCAGGTCGTAGTCCGCGGGCGTGTAGACGCGCGCGACACCCGCCTCGCGAAGCACGCGCGCATCCTCCTCGGGGATGATCCCTCCGACCACGACCGGGACCCGCTGCGGATCCACGCCTCGCGCGCGCATCTCGCGCAGTACTTCCGGTACCAGCAGCACGTGCCCTCCAGACAGGATCGACAGCCCGATCACGTGCACGTCCTCGTCGGCAGCGGCCTGGGCGATCATCGCCGGGGTCAAGCGGATCCCCGAGTAGACGACCTCGTAGCCGGCGTCGCGCGCGCGCACGGCTACCTGCTCGGCCCCGTTCGAGTGCCCGTCCAGGCCGGGCTTGCCGACCAGCATCCGGAGCTTGCGCGCGCCGATCGCCTGGGCGACGGCGTCCACGCGGGCGCGCGCCTCACGTAACGCGTCGTGCGGGTGGGCCGTCTGCGCGGCCTGCGAGACACCGGTCGGCGCGCGGAACTCGCCGAAGACCTCGCGAAGCGCGTCGGCCCACTCGCCTGTGCTCACGCCTGCGCGCGCGCACGCGATCGAGTAAGGAACCAGGTTCTCGTCGGTTGCCGCCGCAGCCCGCAGGTCGTCGAGCGCGCGGGCGGCGGCCGCGGCGTCGCGCGCGCGCCGGGATCCCTCCAGCGCCTCGATCTGACGCTTCTCCGCCTCGGGATCGGGCGGCTCGATATGCACGCCCTGCGCCAGCGGCGACGGCTCGGTCTCGGTGAACGCGTTCACCCCGACCACGGTCGTCTCGCCCGACTCGATGCGCCGCTGCCGCTCCGCGAGCGAGCGCACCAGACCGGACTTCATGTACTCGATGGCCTCCAGCGACCCACCCCGCTCGAGCACCTTGTTCAGCTCATCCCAGGCGGCGTCGGCGATCTCGGTGGTCTTGGCTTCCACGACCGTCGACCCCGCGAACAGGTCGTCGTATTCCAGCAGGTCGGTCTCGTGAGCAAGGATCTGTTGCAGCCGCAGCGACCACTGCTGGTCCCACGGCCTCGGCAGGCCCAGCGCCTCGTTCCACGCCGGGAGCTGGAGCGAGCGGGCGCGTGCGTCCTTCGACAGGGTCACGGCAAGAGCCTCGAGCAGGATGCGGTAGGGGTTGTTCTCGGGCTGCAGCGCCGTCAGGCCCAGGGAGTTGACCTGCACGCCGTAGCGGAAGCGTCGGTAGCGCGGATCCTCGACGCCGTAGCGCTCGCGCGTGATGCGATCCCACAAGCGAGTGAATGCCCGCATCTTGCAGGTCTCCTCGATGAAGCGGACGCCGGCATTGCAGAAGAACGAGATGCGCCCGACCACCCGGCCGAAGTCGTCGTCGCCGATCCGGCCCGAGGCGCGCACCCCATCGAGCACCGCGACAGCGTTGGCGATGGTGTACGCAACCTCCTGATGTGGCTCGGCGCCGGCCTCTTGAAGGTGGTACGAGCAGACGTTGATCGGGTTCCATTTCGGGATCTCGGCCGAGCAGAACGTCACCATGTCGGTGATCAGCCGCATCGAGGGCTGCGGCGGGAAGATGTGCGTGCCGCGCGATAGGTACTCCTTGAGGATGTCGTTCTGGGTGGTCCCCTGCAGCGCCGTACGCGCGGCCCCTTGCTCCTCGGCGACGGTGACGTACAGCGCGAGCAGCCACATCGCGGTCGCGTTGATGGTCATCGAGGTGTTCATCTGCTCGAGCGGGATCCCCTCGAGCAGCTCGCGCATATCCCCGATCGAGCTGATCGGCACACCCACCTTCCCCACCTCGCCGACGGCCATGGCCGCGTCGGGGTCGTATCCGCACTGGGTGGGCAGATCGAAGGCCACGCTGAGGCCGGTCTGGCCCTTGGCGAGGTTGCGCTTGTACAGCTCGTTGGACGCGCGCGCGGAGGTATGCCCGGCGTAGGTCCGCAGCAGCCAGGGTTTGTCCTTGGGATGATTCACGCCCATCTCCCTAGATTCTCGCCGCCCACAAGCCGCCGTGCGAATCACGCGGAGATGCCGGCGCCCCGGGCTTCGCCCGGGGCGCCTCGTTGCTCTGTCTCCCTCGGCCCGAGGCGACCGGTTAGCTGATCGAGAGACGGAACAGGCCGTTCGCGCCGCCGAACATGGTCACGATCGCGAATCGCGAGCCTGCCGGAACGACCCCCGACTCGTTGCCGAGCCGCCCGAACGAGGGCGGGTCCATCGGGGTGGGGTTCTCTCCGCCGAGGGCGCTCTCACCCTCACAGGAACCGAGGCTCTGGTACCAGGCGACGTCGAAATCGATCCCCGCCGGCAAGCCCGTTTGATCGGTGAGCGTGAACGGCCGGCCGCTGTCGCTGGTGTTGATGCCGATCACGAAGCCGAACCGACCGGTTGTCCCGTCTTGGTTCAAGCTCGGGTCGACCAGGTAGATGCAGCGAACGTGCCGCGAAACTTGGGTCTTGTAGCAGCCGGGCGCGCTCGGGCACCCGGCGGCACCCTGCAGGCCGGTGGCCCCGGTGGGCAGCACGATGGTCGCGTTGATGGCGCGCGCAGCCTGCGCGGGCATCGAGACGGCCGCGACCGCGGCGAGCGCGACCCCAGCCAGGAAGATCCTTCGCATGACTCCCCCTCCGTTCAGCAAGACGGCCCCTCGCCGTCCGGAAGGGGTTTTCGCCCCGGACCGCGCCGAGTCCTTCTTGGACGTCGGTGTGGACTGGGTCGGAGTTGGGGCCGGGTCCGGCTAGCCGGCCGGGGCCTCCATGAAGTCGAGTCGCTCATCGAGACGGGTCACGGTGAAGATGCGCTGGATCGGCGCCGGCCCCGGGATCAGATACAGCCTCCGGCCCTCGGTGGCCAGCCGCTGGTGTGCCGAAACGATGATCCGTAGACCGGAGGAGTCCATGAAAGAGAGACCGCGCAGGTCGATCACGATGCGAGCGGGATCCTCCTGCTCGATTGCCCGCAGCTCACGTTCCACCTTCGGGGCCTCCGAGATATCGAACTCGCCGGTCAGCGCGACCTGGACGCCGTCGGCGTCGCGCGTCGTCGTGACATCCAGACTCATCCCAACTCCCCTCTTACCCCCGTCGGATCGGGCGCAGGCCCGACGCGGGCGATCACGAACGCCGCATCGTCGATCGGCCCGTCCAGCGGCCGGGCCCGCTCTATCTCATCGGCACACCGTGTGATGGGCTGATCAAGTGTGAATGCGAGCGCCTTCCGTATCTGCTCTTCGGGGCGAGCGAGCCGCTCATCCAGCGCTCCATCGGTGAACAAGACGAAAGTGTCCCCGGGGCACAGCGACGTCTCGACGTCGGCCAGCGTTGGATCGGGGAACGCGCCGAGCAGCGTGCCGCTGGCTCCGACGGAGTCCACCTCGCCGCTCTCGGCGCGCGCGATCAGGGGCAGCGGGTGGCCCCCGCTGCAGACCGTGAGACGAGCACCCTCGATCCCCGGTTGGACCAACGCCATCACCACGGTGCAGAACCGATCGACGCCGTCTCGAAGGATCACGTCGTTGAGGGTGCGCAGGACCTTGCTCGGCGTTGGCCGGCGCAACGCCGCCGCGCGGATGGTGTGCCGGGCAAGTCCCGTCAACGTCGAGGCCTCGACCCCCTTGCCGCACACATCCCCCACCACCAGTGCCCACGTCCCCGGCGTTATCTCGAACACGTCGTAGAAGTCACCGCCGATCAGGTCGGCGCGCGACGCGGGGTGGAACCGAACCACCAGATCGATCCCCTCGATCGAGGGGATGTCCGGAGGAAGGAGGGAGCGCTGAAGGATGCGGGCCGTCCGGGTCCGTTCCTCGTACAGGAAGACATTGTCGAGCACCACCCCCAGCCGGCGGGCGAGGTCTTGCGCCAACGAGAGGTCCTCCTCTGCATATCGGCGACCGCCGCCGCCGAAGCCGAACGCGATCGAGCCGACGATGCCCCTGGGCGTGGCCACGGGGACGATCATCAGCGAGCCCAAGCGCATCCCCTGAAGAAGGACCCTTTGGGTGGCGTCCCGGGCGACTTCATCAAGGACGGCCGGCGTCACGCGGGTGTACAAGCTCGCTGTTCCTTCGCCCACGGCCTTCATCGCCGTGCCCCGATCACCGGGACCCTGCGGACGCTGATGCAGCACGTTGTCGGCCAGCGCGGCATCGATGCGATCCGAGTGCGATACCACGATCGGATGGACCAGGCCGTCGCTGTCGAGCACGTCCACCCAACAGATATCCGCGAGCCGCGGCACAGCCAAGCGCGCGAGCTGCGACACGGTCTCGTGGAACTCCAACGAGGATGAGAGGACACCAGACGCTTCAGCCAGGAACGCGGTCCGGTCCTTGGCGACCTGGGCGAACCACCGAGCTCCTCGCTGACGGGAGATCAATTGTGCGAACCCGATCGCGACGAGAAGGAAGACGCCGAGCACGAGCAGCTCACTCGCATCGGAGACCTGTGTGCTCTCCAAAGGCGTGTACGCCCAGAGCAAGCCGGCGAATGACAGGACGGCGGCAGTGACACCGCCCCAAACGCCACCGACCATCGCACCGGCCGCGACCGCGAGCATGAACAGCAGGCCGGCCAGCTCAGATGGCTGACGGGGAAGGGCGTCGCTGATCAGCGGTTCCGCCGCGGTCACGATCGCGGGTGCGCCGAGGACGACGGCGACCGTGCGCAGGGCGCGCGCAGGCCTCCGGCGCCGACCGAGCAGAGGCTCGGCCGCTCTGGAGCCGGGCACGATCGAGTGTGTCCGGCGCTCGCTTCTCAGCTCGCGGCTCTCGACGAGCACCTCCCGCCCCCCTCCAGGTTCAGTAACCGATGGTCATACCCGGCGCCGCCGTACGTCAAACCCGCCCCTGTTGCAGTTCGAGGCGGAGGGTTCCCCATCGCTATACTCGGCGATCACCGTCACCCGGAGGGACATCGATGAGCATCAGAACCGTCGGCATCCTCGGCTGCGGCACCATGGGCTCGGGCATCAGCGAGGTTTGCGCGCGCAGCGGATACGACGTGGTGTTCCGCGAGGTCGACGATGTGCGGGTCGAGGCGGGTCTCGCACGGATCACCCAATCGCTCGATCGGGCTACCGAGCGCGAGAAGATCACCGCGGAGCAGCGCGACCAGGCGCTGGGGCGGATCAAGGGAACGACCTCGCTCGAGGACATGAAGAGTTGCGACCTGGTCATCGAGGCCGTCCCCGAGCACCTAGACCTCAAGCAAGGTGCGTTCCAGGAGCTCGACGCGATCCTGCCGCCCGATGCCATCTTCGCGACCAACACCTCCTCGCTGCCCGTGATCGAGATGGCGGTCCGCACCGGTCGTCCCGCGCGGCTTCTGGGGATCCATTTCTTCAATCCGGCCCCGGTGATGGGCTTGGTCGAGCTGGTCAAGACCGTGGTCACCGACGATGAGGTCGTGACGTCGACGAAGGCGTTCGTCGAGTCCCTCGGCAAGTCGCCGGTGATCTGCCAGGACCGCGCCGGATTCATCGCGAACCTGCTGCTGTTCCCTTATCTGAACAACGCGGTACGGATGCTCGAGTCCGGGTTCGCCTCCCGCGAGGACATCGATTCGTCGATGCAGTTCGGAACCGCACACCCGATGGGGCCACTGGCGCTCGTGGACCTGATCGGCCTCGACACGACCTACGAGATCCTGGACGCGCTGTACCGGCAGTTCCGGGAAACCATGTACGCCCCCGCCCCGTTGATCAAGCAGCTCGTCACGGCGGGATTCCTCGGGCGCAAGAGCGCGCGCGGCTTCTACGAGTACGAGGCAGCGGACTCGTCGCGCGTGAAGGAGTCGGGCCACCACGGCCACCAGGTGCAGGAGTCGGCCGCTGCTCACATCAAGCGGATCGGCGTGCTGGGCTCGGGCACGATGGCCAACGGCATCGCCGAAGTCGCCGCGAAAGCAGGCTTCAAGGTCGCGATGCGCGCCCGCACCAAGCAGCGCGCGGCCGAGTCCCGCGCGGCGATCGAGAAGTCGCTCGCCAAGGCGGTCCAGCGAGGCAAGATGACCGAGGAGCAGGCCAAAGAGACCGCGGAGATGGTCACGACCTCGACCGAGTTCGACGTCTTCGCCGACTGCGACATCGCGATCGAGGCGATCGCCGAGGACCTCGACATCAAGGTCGATCATTTCAAGCATCTCGACGCGGTGCTTCCTCAGCACGCGATCCTTGCCTCGACCACGTCCTCGCTCCCGGTGATCGCCCTGGGAGCCACGACCGGCCGGCCAGATCAGGTGATCGGGATGCATTTCTTCAACCCGGCGCCGGTCATGCGACTGGTCGAAGTGGTCAAGACGGTGCGCACGAGCGAGGAGACCTTCGAAGCGACTTTCGCGCTCGCGAAGAAGCTCGGCAAGCATCCCGTCGTCTGTACGGATCGCGCCGGGTTCATCGTCAACGCGCTGCTGTTCCCTTACATCAACGACGCGATCAAGATGCTCGAGGCCGGCTATGCCACCGCCGAGGACATCGACACCGCGATGAAGCTGGGATGTGGTCATCCGATGGGCCCGTTCGCGCTCGCCGACATCGTGGGTCTCGACGTGACCTACCAGATCATCCAGACGCTTTACCGCGAGTTCCGGGATCCCTACTACGCGCCGGCGCCGATGCTCGAGCATCTCGTCCACGCCGGCTATCTGGGGCGGAAGACCGGCCGCGGGTTCTACACCTACTAGAAGGAGGCGCCGTGGGGACCGAGATCTTCTCCTTGGAGGGCAAGGCAGCCTTGGTGACGGGTTCGTCGCGCGGCATCGGCGCTGCGATCGCGCTCGCCTACGCGGAATGCGGCGCCGACGTGGCCCTGGCCGCCCGCTCGGCCGACGATATCGAAGTGCTCGCCGACAAGATCCGCGGGATGGGTCGCAAGGCCGTCGCGATCCCCACAGACGTCACCGATCTCGAGCAGGTGCACGCGTGCGTCGACCGCACGATCGCTGAGCTCGGAGCGCTCGACGTGCTCGTCAACAACGCCGGCGGCTCGAAGTTCATGGCTCCGGCGGTGGACACGCGCGTCGATGGATGGCACAAGGCCATCAGGCTGAACCTGGACAGCGTGTTCTACTTCTGCCAGAAGGCCGGCGCGCACATGCTCGAGCGCGGAGCCGGCTCGGTCATCAACGTGTCCTCGGTCGCCGGCATCGCCGCCGCGCCGACGCTCTCGTACTACAGCGCCGCGAAGCATGGCGTGATCGGCCTGACCAAGACCCTCGCCGTCGAATGGGGAGGGCGGAGCGTGCGCTGCAACGCGATCGCCCCCGGGTGGGTCAAGACCGATCTCAACCGCCCGCTGTGGGAGGACGAACAGCATGCGACCGAGTGGATCGGCTCCCAGCCCATCCGGCGCTGGGGCGAGGTGGCGGATCTGACGGGCGCCGCGATCTGGCTGGCGTCCGACGCGAGCACCTACGTGACCGGCACGACCATCGTCATCGACGGCGGTCAGACGACCGGGTGAGCCCGCGGCGCAACCGGCCAATGCGGGGCGGCAAGCGCGCGCCCGAGGACGACCGTCCGGTCAACCCGAACATCGTGGTGGGCGGGCCCCCGGGATGGCAGGTGCGCGTCATCCATCCGGAGAACGCGGTCAAGGAGTACGTGTGCCCCGGGTGCAGCCAGGAGATCCGCCCCGGCACGGCCCACGTCGTCGCCTGGCAGCCTGATCACGAGCACGACCGCCGTCACTGGCACCCCGGATGCTGGCAGACTTTCGTCCGGCAGGGCGGCCGCTTCTCGACCGGGGAGCGCTAGGTTCCGGGGAACTCCTGGATAGCCCGCCCCTTCGCCTTTCGCGTCAGAGTTCTACGGTGACGCTGGCGTCGGCTCCGGCCACCTCGACCGCACGCGTCGCGGTCTCTGCCCCGGCTGCGCGGGTCTCCAGCGTCCAGGTGCCGTCGACCACGTGGAACGTGAACACGCCGTCTTCGCGTGTGTAGATCTCAGCCACGAACTCGTCGGACGGTCCGATGAGCCGTACGTACGCGCCGCCGAGCGGCTCCCCATCACTTCGGACGACCCCATCGATCGCTGGCATCACGCCTCCTGTGTGTCTCCGAGCCGCAGGTAGCGGAGCGTCCACAGACGATCGCACGTGCGGCAGTGATAACTGGCTTCCTCCGAGCCCGGACGAAGATCTTGCTCCCCGCAGTAGGGACAGTAGAACGGTTGGGCGTGCGCAGTGGCCTCGCTCATCGCCGAGGCGCCGCGAACACGGCGAGTTCTGGTGCCGACAATGATGTGACGTACCCGCGGAAACTGCCATGGCCGTTGCGCGCGCGCAGGTAACGCCGTAGCAAGGTCTCGACGTAATCGGCGAGATCCTCCCCGAGCACGCGGACGCCGCGCACCTTGCGCCCGAAGCCCGCTGCGTCGCCGAGGCCGCCCCCCAGGTGCACAAGGAAGCCGTCCGAACGCGTCCCGTCGAGGCGCTCGATCATGCACCCCATCAGGCCGATGTCGGCGATCTGGAAGCGCGCGCATGAGTTCGGGCAGCCGTTGACGTTGATCCGGATCTCCTCGTGGAAGTCGGGGAGACGGGCTTCGAGCTCTTGATACAGCCACTGCGCGCGCGCCTTAGTCTCGGCCAGGGCGAGCTTGCAGAACTCGATCCCGGTGCAGGCCATGGTTCCCCGGCGGAACGGCGTCGCGCGCACGCGCAGGTCCTCGTCCTCGAGGGCAGCCGTGAGCTGCGCGACGTGTTGGGGCGGCACGTCCAGGATCACCATCTTCTGCTGCGTGGTCGTGCGCGTACGGCCAGAACCGTATCGCTCGGCGAGGTCGGCGACCCGTCGAAGCTGGTGTCCGCTGATGCGGCCGGCCTTCGGCGCGAACCCGATGTAGCGCAGGCCGTCGCGCTGCTCGAAGACCCCGACGTGGTCGCGTTGTGTCGTGACCGACGACGGCGGCGGGTCGCCGTCGGGCAGTGCATAGCCCAGGTACTCACGTTCGAGCACCTCACGGAACCGTTCCGGCCCCCAGTCCGCGATCAGGAACTTCAGGCGTGAGCGGTTACGGACGCGCCGGTACCCGTAGTCGCGGAACGCGCCGCAGACGCCAGCCCACACCTCGGCGACCTGCTCGGGCTCCACGAACACTCCGAGGCGCTGCCCGAGATGCGGGTTCGGCCCGAGACCGCCGCCCACCCACACGTCGAACCCGACGACGTCGTCTCGCCGGACGCCGACGAAGGACACGTCGTTGATCTCGTGCTGCGCGCATTGCTGCGAACAACCGGCGATCGAGGTCTTGAACTTGCGCGGGAGGTTCGAGAACGCCGGATCGCCGACGAAGCGTCGGTGTGTCTGCATGATGATCGGCGTCGCGTCGATCACCTCGTGGGCGTCCACCCCCGCGAGCGGGCAACCGAGGAAGTTGCGCGGTGTGTCCCCGCACGCCTCGGTCGTGGACAACCCGACCGCCTCGATGCGTTCCCAGATCGCCGGCACGTCTTCGATCCGGATCCAGTGCAGCTGCACGTTCTGGCGATCGGTGACGTCGGCGACGTCGCGGCCGTAGCGTTCCGAGCACCAGGCGATCGCGCGCAGCTGCTCGGCGTCGAGCGCCCCGCCGGGGATCCGGATGCGCAGCATGAAGAATTCGTCCTCGAGCTGCTCGGGCTCGGCCGAGGCGGTCGCACCGGCCGGGACCCCTTGTTTGCGCTGGGTGTACAGGCCCCACCAGCGGAAGCGAGAGCGCAGATCCGCCTTGTCGATCGAGCGGAATCCGTGCTCGGCGTAGATGGTCTCGATGCGCGCGCGCACGTTCAGGCCGTCGTCATCGCGCTTGGCGCGCTCGGCGGCGTTGAGTGGCTCGCGATAGCCGAGCGCCCACTGGCCTTGCGCGCGGCTGTCTTGCCTGCCTCGTGCGGGCGGTGGCGTCTCGTGCCGCAGATCGATCACTTCGGTAGCCATGCCAGCTCCTGCTCGAGTCGTTGCGACCGGCTCTCGTGGTGCAAGCCGCATTCCTTCGCTTGGTCGCTCTCCCACCACCACCGGCCGGCGCGTTCGGGGAGGCCGGGAGGCACCGCGCGGGTGCACGGCGCGCACCCGATCGAGACGTACCCGCGGTCGTACAGCGCGTTGTAGGGGACCTTGTGCTCGTGGATGTAGTTCCAGACCTGCTCGCGGGACCAGTCGGCGATCGGTGCGATCTTGACGAGGCCTGCGTGTTTCGCGTCCGGCGCCACCTTGCCGATGCCCGAGCGCAGCTCGTCCTGACTGCGTCTCAGGCCGGCGATCCACGCGTCGAACCGGTCCAGAATGCGGTCGAGGGGGACGACCTTGCGGACGTGGCAGCACAGCTCCCGCAGCGCCGGGTCGTGACGGAACAGGTTGAAGCCGTGCCGTTCGACCATGGTTTCCACCTGAGCGGCGTCGGGGAACACGACCTCCACGACGATCCCGTAACGGCCCCGCACCTGGTCGATCAGCTCGTAGGTCTCGTCCGGGAGCCGCCCTGTATCGATGGTGACGACGCGGATGTCGCGCTGGATCCGGCTGGCCATGTCCAGCAGCACCATCCCTTCTGCCTGGAACGCCGTGACGAGGGCAAGCTTGGGATGGAAACGCTCGATACCCCAGGCCAGGACGTCCGCGGCCGGCCAGCGGTCGTAGGAGGCGAGGTCGGGCCCCGGGAGCCCGAGGGCGTCCGGGGTGGAGACAGCCTGCGCCAAGGTTCGACCTCCCGACTGGGTTGGCGCAGGTCAACCCATGTCTACATGGTTTGCACTATTGAAACAGGGGAAAGGTACCGGCTCACCCGGCCACTGTCAAACCGTGAGGCCCTATTTGGCGTCGCCGCGGCCCGCGGTGATGTGGCTCTCCGCGCTGGCGTACCGTCCCGAGATGCGCCAGGCCGACGGCGCCGAGCGCGCGCGCAACAGCCAGGCCCCGACCCCGGTCGCCTCCATCCGCCCGGCCAGCGCCCAGCGGTCGGCCGGGGCTTCGCGCGCAGCTCGGGCCTGATCCTCCCGCCAGAGCGCGACGATCGCGGCCCTCACGGCGGCCGCCTCGTCTTCGTCCGGCGAGCCGCCGGTGATCTGAACCTCGGGTGGCCCGGCCACGGCTACAAGGGGATGTTGTTGTGCTTACGGGGCGGGAGCGTCTCACGCTTGGTCATCAGCATCTCGAGGGCATCGATCAGTCTCGGCCGCGTCTCTCGCGGATCGATCACGTCGTCCACGTAGCCGCGTTCGGCGGCGATCCACGGGTTGGCGAACTTCTCGCTGTACTCGGCGACCAGATCAGATCGGCGGCTGGGGACGTCGGCCTTCTCGATGTCCTTACGGAAGATGATGTTGACGGCACCCTCGGGCCCCATGACCGCGATCTCCGCGGTCGGCCAGGCGAACGCGACGTCCGCACGGATGGACTTGGAGTTCATGACGACGTAGGCGCCGCCGTAGGCCTTGCGGGTGATCACCTGGATCCGCGGCACGGTTGCTTCGCTGAAGGCGAACAGCAGCTTCGAGCCTCGCCGGATGATTCCGCCCCACTCCTGACCGGTGCCGGGCAAGAAGCCCGGCACGTCCACGAACACGATCAGCGGGATGTTGAACGCGTCGCAGAAACGAACGAACCTCGCCGCCTTCTCGGAGGAATACACGTCGAGCACGCCGGCGAGAACCTTTGGCTGGTTGGCGATCACGCCGATCGCGTGCCCGTTCAGCCGGGCGAACCCCGTGATGATATTCATCGCGTAATGCGGGAAGACCTCGAAGAACTCGCGGTCGTCCACGGTCAGGGTGATGACCTCGTGCATGTCGTAGGGCTTGTTCGGCTCGTCTGGCATCAGCTCGACCAGCCGCTGCTCCCGCCGGTCGACCGGATCGGCGGACGGATAGAACGGCGGATCTTCCATGTTGTTCTGCGGCAGGAACGACAGCAGGTACCTGACCATCTCGATGCAGTGTTTCTCGTCCTCGGCGACGAAATGCGCGATCCCACTCTTACTCGCGTGTGTCATCGCGCCGCCGAGCTGCTCCATCGTGACCTCTTCGCCGGTGACGGTCTTGATCACCTCAGGTCCGGTGATGAACATGTGCGAGGTGTCCTTGACCATGAAGATGAAGTCGGTCATCGCCGGCGAGTACACGGCACCACCCGCGCAAGGGCCCATGATCACGCTGATCTGCGGCACGACGCCGGAAGCGCGCACGTTGCGGTCGAAGATGTAGCCGTAGCTCGCGAGGGAAACGACGCCTTCCTGGATGCGCGCGCCACCGGAGTCGTTGAGCCCGATCACGGGCGCTCCGGTCTGCATCGCCAGATCCATGATCTTGCAGACCTTCTCGCTCATCACTTCGCCGAGCGAACCGCCGAAGACGGTGAAGTCCTGGCTGAACACGAAGACCTTGCGGCCGTTGACGGTTCCCCAGCCGGTGACGACCGCGTCGGAGAGGGGACGGTCCTTCTCGATCCCGAAGGCCACGGTGCGGTGCCGCGCCAGCGCGTCGGTCTCGCGGAAAGTGCCGGGGTCGAGCAGCAGCTCGATCCGCTCGCGCGCGGTGAGCTTGCCCTTCGCGTGTTGGCGCTCGATCGCCTTGGCCGAGCCGGCATGGATCGCCTCGTCCTTCAGGCGCTGCATCGCGTCGAGCTTGTCCTCGACCGTGCCGGCCGCCGGCGCCGTCGCCGGGGCGCCGTCTGTGCCGTCGGCCTGGGTGGTGTCGTCCTTGGGTTCCGTCTTCTTGGCCATGAGACAAGCATCGTAACCAGCCGACGGAGCCGCCTCATAACCGGTTCGCCGTAGTTCGGTCTGCGGCGCCGCTGGTGATGCGTTCCGCGGAACGCTGATCCTTGGCCCTTTGCGCGATGCCCGGCAGTGTTCCGCGGAACACTCAGTCCCGGGGGTGGTCTCGGGCTGCTCGGTCGATCTCCTCCTGGAGCGCGCCGAGGATCTCGGCAGCCCAGAGGTCTTTCGGCCGCCCCGCGGAACGCTTCATCCGGATCAGGTCCTCGAGGCTAGAGACCAAAACGTGCAGGTCATCCATCGGCATCGCGACGGCGTTGCGACGTAGCTCTGCGTAGAAGAGTCCCGGCGCCGGCTCGCAAAGGATGTCGAGGTCCCCCGCGACGGTTTCGAACGTGAACGTGCAGCCGTTGGAGATCGTCTGCCCATCCAGGATGAACGGAAGATCGGCAGGCCATCTACGTGGCGAAGCTTCGAGGTCGGCCAGGGCACGAGCCATTCGCTCGCAGTTCTCGCGGCCGTGCTCGTAGCAGATGTCCGTGTCGTTGGTGGCGATGGGGGATCCGAGGAGTCTTCCGGCGAACGCTCCGATCACGACGAACTCGACGTCATGCTCCACGAGGGTGCGGACGGCCTTCGAGGGCTGCCATGCGGCCACCCGATGCGGTTCGGCCCCTGGTCGATCGACTTCGTAGTGTTCGGAATCCTCGGAAAGGCGGGCGCGCACCCCAGGAGACACCGCGACCAGGTTCGCGATCTGCGTCCGGTCGACGCCAATGCCGGCGCGTTTCAGCGCGTACAACCCCTCACCACACGCCTCGAGCAGCTTGTCCAGCGTGTCCACGCGAGGGATGGTGGTGCCCCGCTCGATCCGCGCGACCGTGGGCTGCGGGACGCCGGCTTTCTCGGCGAGCCGGCGTTGAGTGAGCGCTGCTCGCCTGCGCGCCTGCCGGAGGACCCTGCCAGCGTCCATCCCTGCTATGATAGCATATCCGCTATCTTGATAGCAAAGGAATGATCAGATGTCGCCGTCTTCGTCGGTCTGGTCGTCCCAGTAGCAGTCCCCGCACAACCCCAGGGCCACGTCGTCGTGGTCGGGGTCGAGCGCCCGGCCGCACCGGATGCAGTGCTGCGTCTCTTCGCTCACGATCCCATCTCAGCATGGCGACGTGACAGCACGGGGATCTCCTCGATCTTCTCCCCGTCCAGATCGGACCACAGGATCCCGGGCGGCCGTCGGCGCGCGTCCGGCCTGATCACCTCGTCCGGTCAATCAGATCGACCCGGAAGTCGTGGGCGGTTTGGAGGAGCTGCTCGTCGAGCACCTGCAGCGGATGCACACTGGTCGGAACCGATGAAGTTGGGGATGCGGCCGCGCGTGCCGGGGAACCGCGCGACCTTCGCGCGTTGCATCGCCGACCAGACCTGCTCGCGGACCGCTTGCTTATCGCGCACGGATCTCGCCGCCGCGCACGATGTACACGAGCAGACCGACCGCGCTGGTGGCCAACAGGATGGCCAGCACGAGCAGCGCATAGGCCAGCGCCTCTGCATGCCCGATCCCGAACACGCCCAGCGCCCAAACGTAGGCGAGTTCCCGAAAACCCAACCCTCCCGGCGACAGCGGGATGATGGTGGCAAGCGATGCGACGACCACGACCCCAGTCATCGCCCCTACGGAAACCCCCTCGAAGCCGAGCGCTCGGGCGAGCAGCACGTGGTAGGTCAGCACGAGCGCCTGGAACACCAGCCCGAACAGGTATCCGCGCGCGGCCGCCTGACGGTGGCGCGCGGCTGCCTGGATCGCGCGCACCGCCTGACGGAGCTTGCCGCCGATCCCGTGGTGCTTGACCAGGCGTCCGCGTCCGAGCAGCTTCTCGCCCAGGAACAGCACGATCGCCGCGGCGCCGGCCATGCCGGCCGAAAGCACCGCCGCGATCGCGGCCACACGCTGGGCCTCGCCCGCGAACAGCTCGATGACTCCCCCGATCAGCCCGATCGCTGCCAGCGCAACGAATCCTGCGAAGCGATCCAGGAACACCGAGGCGAACGCCGGCGTGTAGCGCCCTTGCAGCTTGCCGATCCGCACGCCCTTGTACGCGTCGCCGCCGATACCGCTGGGAAGGAACGAGTTGAAGAACGTGCCGACGAAATACAGGCGCAGCACGGTGGGATACGGCATCTTGATCTCGAGCGCGTCGAGATACGCGTTCCATCGCTCGGCGCTGGCGAAGATCCCGACGAAAAGCGCAACGCCCGCGGCGATCACCCAGACCAGCTCGGCTCCGCCGAACGCGTCGAGCAGCTCCCCGCGGTCCGGCGTGCGCGCGATCAGGACGCCGACGACGGCCAGGCCGATCCCGATGCGCAGGACGAACTTCAGTGGATGCCGTTTCGGCTCCTCGAGCAGCTGCGCTTCCTCCAGCGCCTCCACTTCGTCCTCGAGGGTGCCGGTCGCATCCTCGAGCGCATCGAGAGCGTCGCGTTCGGGGCGCTCCGGCACGACTACTCCTGCACCAGCTCCGTCAGCACCCCGCCGACGCTCTTGGGATGCAGGAACGCGATGCTCGCGTCCATCGACCCGATCCGCGGATGCTCGTCGATCAACCTGATCCCGAGTCCTTCCAGCTCACGCAACACCTGTTCGACGTCGGCAACGGCATAGGCGACGTGATGCACGCCCTCACCGCGCTTGTCGATGAACTTGCCCACCGGCGACTCGGGCGACACCGGCCTGAGCAGCTGGATCCAGGACTCTCCGACCTTGCCCATGGCTTCCTCGACCCCCTGGTCGGTGGCGGTGTGCCGGTACGTGAACTCGACGCCGAAAGTCCCCGAGTAGAACTCGATCGCGGCGTCAAGATCTCGGACCGCGATCCCCACGTGGTGGACCTTGGACAGCATGCGCCGATTCTACGGCGATGACGCCGGAGCCGGAGGCGGCGGGACGCCGCCGCCGAGGGCGGGACACCGCGCGCCGACTGCCACTAGAATCGATGGAAACCACGCAGGAGGTACCGATCATGAGCGGATCCGTCATCGTTTCCGGCGCGCGCACCCCCATCGGCAGGTTCCAGGGCGCGTTCACGACCTTCACAGCGATGCAGCTCGGCGGCGTCGCGATCCGCGAGGCGCTCGCGCGCGCCGGCCTCACCGGCGAGCAGGTCGACTACGTCCTCATGGGCCAGGTCCTGCAGGCCGGCCAAGGACAGATCACTGCTCGCCAGGCCGCGGTGGCAGGTGGCGTCCCGATGAACGTGCCGTGCATCACGATCAACAAGGTGTGCCTGTCGGGCCTCAATGCCGTGCACCTGGCCGACGTGCTGATCCGCGCCGGTGAGATAGACATCGCGATGGCCGGCGGGATGGAGTCGATGACCAACACGCCGTACGCGATGCCCAAGGCGCGCGCCGGGCTGCGGATGGGCAACGCCGAGATCGTCGACCTGATGATCCAAGACGGGCTGTGGTGCGCCTTCGAAAAGAGTCACATGGGTGAGGGATCCGATGCCGTGAACGAGCAGCTCAAGATCGGCCGGTCCGAGCAGGACGAGTGGTCGGCTCGTTCGCACGAGCGCGCGGCCGAGGCGACGAAGGGGCAGCGGCTTGCTCAGGAGATCACGCCGGTCGAGGTGCCGCAGCGCAAGGGCGATCCCATCCGCGTCGAGGAGGACGAGGGCATCCGCCCCGGCACGACGGCCGAGTCGCTGTCCACGCTCAAGCCGGCGTTCATGAAGACGGGGACCATCACGGCAGGCAACGCGTCGCAGATCTCCGACGGCGGTGCGGCCCTTGTCGTGATGTCGCGCGTGAAGGCCGACGAGATGGGCATCGAGCCTCTCGCCGAGATCCTCGCCCACGGTCAGGTCGCCGGTCCAGACGCGTCACTGCACATGCAGCCGGCCAACGCGATCCGAGTCGCCGCCCGGAAGGCAGGCCTGGACCCATCGGGGCTGGATGTCTACGAGATAAACGAGGCGTTCGCTTCGGTCGCGTACGCGAGCACCAAGGAACTCGGCGTCAGCGAGGACAAGGTCAACGTCAACGGCGGCGCCGTCGCGCTCGGTCACCCCATCGGGATGAGCGGCGCGCGCCTGGTTCTGACCGCGGCTTACGAGCTGAAGCGGCGCGGCGGCGGCGTCGGTGCCGCAGCGCTGTGCGGCGGGGGCGGGCAAGGCGACGCGCTGCTCATCAAGGTCTAGCGCTCAAACGCCCGCAACGCGGCCGGGGGCGATCAGCTCGACCGGAACGGTCCGCTGATCTCGTAGGTCGCACCGAGGTCGAACGCGCGCGGCGGCGCGCGCGCTAGGCTCGCGGACGTGGAGGCACCGATCGAGCGGGCACGGTGGTGGTCATGGCGTCGCCAGCGGCTCGACCGAACCTGTCGTGGCGTCGAGGACTGCCTCCAGTCGGTCATCGGGGTGTACAGCGCGAACCCGCACGGCGCCCTCTCGCTGCTCGCGCGCGTGCCGCGGCTGCTCAAGGGCGCTGCGGTCGAGGGAGTCATCTCGACCAAACGCGCCGTCCGGGTGCCCGCGATGCGACGCTCGATATTCATGCTGCCGCGGGAGACCGCCCACCTCGCCTTCTGGGCGACACCGCGCTCGGTCGCGCCTTACCGTCAGGTCCTGCGCCGGGCCGGCGTCGGCGATCGCGAGTGGGAACGGCTGCGCAGCGCCATCCTCGCAGCGACCGAGGTGCCGCTCGAACCAGCCGAGATCCGCGCGCGCCTGGGCAGCCCCCCGAAGGACCTGACCCCGGTGCTGCATGCCATGTGCGCCGAGGGCGTGCTGCTGCGGATCAAGGCGCGCACGATCCGCTCCAGCGAGCTCAGTTATTGCGCGACCGAAGCCTGGCTCGGCGAGCCGCTCCGGCAGGTCGATCCCACCGAAGCGCTGGTCTGGCTCGCCGGTGACTACCTCACCGCGTACGGCCCCGCGACGCCGGAGGACTTCGCCTGGTGGACCGGAGTGCCGCGGAAGCAGGCCGCCGAGGCGCTCGCCTCACTCGAGCCCGTCGACGTCGGCGGCGGCTGGCTGATGCACCGCCGTGACGAACGCGCCTTCTCGGGCATGCGCAAGCTCAGCGGTCGGGTGAACCTGTTGCCCAAGTGGGATTGCTACACCATGGGGTATGGGTCGGAGGGACGATCACGGTTCGCGACACCGGCGGTGCAAAAAGTCATCTACGACGCTGGGGGCAACGCGCAGCCGGTCGTGCTGATCGAAGGCGAGGTCGGCGGGACCTGGGAGCATCGCATCCTCGGTGATCGGATCCGCATCAAGCTCTCGCTGTTCGAGCAGCCCGCCCCAGCGTTGCGCGATGCGCTGGACTCGGAGGCCGCCCTGGTCGCGACCTTCCTGGAGGCCGCGCGAAGCACCATCGCCTACGAGCGGGTCGAACGGCCCCGCGCCCGGCGCGCGCGCGCGCCGTCGAAACGCCGCCCAACGATCAAGCCGAGGCGTACCGCGGCCAAAGCAGCCGGAACGCGCAACACGTCCAAGAAGACCGCGCGCCGGAAAACGACGAAGAAGAAGAGCACCAAGACAAGCGCAAGGAAGAGCGCGAAGTCGGGCACACGGACGGGGGCCAAGCCGGGCGCGAGGAAGAGCCCAAAAAAGCCAGCGCGCCGGCCGAGCTGACCTATGGGAGGTCTTTCAGCCCCTCGCGAGGCGCACTCACCAGCGCCGCCATGCACCCCTCGGGGTGCTTGTTCTCGAACATCAGTTGGTGGGTCTCGCCGAGCTGCTCGAACGCGAACGTCTGCGATAGGCACGGATCGATCCTGCCGGCGACGACCAGGTCGTTGAACGCGTAGGCCTGCTCGTCGTTGGCGAAATGCGATCCCTGGAGCCGCTTCTGGCGCATCCACAGATACCGCAGATCCACGGTGGCGTTGTAACCGCTCGTGCCGGCGCAGATGACAACCATGCCGGCGGTGTCGACCAGGAAGGTGCTCGTCGGGATCGTGTTCTCGCCCGGATGCTCGAAGACGATCGTCGGCGCCCGCTTCTCTCCCAGCGCCTCCCAGAATGCCTTGCCGAAAGCCTTCGCCCCGGCCAGCCACTGGTTGTACACCGCATCGTCGGTCCAGTGGGGCAGCACGCCCCAGTGGTCGAACTGCTTGCGGTTGATCACGCCGACCGCACCGAGGCGCCGGCAGAACTCGAACTTGTCATCGCTCGAGACCACAGCGACCGGCTTCGCACCCGCCAGCGCAGCGATCTGCGTTGCCATCGATCCAAGACCTCCGGCCGCGCCCCAGATCAGCACCGACTCCCCATCGCCGACGACGTTGGGCGGCCAACCGTGCAGCATGCGGTAGGCGGTGGCACCCACCAACGTCGGCGCGGCTGCCTGCTCCCACGTCAGGTGCGGAGCTTTCGGCATGCACTGATGGGCCTGCACCTTGGTGAACTGCGCGAAGGAGCCCCAGTTGGATTCGTAGCCCCAGATCCGGAAGGAAGGATGGAACATCGGATCGGTCCCGGCCGGAACCGCATCCACATCCCATTGGCCGCAATGCACCACGACGTGGTCACCGACGTTGACGTTGGTCACTTGCCCGCCCACGGCGTAGACGACGCCACTGGCGTCCGACCCACCGACGTGGAAATCGTCGGGCTCACCGAAGCGCGCGTGCACCTTGGTGACGTCGATCGGGACGCCGCGCGCCGCCCATACGTTGTTGTAGTTGATCCCGGCGGCCATCACGAGCACGAGGACGTCTTGGGGCCCCACCTCGGGGACCGGGATCTCCTCGAGCTGGAACGCCTTCTCGGGGTCGCCGAACCGCTCGGGACGGATCACCTGAGCGACCATGCGCCGCGGGATCTCTCCGACGGGTGGGATCTCACCGATCTGGTAGATGTCCTTGGCCACGGCAGCCTCCTGGGTGGATGTGCGTTGAAGGATTCCCACCAAGCGCGCTCGGGTCAAACCGGGCTCATCGAAACGGCGCTGCCGTCAGGCTCAACGGAGGGCTTGCTCGGGACGAGGCTGCCGTCAGCCTCAACGGAGGCGCTTGCTCAGGACGACGCTGCAGTAGTTGGTGTGGGGGCGCCAGTCGACGTGCTCGATGAACCGGTAACCCCGGCGCTCGTACAGCGCGATCAGATGCGCCGCGTCGTCCGCAGTGTCGCACGCGACCTCGGCGGCGCCCAGGTCGAGGGCGCGCTGCTCGACCGTGTCGAGCAGCGCCGCACCGATCCCCCGCCGCTTCAACGCGGGCTCGACGCCGAACTGTTTGAAAACGGCGACATCGGCCCGATCGAGCCACGCCGATCCGGACGCCAGATCCGGCGGTTGCAGCGTGATCGTGCCCACGATCCGCTGCTCGAGCAGCGCGACGTAGCACTCCCCGCGCGCGATCCGTTTCGCCGTCGTCTCAACCGATTGATGCGATGCCACATAGCGCAAGCCCATGTCGGCAAGCTCAGCGTACGCGCGGTGCAAGAGATCGGTGAGCGCGACCAGATCGTCCGCAGCGTTCAGCGCGCGCACCGTCATCCCGTCGAGCTCGCCGGTCATCGTGGGCGATAGGATGGCGCGCATGAGCGATGCATACCAACTCAGCCAGGAGCAGGAGCTGTTCCGACAAACCGTCCGCGGCCTCGCCGAGGCGAAGATCGCGCCGCGCGCGGCCGAGATCGATGAGACCGACCAGTATCCGGCGGACATGCACGAGCTGCTCGTGCAGAACGATCTGATGGCGATCGGGTACCCCGAGGAGTTCGGCGGGTCCGGCGGCCCTGTGGATTTCTGCTTGTTCATCGAAGAGATCTCCCGCGTGTCGGCCGGGGTCTCGCTGATCCCGCTGGTGAACCGGCTGGGCGCGATCCCGGTGATGCTCGCCGGCAACGACGAGCAGCGGAAGGAGCTGCTCGGCGGCATCGTGCGCGGCGAGCGTCAGCTCGCCTATTGCCTGACCGAGCCCGGCTCGGGGTCGGACGCTGCGGCGATGCGCTCGCGCGCTGCTCGGCAGGAAGAAGGCTGGGTGATCAACGGCACCAAGCGGTTCATCACCAACGCCGGGGTCGCCGATACGTACACGTACTTCGCGGTCACCGACCCCGAGGGCCGTAAGGGCAAGAACATCTCGGCGTTCATCGTGCGCGCCGAACGGGCGGGCTTCAGCCTGGGCCGCGAGGAGCACAAGATGGGGATCCGTGGGTCACCCACGCGCGAGGTCATCCTGACCGAGTATCTGGCGCCGCCGGAGGATCTGCTGGGCGACGAGCACGCCGGTTTCGGCTACGCGATGCAGACGCTGGACTTCTCTCGCCCCACGATCGCGGCGCAGGCGCTGGGCATCGCCCAGGGCGCCTTCGATCACGCGCTCGCTTACGCGAAGGAGCGCCAGCAGTTCGGCCAGTCCATCGTCGCGTTCCAGGGCATCCAGTTCATGCTCGCCGACATGGCGATGGCGATCGAAGCATCGCGCCTGCTGGTGTACAAAGCCGCCGGCAAGGTCGAGCGCCGCGACCCCGACGTGTCCTACTGGGCCGGCATGGCGAAATGCTTCGCGTCGGATACAGCGATGAAGGTCACCACCGACGCCGTCCAGATCCTCGGCGGCTACGGCTACGTGAAGGAGTATCCGGTCGAACGGATGATGCGCGACGCCAAGATCACGCAGATCTACGAGGGCACCAACCAGATCCAGCGGGTGGTCATCGCGCGCGCCCTCGAACGAGGTCAGGCGGGCCGGTGACGCGCGTCGACCCGCCCTTCGCCGCCGACGAGCGCACCATGCTCGTCGCGTTCCTCGACTACTACCGGGAGACGATGATCGCCAAGATCGAGGGGCTCGACGACGCGCAAGCCCGGTGGACGCCGGCGCCGACGGCCAACTCGCTGCTCGGCCTGATCAACCACCTGACCTACGTAGAGCATTGGTGGTTCCACGAGTGCTTGTTGGGCAAGCCGCCGGAGCTGCCGGACGTCTTCGGCGAGGACAAGGATGCGGACTTCCGACCGCCCGCCGATCAGCCGATCGCGTTCACCGTCGATCGCTACCGGCAGGAGTGCACCAGATCCAACGAGATCGTGGCCGCGGCATCATCCCTGGACGAGATCTCGAAGAACGAGCGCGTCAAGAAGCGTGGGATCACGCTCCGGTGGATCCTGGTCCACATGATCGAGGAGACCGCGCGCCACGCCGGTCACGCGGACATCACGCGCGAGCTGATCGACGGCGCGACCGGCGACTGAACGGAAGCGCACCGGATCCGGTCGCCTGGGCGGCTACACTGGTCGCCGGATCCGCGGACCGTGAACAGGAGGCAGAAGGTGGTGGCCGGTGAGCATCCCCACCCCGGACCGCGGCGAGCGCGAGACGCGGGACCGTTCCATTCGCCGGCCTCCCCAGAGCGGGCGCAGCCGCGGCAGGGCCGGCCGGACAGCCGGTAAGGCAGGCCGGAGTGCCGGGAGAGCAGGCCGGGGCGCGGGCAGGGCTGCCCGATCCGCGGCGCATGGCGCAGGCCGCGCGGGACGGATCGCCGGGCAGACGGCGATAGGCCCGGCGCGCGCGCTCACCGCGGTCTTCCGGTATTGGGCGGCCGAGCGCGCGACCCTTCGTCAGGGCATGGCCTCGCTGTCGATCTCTGCGATCGGAAACATCCCCACCGGCCTCGCCCTCGGCGCGATGACGGGGCGGCTCGAGGCGTTGCCCGGCCTGTTCATCCTGATCCCCGCTGCGATCGGCATGCGTGGGGCCATCTTCGGCGCGTTGGGTTCTCGCCTGGGAACAAGCATGCACGCGGGTCTGCTCAGGTTCTCAAGCGATCGACGCGGCATCCTGATGCAGAACATCTACGCTGCAACGCTGCTGACCTTCGCGACCTCTCTGTTCCTGGCCGTGGTCGCGCGAGCCGTCACCGCGGCGACCGGTCTCGCGACCATCTCGCTCTGGGACTTCGTCGTCATCAGCGTGATCGGCGGCGTGGTCTCCGGCGCGTTCGTGCTGGTGGTCACGGTCTGGCTCGCTTGGGTCGGGTCCAGGCGTGGCTGGGACCTTGACTCGGTGGCTGCACCGGTGATCACCTTCGTCGGTGACCTGATCACCCTGCCCGCGCTGTTCGCAGCCTCGTACCTCGCCGACCTGCCCACCATCACCCTGTCGGTGGGCGTGGCTTCGGCCCTGGTGTGCATCTTGGCCGGCGCGCAGGCCGTGCGCACCGACCGTCCGGTGGCCCGGCGCATCCTGCGAGAGAGCGCGCTGACGCTGGCCTTGGCGAGCGTGATCAACCTCCTCGCCGGAACAGTTATCGAGCATCGGATCGATCGATTCCTGGCTTTCGAGGCGTTGCTGGTGATGCTGCCGTCGTTCCTCGAGAACGCCGGCGCGCTCGGCGGCATCGTCTCGAGCAGGCTCGCGAGCAAGCTGCACATGGGTGCGATCGAGCCGCGTGTGTTACCGGAGCGGCTGGCGGCTTTGGACATCTCACTGGCGGCGCCGTGGTCGCTGCTGAACTTCGCCCTGACCGGGATCAGCGCTCACCTGGTCGCGGTGGCTCTCGGATTCGCGAGTCCCGGCGCTGCCCACATGACCGGCATCGCACTGCTCGCGGGGGCGATGGCGACCGCGGGCGCGGCGCTCGTCGCCTACCTCGTCGCGATCGCCACGTTCCGTTTCTCCCTCGACCCGGACAACCACGGGATCCCCGCCGTCACATCTGCGATGGACCTCGTCGGCGTGATATGCGTAGTCGGCGCGGTCGCCCTGATCGGAGTGAGCTGAGATGACCACCGACCGGATCACGGTCAAGGACCTGCTCGTCGAAGCGAAGGACGTCTCGGAGCTGATGGTGGATCTGGCCTACGCCGGGATCTTCTTCGGTGACGACGACATCGCTCGCGAGGTTTTGAATCTGCGAGAGGAGCTGACCTGGGTGGTTCAGAACCTCCGCACCATGGCGATGCTGGCCGCCCGGTCCCGCGAGGACGCGCAGGCGATGGCCGGCGTGCTGCGCATGGTCGCCGCGATGGACAAGATCGGCGACGCGGCCGAGGACATCGCCAGAGTGGTACTGAAGGAGCTTGGCATCCCCCCTGGGCTGCGCGACGACCTCCGCCACGCCGAAGAGGTGATCGCGCGCGTGCGGTTGCGCGAAGAGAACGCTCTCTCCGGCAAGAGCCTGGAGGACGCCGAGCTGCCGACCGAGACCGGGATGTGGGTCATCGCGATCCGCCGCGACGTGTCCTGGGTGTTCGGACCGGAAGGGAACGAGGTACTTCGCCCGGGCGACATCATCTTCGCCCAGGGACCCGAGGAGGGCGTGAACCTGCTGCGCGAGCTCGCCGGGGCGCCGCCCCGCAGCCTCGGTGAGCCGGTCTCGCGCACGCTGACCGGGCTGGACCGAGCGGTCGACGTGATGGTCGAGATGAAGAATGCGAGCGAGGTCGCGGTGGGCTTGGCCTACTCCGCGGTCCTGCTCCACGACAAAGGCCTCGCGGCGGAGGTCGGCGCGATCGAGGACGCGACCGACGAGATGCACCACGAGCTCGAGCGCTGGGTGCTGCGCTCGGTGCAAGAGGGCGCCGAGCCCGACGATCTCCGGGGGTTGCTGCACCTTGGGTTCGCGAGCGAGCGGATCGCGGACGCGGCTCAGGAGATGACCCGGATCACCGAGACGGAAGAGATCCCTCACCCCGTGATCGCCGAAGCGCTGGCGGAGGCCGACGAGATCGTCGTGCAAGCAACGGTCATGGATGACGGGGCCGCGGCGGGACGCACGTTGCGCGCACTCTCCCTGCGCACCGAGCTGGGGATGGAGGTGCTGGCCGTCAAGCGCGCAGACCGGTGGACCTACCGTCCCCGAGGGTCGCTGACGCTCCAGCCGGGCGACCGGCTGATCGCGATCGGACCCCAAGATGGCGTCCAGGACATGGAAGACCTGTTCGGGATGCGAACCTACGACGAGGAGGACTAGGAGCTGATGGAGCCCTCGACGGTTCAGGTCGCCGGCAAGGCCGCGAAGCCGGGAGCCTTGTGGATCCTCATCACGATCGCCGCAGGAATCGGCGGCTCGATGGCAGCGATCGGCGTGGCAGGCAGCGGCCGATATGACGTCGCGCCGTTCGAGGTCGAGCTGCGCGCGTTCCCGGCTCCGTTGGGCGAGACGGTGCTCGCCAAGCGCGCTGCGGGGATCGAGCCAGGGAGGGCCGAGGCCGGCACACACAACGCGCCGATGGTCTACAAGGCAACCATCACCGGCGTATCCCTCGCCGGTCTAACCCCCACGGACCAGAACCTGGTCGCCACCCCCGAGGGCATGGCGACGTTCCTGTCCGAACAAGGGAAGGACGCGCTCCGAGCGTTCGGGATCAAACTGGCTCTTCTGTCGGTAGGCGGCGGGGCCATCGCCGGGCTCGGCGTGTCGTTGGTCGGGAGGCAATGGCGTAGGATCGCCGGCGGGGCGGCGGCCGGCCTGCTCACCCTCGGCGTGATCGGGGTGCTCACGCAGCAGACCTACGACAAGAGCGAGTTCGCCAAGACCCGCTTCGTCGTCGAGGAGCCGATCGTCGGCACCGACCTCCCCATCGATCCTCTGCCGGGCGGCTGATACCGTGCGCGCGTTCGTGACGGGCGCGACCGGCTTCATCGGCGGCGCCGTCGCCCGCGCGCTGCTCGACGACGGCTGGGACCTCACCCTGCTCGTCCGGACGCCGTCGAAGGCGGCCGAGCTGGTCGCTCGCAACGTTGCCGTGGTTCTGGGAGATCTCGCCGACCCGCAGGGGCTCGAGGCGCCGATGCGCGATCATGACGCCGTCTTCCATCTCGCGGCGTGGTACGACTTCGGTGTCACCGACCACTCGCGGATGGAGCGGATCAACATCGACGGCACCGAACACGTGATCCGAGCAGCTGCCGGCGCCGGGGTCGAGCGGATCGTCTACTGCTCATCTGTGGCCGCGCTGGGCAACGACCCCGCGGGCGGCATCGGCGACGAGACGAAGCAACACCACGGCCGGTACGGCTCGTTCTACGAGCAGACCAAGCATCGCGCGCACGAGCGCGTCCGCGCGCTCGCCGCCGAGGGCATCGGCGTGGTCACCGTGATGCCCGCAGCGGTGTACGGCCCCGGGGACCCGAGTCTGATGGGCCTGCTGATGAAGCTCTACGCGCGCCGGCTCCTGATCGCCTGCCCTTTCCTGGCCGCGGGGGTGTCGATGGTCCACGTGTCAGACGTTGCCCATGGGATGATCCGCGCCGCCCGGGCGGCCCCGGGATCGGAGTACATCCTCGGTGGGGACAACGGGACCGTGAAGTCCGTCTTCGAGCGGGTCGCCTCCACCACGGGGATCAGACCGCCGCGCGTCTCGATCCCGAACGTGGTCCTGCGGGCCTCAGCGGTGCTGGGGCCCGTCATCGGCCGGATCCTGCGAGAGGAACCCGGCATGGTCCGGGAGGCGGCGGCGACGATGACCGGGTCCTGGATGTTCACCTCCGCCAGGGCACAGCGGGATCTCGGGTACTCGTACCGGCCGGTCGAGGAGGGCATCCCGCCGATGGTCGCCGGTCTCCGCCGCCCGAAGGCGACCGCGGGGTAGGGAAAGGTGACCCCCAGGCCATTCACCCCGGGGGGCCGGAGCGGACATCCTGTCCCGAGAGCAGAACAGAGGAGGATCGGTGCGGATCGGTGTGATCGGGACCGGCAACATGGGCACGGGGCTCGCGCGGGCATTCGCGCGGGCCGGCCACGACGTCATGGTCGGGTCACGTGATCCCGAGCGTGGTCGTGCGATCGCATCGGGCTTCGATGCGCGGGGCGGCGCGTACGAGAAGGCCGCGGCCCACGGCGACGCAGTCGTGCTCGCCGTTCCGTGGTGGAGCATCGACTCGGTGATCCCACTTCTGGGCGACCTGGAGGGCAAGATCGCGATCGACGTTACCAACCCAACCATGAGCGACTCGGGGTTGCTGCAACAGATGCACGGTTCCTCGGGTGCCGAGGTGATCGCCCGGGAGATTCAAGGCGCGACGCTGGTGAAATGCTTCAACCACATCTCGGCCGAGGTGATCCATCTGGACACGGGGGTCGCCCAGACGCGCGCCACAGCCTTCCTCTGCGGAGATGAGCCCGAGGCCAAGAACGTGGTCTCCGGCTTGGCCCGAGACCTTGGCTACGATCCGGTCGACGTCGGGCCGCTGGCCGCCGCGCGGTTGATCGAGCCGCTCGCGGCGCTGGTGCTGGGCCTCGCTCAGCGCGGGGCCGTGTCCCCCGATCGAGCGTTGGCGCTGGTTCCATTGGTGCGGGGCCGGCCCTCATAGAGGCGCGGTGCTCTCGACCGGCGAGGTAGTCTTAGGACAGGAGACTGCCTCGCCACGACGAGGCGAGAGCTGTGAGGGGGAAACCGGTCCCGTGACGCCCGTTCCGGGCGACCCAGACGACATCCTCTCCGGTCAGGACGTTGCAGTCTGTCCGTCCTGCGGCGAGCGCAACCTCGCACGCGCGAAATTCTGCATGGAATGCGGCGCTCGCATGGCCGTCGAATCCGGGGAACGCCGGCTCGTCTCGGTCGTCTTCGCCGACCTGAGCGGGTTCACCTCGTATTCCGAGACCGTGGACCCCGAAGCAGTGCGTGCGCTGGCAGACGAGGCCGCACACGGCCTCGGCAGCATCGTGGAGCGATACGGAGGCACGGTCGACAAGATCATCGGCGACTGCGTGATGGCCATCTTCGGTGCGCCGATCGCACATGAGGACGACGCCGAGCGTGCCGTGCGCGCCGCGCTGGACATGCAGTCTTATGTGACCGATCATAGCGATCGTTTCGCAGGCTTGAAGCTTTCGGTCGGCGTCCACACCGGCGAGGCCGTCTACGCCCCCGTGGGGCCCTCTGGGAGCTACACGGTGCTGGGCGACACCGTCAACACTGCTGCGCGCCTGCAGGGCGCCGCCGACAAAGGTGAGGTACTGATCGGCGACCCGACCGCGCGCGCCGCCGGTGCCGCCATCACCGTCGAGGAGATCCCGCCGATCGTCGCGAAGAACAAGCGCGATCCGGTCACAGCTTGGCGCGCGGTCGGCATCAAGGGTCAGCGAGCCTCCCGCACGTTGCGCAAGGCGCCGTTGATCGGCCGGGCGCTGGAGCTCAGCCGGCTTCTCGAGCGATGGGAGGTAGCGCGCACCGACCGGCACCCCCAGCTGGTCTCGGTGCTCGGGTCGCCCGGCGTCGGCAAGAGCAGGCTGGTCGAGACATTCCTCGAGCGCGCGTCGGACACCGCGCTGGTCCACCGCGGCCGGTGTCTGGATTACGGCGACGGGATCACGTACTGGCCGTTCATCGAGATGATCCGCGACGCATCCGGGATCCGCCACGACGACGAGACCGCGGTCGTCTCGCACAAGCTCGGCACCCTGCTCGAGACCCTGGGCTCGGATGACCTCGACGAGCTGCGGACCATGGCGGTCGCGGTCGCCAACATCGTGGACGCGCCGACCACTCCCCGCGGCACCTACAGGGCCGAGCGCATCTCACGCGCCGAGCTTCATTGGGGTTTGCGCCGCATCTTCGAGCTGCTCGCACGGCAGCGACCCATCGTGATGGTGATCGAGGACCTGCACTGGGCCGAGCCGACGCTGCTCGAGCTGCTCGAGTTCTTCCTGCACGCCGACGACGGGGTCCCGCTGATGGTGCTGTGCACGTCGCGGCCTGAACTCAAAGACTCGCACCCGCAGTTCTGCGCCTCGGTGGGACGGCGGCGGGGCATCGAGCTGGAACCGCTGAACGAGGAGGATGCCCAGCAGCTGCTCCGTGAGATGGTCGGCGAGGAGGGTGCTGAAGCGATGCAACCGTTGCTGCGAAGCGCGGCCGGCAACCCCCTCTTCCTCGAAGAGATAGTGCGGATGCTCACGGACTATGGCGTGCTCGACGAGAAGGGCCGACCCTCGGGTGGACCGATCGACCAGATCCCCGTGCCGAGCAGCCTCACGGCCCTGATCGGCTCCCGACTGGATCGGCTCTCGGCGAGCGACCGCCAGATCGCCGGCGACGCGTCCGTGATCGGTGAGACCTTCTGGCTCGGCGCGGTCGAGTTCCTCCACTCGAACGGCACGGACATCCCAGCCGCCCTGGGCGTGTTGACCGGCCGCGACATCGTCCGGCCGCAGCCGACCTCGACCATGGCGGGTGAGTCCGAATACGCGTTCGGGCACGCGCTGATGCGCGAGGTGGCATATCAGCGCATCCCGAAAGCCCGCCGCGCGCGGCTCCACGAGCGCTGCGGCGATTGGATCGCGCGAGCCACCGGCGGCGACGACGACCACGTCGAGTTCGTCGCATACCACCTCGAGCAGGCGTGTCGCCTCGCGCGCGACGTCGGGCGCAGCGCCGGCACACCGCCGGTCCTGCGCGCCGTCACCGCACTGAAGCGTGCCGGCAACAAGGCGATGAACCGCGAGGGTCTGCGCGAAGCGGAGCGGTTCTTCGCGCGTGCGCTCGACGTCGTCGGCGACGGCTTCCCGGAAGTGCGCGCCGAGGTCGCGCTGAGCCGCGCACGTGCGCTCTGGTCCTTGGGTCAGATGGACGAAGCGCTGGACAGCATGGCGCAGATCGCCGGTTCGGCCGAGCAGCTCGGACGCGTCGACCTCCAGACGAGCATCCTGTTGGACCTTGCCGTCGCCTCGCTGGCGCGAGGACGGGTAGAGGACGCCGGCACGTATCTTCGCCGGGCCGAGCAGGCGGCGGGGGCCGATGCAGATGCGGAGACTCGGGCCAACATCTCGATGTGTCGCGCGCAGTTCCGAGCGGCGCAGCAGGGGGATCCCGCGCACGCCGTGGAGGAGCTGGGGGAGGCGATCGCGATCGCCGATGCAGACGGATTGGATGCGATCCGATTCGCCAGCCGCCTTCGGCTCGGCACGATCCTTCTCAACGCTGGGGAGTTGGATCCGGCCGACGAGACGCTGCTGAAGGCTGCCGAGATCGCCAAGGCGGACGGAAGTGTGCGCTCTCAGGCGATGGCATCCACGTTCCTCGCATACACACGCTTCTGCCGGGGGCCGCGGGAGGACGCCGATGGTCTGGCATCGCAGACCGTCGGATGGCTCAAGCGACTCACAGGCCACGGGTACTACCTGGGGCAGGCGCTTCAGACCTTGGGGATGTCCGCGCTCATGCGCGGTGACACCACAACGGCCGAGGAGTATCTCCGAGAAGCGCTGGCGGTGACCGAGCCGATCGGCGGCCGGGTCACCGCCGAGATCGGACGCCATCTGACGGAGGTCGTCTACAGGCAGGGACGCGCGCGGGACACCCAAGCGATCGCGGCCGAAGTCATCAAGCGCGCGCCCGAACGGGACCCGGGGTCGCGCGCGTACGCGACCATCTGTGAGGCCTTCATCGCGGCGGCCGACGGCGATCCGGATATCGCGAAACGCCGGTTCGCCGACGCGTTGCTTCTCCTCGAGGAGCTCCGGATGGCTATCGAGCTTGCCTACACTCGCGTCTCCGCCGCCTGGGCGTTCCGGCGCCTGGGACTCCTCGAGGACGCCGCCGACCAGCTCGCGCTGGCCAAGCGGGCGGCCGGATCCATGGGCGCCAAGGCGATCCTCGAGGACGCCGAGCGCGAAGAGGCCGCGCTGCTGGCGAGGGACTGAGCTCGAAAGAACGATCGCCGGGGCTTCCGCCCCGGCGATCGCGTTCCCCCCAGGTTTAAGAGATCCAGTATCGGATCGTGTTGGAATCGACCATGCCGTGGTCGCTCGAGGCCATGGCCTGCGAGGTGTACATGCCCCTTGGCCCCCCTACGACCACGCGGAAGGTTCCCTTGCGCTTTCCGCCCGGCTCGCCGATGCCCCGGTTGAACGTCACGCGGTCGTTCGCGTCGGGCGCGCCGCCGGCGCACGCCGAGCAACTCAGGAACGTGGTTCCCGCTGGAACCTGCATCCACATGGTCAGATCGTCGACCGGGCCGGACGTGTGGTTGTGGAACTCGATCTTCAGCTCCAGCACTTCGCCGGCATCCCCCGAGGTGAAACCCGGCCGCTGGGCATCGTTCGCGTCGAACGCCTGTCCATCTGACTGGTTGCGGATCGCCAGGTGCAGGGCGGCGGCGCTCCCCTCTTCCTGTGGCCGGTCGTCTGTGACGCACGCGCCATCTTCGCAATCGATGGTCGTGTCCACGAACGTCCCGTTGCGCTGCTCGGTGATCACCGTTGGCTGAACCTTCCCGGCCATCAGACTGACCGTGAGGGTGACATCGCAGTTCTCCTCGGCGAAGGCGCGCCCGTGGAGGAACGCATCCTGCTGAGCGTTCGCCGGGCCGATGAGGCTGACGATCTCGGTGATCGTGCAGGTGGTCGGCGTGTGGGGCACCAGGTTGAGCAAGTCGCAGCAGTCCGGGTCGTCGGCCTGGATCGCGACGCCTGCCTGGTCGTCGGCGATCATCGCCTTGGTCTGCCGCGCGTCGTAGTGGCTCGTCCCGGTATCCGAGTCCGTATCGATGTTGCCGAGCATCCCGCCGGCCTCGTTCCCCTGGATGTTCGTGATCGCCCCGAGCACGTTGTTTGCATCGAGTGTCAGCGTCTGATCCTGGCCGAACTCGATGTCGTTGGTGCCACCGAAGGTGTTCTGGTTCAGGAACGCAACGATGTTGCGATCGGTCGCGCTCGTCTGCTGTTCCTGACGAACGCTGCCGCTGATGTCGGTGAAGCGCGAGATCAGATCCTGATCCTGGGAAACATCCGCGGTCTGGTTACCGGTTCCCGAGACCTGGTCCAGCAGCACGATCCCGTAGCCATCCTGCTTGGAGGTCGCCGTGCCGACCGCGCGGGCCTCGGCACCCAGGTCGAGGTCTTCGACGATCGAGGCGTTGTTCGCCCCGGCCCCGCTCTCCTGCGAGACCTGAACCTCTTGGCGAAGGGTCTGGTCGAACGACGCCGTGAGGTCCACCACGATGCTCTGGCTGACGGCCCCGACGACATCCACGTCGGCGTTGTTGTCGCCGGCGTCGTTGGTCTGGGTGATACGGACCTGCTGAGTCGTGCCGTTCGTCGTCGTCGACAGCGAGCACGTCGCGTCGTTGGACCCCGTCGTGTTGTCCTGGACCACGATGCACGTGTTGGGATCGGCGGCCCCTCCCGCCCCCTCGAAGATGTTGAGCCCGCCATCGGAGATCTGCACAACCGGTCCAGCGGCAGACGTGCAAGCCCACCCGGCCCCGGGGCAGTCCGGCCCGGCATAGTTCAACCGGCTCTGCTGGATCACAGCGTCGGATGGATCGACGCCGATCGATCCCAAATCCTCGTCGATCGCGGTGGGGCTGGACAGATCCAGCTCGATCTCGGCCGCGTTCGCGACTCCGCCAAGGAGGCCCCCCAGCAGCGCCATCGCGCCGAGCAGCGCGAACGCGCGCATGCGCACAACCATGGCTTCCCCTCTCACTCAGTCCCCCGGCACCTGCCGGCATCGCCATTAGGCCAAGCTGGACCTCCGCCCGACTATCCCCCCCAGGCCAGACATCCCTACCCCTTCGAGCCGTAGCGACCATTACTCAGCATGACCAGCAGGCGCGACGACGGCCGGTGTGTCATATTTTGGGGTGGATGGGGGAGGATCCGCCTTGGCAGCCACGATAGAGGTCCTCGAGGGGCGTGAGAGTCGCGTCGTCTCGCTGGATGCCGACCGGTACACGATCGGCAAGGCCGACACCAACGGCGTCGCCATCGTCGCCGACGAGACCGTGTCGCGGCTCCACGCTGCCCTCGAGCGCTATCCGGCAGGCTGGTCGTTGCGGGACCTGGGCTCCCGGAACGGCACCTTCGTCAACGGGGAGCGGATCTGGGGTGAGCGGGCCCTCCGCCACGGCGACGAGATCCGCCTGGGGCGCACCCGGATCGTCTTCCGTGCGCCGGCACCAGACCGCGCCACGGTCACTCAAGCACCAAAGGAGGCGCCCGACCTCACTCCGCGCGAGCGGGATGTGCTGCTCGCGCTGTGCAGGCCGATCCTGTCGGGTAACGCGTTCAGCGAACCGTCCTCGGTCCGAGATATCGCGGAAGAACTCGTCGTCACGAAGGCCGCCGTGAAGCAACATCTCCAGCGGCTCTACGACAAGTTCCGGATCGACGAAGGAGAGTCCTCCCCGCGGCGTGTGCGCCTGGCCAACGAGGCGATCCACCGGGGGGCTGTGTCGATGGCGGACCTGAAAGCTCCGGACCGGCGATGAGCGCCGAGCCCCCGATCCGAGGGCGATACGAGCCCCTCGAGCGTGTCGGCCGCGGGGGTCAGGGTGTCGTCTTCCGATCGCTTGACCAGCAGCATCAGCGTCAGGTCGCGATCAAGATCCGGCCGGCCGGCGGTGAGGAGGACCGTAACACCCTTCTCCGTGAGGCTCGGGTGCTGCTCGATCTGCCGTCGCATCCGAACCTGCCTTTGGTTCGTGACGATTTCTTCGAGGACGAGCGCTACTTCATGGTGTCGGATTGGATCACAGGCGAGGACCTCCAGCGGCGAGTCGAGCGCATCGGGCGGTTATCGCCAGACGAGACGCTCGTCCATCTGGAGGACGTGGCATCGGCGTTGGACCACCTGCACGCACACGGCGTCGTGCACGGCGACGTCAAGCCGGCGAACATCATCGCCACCCACGACGGGCGCAGCGTGCTCGTCGATCTCGGGGCGACGCCGGGGACCCGCCTCGGCACCGAGGGATACCGCGCCCCCGAGCTGGCATCATCGGAGCGGCCCGATCCGGCAGCCGATGTCTACGGCCTCGCGGCAACCGCATACAGCATGTTGACCGGACGGCCACCGGCCGCAGGCGGGACGACGGTCGATCTGCCGTCCGCCGGAGAGCTCGAGCGGACGATCCGTCGAGCGACCGCGACCGATCCCGCAGCTCGGCATCATTCTGCGAGCGCGCTGCTGCAGGACCTTCGTGCGTGGCGCGCGGCGACGGGGCCGGCGACCGGCGACGCCGGGACGGTCCTGGTTGCGATGGTCGACCGTCCGCAGGCGCCCGACGAGCAGCCGGCGGCCTGGTTCAAAGCGGAGGTGCAGGCGCTCGAGATGGTCACCAAGCTGATCCACCGGCACGGTGGCTCCTGTCCTCCGGCTGACGGCGACCGCCTGATCGGGCTGTTCGACCAAGCCGCCGCCGCCGTCTCTTGCGCCGTCGACATCCAGCGCATGGTCGCGCGGGCGCGATGGCCTTCGCCCACTCCCGTCCGGCTGCGCATGGGTTTGGCGTCCGGGCCTATCGATCCGCCGGTCTCCGCGCGGGGTGGCGCGCGCGGCATCGCTCGCCGTATCGCCGAGATCGGCAACGGGGGCCAGATACTGCTCGCACCATCGACGGCCCAGCGCGTGGAGGGATCGTTGCCGTCGGGGACACGCATCGAGCCACACGGCGGGCACCGCCTCCGTGACCTGAAACCCCCCGTGCCGGTACACGAACTCGTCATCGACGGGAGGCCGGGTGATGCGCGGCTGCGCTCGCTCGATCACGTGCCGAACAACATCCCGGTGCAGCTCACGTCGTTCTTCGGTCGCGAGGACGAGATCGCGGAGCTCTCAATGCTGCTGGCCGCGCACCGAATCGTCACGATCACCGGCTCCGGAGGTTCGGGCAAGACGCGGCTCGCGCTGCAGGTCGCGGCTGAGGCCATCGATGCCTTCGGCGATGGCGTCCATGTCGTGGAGCTTGCCTCACTCACCGATCCCCGCTTGCTTCCCGACGCGCTCGCGACCGCGTTGCACATCTCGACCAGGGGATTCGACGACCCGATCGCCGCGACTGCGGCGTGGTTGGAAGGCAAACGCGCACTCTTGCTGCTCGATAACGTCGAGCACTTGGTGGACGAGACCGCTCCGATCGTCGAACGGCTGCTCGTCTCCTGCGCGAGCCTGCGGATCCTGGTCACGACCCGCGAACCGTTGAGGATCCCGAGCGAGATCGTCTGGCGCATCCCCGCCCTCCAGCGGGCCGGGGACACCGCGGATCCCGAGGATCCCGCGCTGAAGTTATTCATCGCGCGCGCAACCCAAGCGCGGCCGGACCTGCTTCTCGCGCCCTCCTCGTTGCCCGTCATCGCAAGCATCTGCCGGCAACTCGACGGCATGCCGCTCGCGATCGAGCTCGCCGCGGCCGCCGTATCGACGCTGAGCCTCGAGGAGGTGCGCGACCGTCTCGACGACCGCTTCCGTCTCCTCGCCGGTGGAGCGCGAACGACCTCCCCGCGCCAGAGGACCCTGCTCGCCACGATGGATTGGAGCTTCGAGCACCTCGACGAGGCCGACCGGGTGCTGTTCCGCAGATTGTCGGTGTTCAGCGGCGGGTTCTCGATGGAAGCGGCGGGACGGATCTGCGACCTGGGTGACATCGGCGATGGTGACCGAGGTCTTGGCAGGCTGGTCGACAAATCGCTGCTCGTCGCGGAGCCGGTGCTCCACGGGACGCGGTACCGGATGCTGGAGACGGTGCGTCAGTACGCTGAAGTGAAACTGGAGGAGGCGGTCGAGGGACCGGATCTGCGGCAGCGGCACTGCGACTTCTTCCTCGAGCTCGCCGAACGCGCCGCGCCGGAACTGAGCAAGGGCGAGCAAGCGTGGTGGCTCGATGCACTCGAGACCGAGCATCCGAACCTGCGGCGCACCATCGGATGGTGCCTGCGCGAGGGGCAAGACCCGTCGAGTGCGCTCCGGATCGCGGCGGCCGTGTGGCGGTTCTGGTGGCGGCGCCGCCCGACCGAGGGGCGCCGGCTGATCGAGCGCTCGATCGCCGCCGCACCCGAGGAAGCCGATCCTGTGATCCGAGCCGGCGCGCTGGTCGGAGCGGCGGTCATCGCGACCGATCTCGGTGATCTGGATCACGCGGCCCGCCGTGCACGGCAAAGCCTCAGCTGCGCACGCGCCGCCGCCAACGATCGTGCGATCGTCACCGCGCTACTCGCGCTGGGCAACGTCGAGAGCGACCGATCCGACTTCGAGGCCGCGCGCGCCGTCTACGAGGAGACCCTGGAGGTCGCACAACGCATCGATCTCCCCGACGCGGTCGCGGCCGTGCTGGGAAACCTGGGCAAGATCGCATACTTCCAGTCGGACTACGCTGCAGCGCGGACCTACATGGAGGAGAGCCTCGCGATGATGCGAGCCTCCGGAAACGAGCAGGCGGTCGCCGTCGGATTGACCGGGCTCGGAAGCACCGCGCGCGCCCTCGGCGACTTCGACACGGCGCGCGCGCGCCACGCCGAGAGTCTGGAGACCTACCGACGGCTCGGAGACGAGGGCGGCATCGCGATGGCGCTCAACAACCTCGCCAATGTCGCGCTCGAACAGGGTGAGATCGATGAGGCGCGCGCGCTGCACGAGTCTGCCATCGCGATCCGCCGACAGCTTGGGCTGCGCCAGAGCGTCGCGATATCGCTGCTGAACCTCAGCAGGATCGCGGGGCTGTCCGGCGAGGGCGACGTCGCGCTCGCCCATGCCGAGGAGGCGCTGGCGATCTGCCGAGACACCGGGTTCCGGCGCGGCGTCCCGATGGGTGAGGCGGCGAGGGGACACGCGCTGCTGATCGTCGGTGATTCCGCGGCGGGAAGCGCGTTCATCGAGGGGCTTACCGTCGCCGTCGACCTCGGTGACACCGAAGCGGCGATCTCGTGCTTGATGGGGCTGGGCCGGCGCGCCCGCACCGACGGCGATCCGCTGCGCGGCGCAATCCTCCTGGCGGCTGCGCTGGCCGCGCAGGAAGGCACGGGCGCGCCGATCAGCCCGCGGATGGCCGACGAGGTCGGGGCCGAGCGCGCGGCACTCGCCCGGGAGTGCGAGGCCTCAGCGCTCGAAGACGCATGGAAGCAGGGCTCCTCGATGACGCTCCGTGGCGCCGTTCTGTTCGCGACCGAGACGTAACAGCCCAGCCCCGGCGGGGGACACACTCCCCAGCCGGACGCATCCGAGCCGGCGACCCACCGAAAGATCGCTTCAGCCGATCAGGTACCAGTTGGGGTTGGAATCCGCCCCTCCCTGGGCTGAGTCGAACGATCCGACGACGGAGAAGAACCCGGGCTCCGCGGGTCGGACGCGGAAGATGCCGACCACCTTGCCACCGGGCGGCACGGTCCCCCGATCGAAGATCACCACGCCCCCCTGCGGCCCGCGTCCGCGACACCCCGAGCACCCGGCGAACGCCGTTCCCGGCGGCACCGGGATGCTCAGCACGAGGTTCGTGATGGGCCCGGTCGTATGGTTGTGGAACTCGAGCTTGATCTCGAAGATCTCGCCCACGTCGCCATCGGTGAAGTACGGTTTCTGCGCGTCGATCCTCGAGAAGGATTCGCCGTCGAACTTGTTGCGCAGGGCCAGGTGCAGGTTGCCGGCAGCGCCCACGGGCTCCGGTGGCCGGTCACCCGCTGAGCACTCGGAGTCTTCGCAATCGATCACGACATCCACGAAGGTCCCGGTGCGATGCTCGGTGATCTCCTGCGCCTGCTTCCCCGCCTTCAGGACGAGCGACAGCAGCACGTCGCACGCGCTCTCGGCGAAGGCCCGCCCTCGGAGGAACGCGTCCTGCTGCGCGTGGTCCGGGCCGAGCACGCGCACCGCCATGTCGATCGTGCACGTCGTGGGTGTCCCGGGCACGAGACCGAGCAAGTCGCAACAGTTCGGATCCTCGGCCTGGATCACCACGTCGGCGTCCGGATCGGCGATCACGAGCTTGTCGATGTCTGCATCGTAGTGCGACGTGCCGGACACCGAGTCCTGCTGGATGTCCCCGATCATGCCTCCGGCGTCGTTGCCCTGGAGCTCGGTGGTCTCGCCTCCCACGTCGTCGGCGATCATGCGCATGCTTTGGTGCTGCACCAGATCGAGGTCGTTGTCGCCGGCGCCCGATCCTTGGTTGACGAAGGCGACGATGTTCCTGTCTGTGGCGCGCGTCTGCTGCTCCTGCTGCAGGTTGCCGATGACGGAGCCGAACTGCGACACGAGCCTGTGGTCCTGCACGACCTCGCCCCGTTGCGCGCCCCCATCCGAGTCCTGCTGGAGGATCGCGATCGCGTGGGAATCCTGTTGCGAGGACCCACTCTCGACCATGGTGGCCTCGGCGCGCATGCTCAGGTCTTGCTCGATCGAAGCCGTGTTCGGACCGCTTCCGTTCTCCTGGAACACGGCGGCTTCCTGCTCGAGCAACTGATCAAACGCCGCAACGACGCCGCCCTCGACGGCTTCAGCGATGGTGGCGGCCATGTTGACCGCAGCGTTGTTGGGACCCGATCCATTATCCTGGGTGATGCGAGCGATCTGGGTGACGCCGTTGGTGCTCGTGGTCAACGAGCAGCTGGCGTTGTTCGGCCCTGTCGTGTTGGACTGCACGACCGTGCACGTGTCCTCATGGAACGAGCCCCCGCCCGCCTCGAAGATGTTGATGCCGCCGTCGGAGATCTGCACCACCGGCCCAACGCCCTCGACACACGACCATGCCTCGCCTGGGCAGTTCGGCCCGGCGTAGTTCAAGAAGGATCCCTGGATCACCGCGGTGGATGGATCAACGCCCAACGAGCGCAGCTGCTCGGCGATCGCTGCCCGGCCCGAAAGATCCCGCACGCCGGCGTCGCGCGCAGGCGCGACACCAGTGAAGGAACCGACGGACGCGAGCACAAGCGCGACGAGAAGGAAACGGTTGCGGCCCCCCATGATGCCCCCCTTTTTTGCCCCCGACCGGGAGCCATTCACCGGCGGGGCCGTGCGGCCCCCGCCGCCCGGACGTGCCAGGTCCAAGGCGGGATTCACTATAGGGACCGATCAGACGTTCCGCTAGCCCTCATCGGGCAGGCGCGCACTCAGCCTGTCCGAGCAGGTCGCCCGCTCAGCCCGATCCGAGCAGGGCGCGCGCGATCAGGATCCGCTGGACCTCGCTGGTGCCCTCACCGATCTCGAGCACCTTGGCATCCCGGAAGAAGCGCGCCACCGGGAACTCCTCCATGAAGCCGTAGCCTCCGTGGATCTGGATCGCCTCGCGCGCGATGTCGTTGGCGATCTCGGAGGAGTACAGCTTCGCGATCGAGGCTTCCTTCTTGAACGGCAGTCCGCGGTCGTGCATCCACGAGGCCCGGTAGACCGCCAGCCGCGCGAGCGAGGTCTTGACTTCCATATCGGCAAGCTTGAAGGCGACCGCTTGATTCTCGGCGATGGGCTTGCCGAACTGTCGCCGCTCCTTGGCGTAGGCGATCGACATCTCCATGCAGCCCTGCGCGAGACCCACGCCGAGCGCGCCGATCGCGACCCGGCCGGCGTCCAGGATGATCAGGAAGTTGCGGAAGCCTTCGCCGCGCGCCCCCAGCAAGTTCTCCCCAGGCACCCGGCAGTCGATGAAGGTCAGCGCGCGTGTATCCGACGCGTGCCAGCCGAGCTTGCGGTACCCCTTCCCGGCACTGAACCCGGGCGCGCCGACCGGCACGATGATGTTGGAGATCTCGTTGTCGCCGGTGCGCGCTGTGATGGTCACGTGCTGGCTGATCGGCGTCCCAACGTTGGTGATGAACACCTTCGTCCCGTTGATCACCCACTCGCCGTCGGTCAGCACAGCGGACGTCTTGGTGTTGCCCGAGTCGCTTCCGGCCTCGGGCTCGGTGAGCCCGAACCCGGCGATGCGCTCGCCGCGCGTCAGCGGCACCAACCAATGCTGCTTCTGCTCCTCGTTCCCAAACAGCCAGATCGGCATCGCCCCCAGACCCACACCCGCCTCGAGCGTGATGGCCATGCTGCTGTCCACCCGTGCCAGCTCCTCGATGGCAATACACAGCCCGGTGAAGTCGCCGCCGCCGCCGCCGTACTCCTCGGGGAACGGGATGCCGAAGAGGCCGAGCTTGCCCATCTCGAGCACGATGTCGGTTGGGAACTCACCGGCGTGGTCCATCTCCTCCGCGCGCGGCGCGATGACGCGCTCGGCGAAGTCGCGCACGGTCGCGCGCAGGGCGAGCTGCTCGTCGGTGAACGTGAAGTCCATGGCGCCCGAGCATACCGCAGCGCTGGGAGAGCGAACCTCGCCCCGATGGTACGCTCGCGCGCGATGGATCCCGATCGACTGAAGCGCGAGCGCGAGTTCTTCGACGCCTCGTCGTCGGCCCAGTTCACCGACGCGGTCACCGACGTCCCGACCGAGCACATGGTCGCGCTACTCGACATGCTCGGCGACGTTCGCGGCAAGGGCGTCCTGGACTGCGGATGCGGCGCGGGTGAGCTCGCGATCGAGATCGCGCGCCGCGGAGGCGCGGTCGTCGGCTTCGACCTGTCGCTGGAGAGCGTGCGACTGATGGATGCACGTGCGCAACACCTCGGCGTCACCGCGCCCGGCGGCCTGGTGACGCTGATGGAGACGCTGCCGTTCCCAGACGGAACGTTCGACGCCGTCGTGGGCAAGTCGATCCTGCACCACGTCGACGTCGCCTCGTCCTTCGCCGAGGTCAAACGGGTGCTGAGGCCGGGCGGGCGGGCGATCTTCGTCGAGAACCAAGTCACGAATCCCCTGCTGCGGTTCGCTCGGAATCGTTTGACCGGTCGCTTCGGCATCGCCCGCGTCGGCACCATCGACGAGCATCCCTTGGTCGCGGCGGATTATGCCTCGCTTCGCAGAGCGCTCCCCGGCACGCGGCTGCACTACCCCGATTTCCGCTTCTTCGGACTGATCAGCCGCAACGTGCTGCGCTACCGGCGCGCGCTGTGGCTCGCGCGCGTCTTCGCATGGCTCGATCGCGCGGTCTACCGTTGGATCCCGCCGCTGCGACGGTACGGGTATCACGTGATCATCGAGGCCCGCACGGAAGCCTAGCGCCCGTACCGCCCCTGCTGTCCCTTTGCCCATGCGTACAGCCGCGCGAGGCTGTGCAGCGCACCACCACGCGTTGCTACCCGCGTGTAGGCGCGCGCGCCAAAGCGCCTAAAGGTCGAGACGGAGCACGGGCAGCATACGGCCGGTGCTCGGCGAGACCGACTCGCCGATCCGCTTCGCACCCAGCGCCTCGTAGAACGCAACCGCATACGGATCGGACTGGATCGTGATGTGTGTGCAACCGAGCGCGCGCGCTTCCTCGCAGGCGTGGGTGAGCAAGAGCCGGCCGTAACCCTTGCCGTGCGCGCCGGGTTCGACGAAGAACAAGTCCAGTTCGCCCACGGGCGGCTCGATCGTCAACCCGTAGAAGCCTCCGATCGTCCCGCCGTCGTCCACGACGAATACCGAGTGATCCGCGATGTAGTCATGGGAGACCGCCAGCTCGGACGCGGCGCGCGCCATGAACTGCTCGTCGTAACCGTGTGACGCTTTCGAACGCATCGCGAGTTCGGTCAGCGCAGGCGCCTCTTCCGGTTCCGCCGGACGGATGCTCACCCGCGTGACGTCCACGGCTTATCCTCGGAACGATATCTTCTCGGGGAGGATCTCGATCAGGCGATCGTTTCCGAACGTTTCGTCGCGGTCGTACTTGCGCAGGAAGCCTCGGGCGAGCTGCTCGTAGGACGGATCGGTCGCATCGAGAACGCGCGCGCGCCCGCGCACCAACACGAAGTCGTTCCCCTTGTAGGCCGTGAGCGCCGCGACGCCGGCGCGCGCGACGTTGGCGACCTTGCGCGAGCGCGCGCGCGTCCAGACATAGACCTTGTCATCGGCGACGAGCACCTCGACGGGGACGACATGTGGCAGCCCGTCCTCGCCGATGGTGGCCACCACCCCGAGCGGCCGTGCCTGTAGGAACTCCTGCCAGCTCAGCCGGGCTCTCCGGTCCGGGGAGGCTGATAGATCTGCAGGATGTTGCCGGCCGGATCACGTAGCTGCACGAACCGACCGGAATCGGGCACCTCGGTGATCTCCGAGTCGAACGCCACGCCACGCGCACCGAGCTGTCGCATCGCGGCCTCCAGGTCCTCAACCTCGAAGACGACGGTCGCGCCGGCAGACGGCGACGGCGCGCCGCGCGTCCCGTGCAGCGCCATCGTGGAGCCTCCGATCTCGAACTGCGCCCAATCATCGCCGACGCGGCTCCGCATCTCGAGGCCGAGCGCGTCGCGATAGAAGGCGACGGCCGCGTCCATCTGCTCGGCCCAGTAGAACGTGCTGTGGATCCTGTTGATCATGTCATCCCTCCCGCGGCTCGAGCCGAATCTAGCGGGCTGCCGAGGCGTCATCAAAGCGCGCCTCTGGCCCGCCCCTCGATATCCACGCGGCCCGCGTCAACCAGGGACCACCCACCGCGCGTATGCAAGACGAACGTGCCGATACAGTGACCATCATCGAGAGGTGTCAGCGATGAAAGCGACGAGGAAGGTCGCAGTGATCGGGGCGTTCGCCGTCCTGAGCCTGGCCTGCACCCGCATCACCGATGATGCGGGCACCCAACCGACCCCCCTTGACACGACGCCCGGGCCGAGCGCGACCGCAACCGGCGAGCCGGTCCGGGCGGCCATCTTCTACGTGCTCGAGCAGCGCGGCCGCCTGTTCCTGGTTCCCGAGACACGCGACGTCATCGAGCCCTCGCCCGGCGCCGGCCGCATGGCCGAGTTGATCGCCGGAGAGCCGCACGATCGGGACCTATCGAGCCCGTGGCCGGCTGACACCGAGGTGCTGGAAGTCACCGTCGAGCACGGCACGGCGATCGTCGATCTGAGCGCGGAGGCCCTGACCGCGAACGTGGGTGCCGAGCTCGAGAGCCTGGGCATCCAAGCAGCCGTCTACACCTTGACCGAGATGGCCGGCGTGGACCGTGTTGAGTTCACCGTCGAAGGCAAGGAGAGCGGCGAGGCCTCCAACGGCCGCATGATCGAGAACTGGTGGGGTCACGTCGGTCTGTCCGAGCAGCCGTTCTCCCGCGCGGAGGATGTGCTCGCGCCCATCACGATCATCTCCCCCGAGGAAGGCGCGACCGTATCGCGAACCTTCACCGTCACCGGCGAGGCTTCCACCTTCGAGGCCAACGTGGTTGTGCGGGTACGCGACAGCAGCGGCGATGTGATCCAGACCACCTTCACCACCGCGAGCAAGGGCGCGCCCGAACGCGGCACCTGGCGCAAGGAGCTGACCCTTCCCGACGCACCCGGCGGGTACACGATCGAAGCCGTCGAGGAGGACGCCGAGCAGGGCGGCGACTTCTTCGTTATGACGCGCTCGATCACGCTGGGCTAGCGAAGATGCACCACATCGCCCGACGCGACCGCATGACGCCCGGCGCCGTCCTCGACCACCAGGGCACCCGACGCGTCCAGGTCCACCGCGATCCCGGTCAGCGGGGGCGCGGCGGTGCGCTCGATCCGCACCGCGCGCCCCAGCGTCGCGCACATCTCGCGGTATCGCGCTGTCGCCTCCTCCGGATCGGCGAGCGCGTCGGCGAATCCGCCCAGCATCGCCGCGAGGAGGTCGGCGCGGTCCAGCCGGACGGCCTCCTGGAGGGCAAGGCTCGTCGCAGTGTCGCGAAGCTGCTCGGGGAACGAGGTCTGCGAGACGTTGATGCCGACGCCGACGATCGCGAACGACGGCGGTTCGGCTTCGACCAGGATGCCGCCCAGCTTGCGCCCGTCTGCCAGAAGGTCGTTGGGCCACTTCAACACGGCCTCCACCTGGGCGCGCGCGCGCACTGCCTCCGCGGCGGCGACCCCGGCCAGCAACGGCAACAGCGGCCAGCGCTCGACCGGCAACGAAGGACGCACAACCCACGATGCGAGCAGCGACTCCCCCGCCGCCGCCGACCACGAACGCCCCCGCCGGCCGCGGCCGGCGAGCTGCTCTTCGGCGACGACGGTGCTCAGGTGCGGCGCACCGTCCCTGGCCTGGGCGCGCGCGTCGTCGTTGGTCGATCCGGTGAGCTCGACCACGCTGACCTGCGGCGCGATCCCGTCCAGGGCGCGCGCGACCGCGCCGGCGAAGGTGAGGCGCGCTACCACGTCGGGGAGCGTATCGGGTTCCCCTGGGACCTCGCCCCGGGCCGGTGTAGACTCCGGCGACCCTCGGGTTTCCGGCCCTGGGGTAGTGGGAACACCTTCCCCAACCCGAAGGAGGTGAGCCCGTGGACAATCACCGCGAGGTCGTCGCGAACCCGTTCGGCGGCTGGGATGCGATCGACCCGGCGCTGCCCGGGTCGCTGGGCAACTTCCCGTCCATCGAGGAAGCACGCGCCGTCGCTCAAGGCAGCCTCCTGCGAGCCGGCGGCGGGATGCTGCTGCTCAGGTTGCCAGACGGCGACGAGACGATCGAGATCGAGGAACCGGGATTGCGGGACCTGGTTCGCGACTAGCTAAGGCAGCACCGTTCCCCACGCGAGCAAGGTCGCGGACACCACCGGGAACGGGATCCCAACCGTCACCGGCATCGAGCACGCGTAAAGGGTCTGCGCATCGGGCGGCATCGTGACCAACGCGTCGCCGTCGGGATCGCGGTTCCCCTCGAAGCACACCTGCGCCCCCAGGCCATCCCATCCGAGATCGGCCTCGGCCGACCGGTCGAGCACGTTGCCGGTCACCCGGTGGCCCAGCGCGGCGCCGGTGATCGCGATCCCGTACGAGTGGCCGATGATCACGTTGTCCTCGACGACGTCGAAGAGGCCACCGTCGATCCAGACGCCGGCGCCCACCGGCAGGTCGCTCGGCAAGCCTCCGCGGCGACGCCGGTCGATGTTGTCCGAGATGATGTTCGCGTAGACGTGCGCGCCGCGCTGCGGCGCCGCCTCGGTGCCGCCCGTCCGCAGGACGATGCCCACGCCGTTGCCGCGGACGGTCGAATCGCGGATGACGAGCGATCCGGCGTCGGTCGCCAGGATCCCCTGCAGGTTGTCCTCGACCAGGGCCCCCTCGATCACAACATCGCAGTCAGAGCACGCTGCGATACGGATCCCAGAGACCGATGATCCGCGCGCGACCACGTCGTGCAGCGAGCCTCGTCGCGCCGCTTGCGCGTAGAGACCCATCCCGGCGTTGTCCTCCGCGATCACCTCGCGCGCGCCGAACCGCTCGACGCCTCGCCACCAGATCCCGTACGAGGTGTACCTGCGCACGGTGAGGTTTTCGACACGGACGCCGTCGATGCCGGCGAACACGCCGACGCTGCGCGAGTCCTGGCCGTCGAGCACGACGTCGCCGGGCTCGACGCCGACGCCACGGATGACGATCTCGGGCGCGTCCTCGACCGTCAGGTTCGGCGGATCGACGACCAGAGATTCGTGGTAGATCCCCGGCTCGACCTCGACGATCAGCGAGACCGGGGTTCCCTGCAGCGCCGCGGCGATGGTTGGGTAGTCGCTGCTCGGGACACGGCGAACCTCGAGCACGCGCTCGCCCGGCGGCGGTGGAGGCGGGTTGCCGACGATCACCACGCCGCGCATCCCCGCGTGCACCTCGCAGTGGTACGCGATCCGAGCGTCGGCGTCGGGCATGGTGAGCTCGAAGGTGTCCCACGTCGTCCCCGTCGTTCCGAACGAGCGATCGTCCGCGGTGACGGTGTGGGTCCCCTCGAGCCGCCGCCACGTGACCGCCTCGCCCGGATCGACCTCGAGTTTCGCCGGGTCGTAGAAGTTGTTGCGGACCACGACCTCGTGGCTCCCGAGGTGCGCGCGCGCCGGCACCACCACGCCGGAGACCAGCAGCGCGACGGCGAACGCCGTCGCGCTGCTCGCCCAGAAGGACCTACGCGACGCGGATCACTCCAGCCATCGGGTCCACGTGCACGTTGCATTCGAACGGGAAGTCGCCCGGCAACGGGAAGGTCCCTTCGAACGACGCCGGCAGCACGCGCCCCGACCCCGGCAGCTCGCGGAAGTTCGCCGGCGCGCCAGGGGGGATCAGGATGCCCGAGTCGTGCACCGTCGCGGGCGTGAGAACGAGGCCGCCCGGCGCCGGGGTAGCGGCGGTCATCCAGGGGGCGATCGCGATCTCGAGGTTCGCCGGACAGTCGGGGCCGGCGATCCCCCAGGTCCCTGGGATGCCCTTTGCGCCCGTGCTGGTGTCATCCGGATCGCACGAGGCGTAGAAGCCGAACCCGCCGAGGCCGTGCGGGACCGGGGAGAAGCCGCCGGTCACCGCGCTCGGGAAGGTCACCGTGTGAACCTCGTTGACGACCGGCTCGAG
>Ga0299906_10000292_pt1 | contig 49212 bp, 38 predicted proteins | sample RVTome_14_FD_200259 | JGI IMG/M metagenome (GOLD analysis project Ga0299906, IMG submission 200259) | Soil microbial communities from uranium-contaminated site in the Upper Colorado River Basin, Wyoming, United States - RVT145D125 (version 2) ... | reverse complement strand
CTGCCCGCCGAAGTCGTCGACCGCCTGGAACGGGCCGACGTCGATCTCCTCCTGGCGTGGAGCGACCGCGTCCTCACCGCGAGGACCCTTGACGAAGTCCTCGCCGACTGAGCCGTCAGGCTTCACCGGGACGAAGCGGGCTCCGCCGTTCCTGCGGGTGGCAGTCGAGATGGGGGCGTCTGGATCAGCTTGGCACGTCATCCTCGTCCAGATCCCGACGCTCGCATCCCTCGAATTCTAGGATGAAGTCCGGCCCAAAGAGCCCGCCGGGAGTCTGGAAGCCCGGTGACGCCGCGCCCGCGAGCACCCGCTCGGCGACGGCGAGAGCGGTGTGGACGGTGAGAGTATAGCTTTCCGGCGTCGCGAGACGCGCGCGGACGCGCCGCCCGCCGGCGTCGCGGGCCTCGCCCAAGATCACGCAGCGTCCGCGGGCGCGGTGCCGCTCGCTCGGTCCTTCGGGCTGCCGCTCGACCGCCGCTTTGAGCACGGCCTTCACCGGCGACGAGCCCATCAGCCAGCGGAAGTGGCGCGACAGCACGTCGAGCGTCCGTAGCTGGGCCGTGGCCTCGAAGTAGACCCGGACGTCGGGGATGCCGGTCGTGTGGTACGCGGTCGCGACGTCGCCCCAGCCGATGGCCACGCACTCGCGATCGCCGTCGCCGAAGTCCACCCGCGCGCGGTCGCCCCAGCGCAGCCTCCCGATGCGGCCGCCGCGGCGCTCCCGCGTCCCGGCTCCGAGGCTCTCGACGCCGGTCTTGGCCGTTCCCCGCGAGGCCGCTCCGAGCCCGGAGACGTAGAGGCGCAGCTCCGTGGCCGCCGGCAAGCAGGCCGCGAGGTGCGCGGCCAGACAGTCCGTCGGCACGATGTCGAAGCCGACGCCCGGCATCAGCATGATCCCCCGGTCGCGGGCCTCCGCGTCGCGGCCGGCGAGCGCCTCGAACACGTCGATCTCGCCGGTGACGTCGAGGTAGTGGGTCCCGGTGCGCAGGCAGGCGTCCGCCATCGGCCGCGACGTGGCCGAGAACGGACCCGCGAGGTGCAGCACCACCCGGGCCTCGGCGAGCAAGGCGTCCAGTGCCGCGGCGTCGTCGACCGGCGCGGCGCGGTAGGGCAGCCCGAGGGGCTCGGCGACGGCTCGCAGCCTGGCCTCGGACCGTCCCGCCAGCAGCGGCTCGAGGCCGCGCTCCGCGGCAGCCCGGGAAACGAGCTTTCCCGTGTAACCGGTCGCGCCGTAGATCACCAGTCGATCGCCCTCACCCCCCACCCCCCCTCTCCCAGGAGGAGAGGGGGGCTCGAATCTCGACATCTTACTCCCCTCTCCCTCTGGGAGAGGGGCTGGGGGTGAGGGTTCCCGCCGCCCTGGCCAGCACCGCCCACGCCGCGGCGCCCCCGGTCGCCAGGCTGCTGATCAGCAGCGCCGACGGCGCCGGCTCGCCGCCGGCCCAAGGCGTCACGCCGAGCTCCGGGTCGACCTCTGAGAAGCCCGGCGTCGGTCCGCAGGGCTCGCCCGCCAGCGCCAGGACGGCGGCCGCGAGCTGGGCGCCGCCGAATTCGCCGAGCACCGCCTTCGGCGCCAGCAACGGCGGCAGCCGCCGAGCTTCCCCCTCCGATCCCCCCCGAGGGGGCCGTCCGTCCCACACGGCCTTCAGCACGTGGGCCTCCAGTCGGTCGCCGGCCACCGAGCCGGAGGCGCCGCAGACGACCGCGTCGACGTCGCCGGCGCGGGCGAGGAGACGCTCGAGGGCCGGCGTCAGGGCCGCGGGGTCGCTTCCCCAGCCGGTGGCCGGCGCCTCCGGATCGAAGGCGCTGGCGGTGCCGAGGAAGCGGGCGAGCACGCGGTCGCCGCGCTGCGCTGCGGACTCCGCCGTCTCCACCACCAGGGCGGTGGCGCCCTCGCCGAGGATGAAGCCGTTGCGCCGGCGGTCGAAGGGCCGCGCCTCCTCGCCTCCGGCGTCCGGCCGCGACAGGGCGCCGAAGCGGTCGAACACCGCGTGCAGCAGCGGCGTCACCTCGTCGACCGCCACCACCAGGGCGTAGCCGGCGCGGCCGCGGGCCACTTCGCCGGCGGCACGGGCCAGCGCGATCAGCGCGCCGGCCTCGCGCTGGGTCACGGTGACGTTGGCGCCCAGCGCCCGGCAGACGATGGCGACTTGGGCCGCCGGGGCGTTGGCCACCGATTCGGTGAAGAGGGCGGGGGAGACCGCCAGGGGACCCTCCGACTCGATCTGGGTGAGGATCTTCTCGGTGATCATGGACGGGCCGAAGGCGTTCGAGAACACCATCGCGGTGGGCTTGCCGCCGACCTCGGCGCCGGCCACGATTCCGGCGTCGGCGAGGGCCATCCGCGCGGCGGCGACCGCCAGCTTCGAGCCCAGGCTCATGCGTCGCGCGGCGCCGGCCGACACCCAGGCCGACAGGTCGTGGCCGGCGGCGAGACCGGCCAGCCGCGCGCCGCCGCCGCGGCGGTGGTAACCGGCCGGACGCTCGACCTCGGACCACGCGGGCGTCCCGCTGGCGAGCGCCGCCGCCGTCGGCTCACGGCCGCAGCCCACGGCGTTGACCGCGCCGAATCCGGTGACGACGACCGCGGGACGGCTCGATGACGGGCTCATCGGGGCCAGCCGCGCAAGACCAGCACGGCGTTGGCGCCGCCGAAGCCGAAGCTGGTGGAGACGGCGACGCAATCGGGCGCCAGCGGACGCGCGCCGCCGACCACGAGGTCCACGCCGAGGTCCTCGTCGGCGCCGCCGTCGCCGGGGGCGGCGTGGGCGGCGCCGGCGGCGAGGCACTGCACGGTGGCCACCGCTTCGATGGCGCCGGAGGAGCCCAGCAGGTGGCCGACCGCGCCCTTGGTCGCGGTCACCGGGATGCGCCGCGCGCGCTCGCCGAAGACCTGCTCGATGGCCCGCCATTCGGCGGCGTCGTTCTGAGGCGTGCCGGTGCCGTGCGCGTTGACGAACCCCACGTCGCCGGCGGCGACGCCGGCGTCGCCCAAGGCGCTGCGCAGCGCCAGGGCCGCTCCCGCGCCCTGCGGGTGCGGCGCCGTCATGTGGTGGGCGTCGCAGGAAGCGCCGGCGCCGAGCAGCTCGGCCAGCGGCCGGGCGCCGCGCCGGCGGGCGTGCTCGAGGGTCTCGAGCACCAGCACGCCGGCCCCCTCGCCGAGGTTCAGGCCCTGGCGCTGGCGGCGGAAAGGGCGGCAGTGCTCGGCGTCCACGATGCGCAGCGAGTTGAAGCCGGCGAAGGTGAGGTGGCACAGCGAGTCGGCGCCGCCCGCCACCGCCATGGCCACGTCGCCGTCGCGCAGCGCATCGAGGGCGGCGCCGATCGCCAGGGCCCCGGAGGCGCAGGCCGACGACAGCGACTGCACCGGCCCGCGGGCGCCGACCAGCCGCGCCACCGCGTCGCCGGGGGCGTTGAGCGGATGGGAGACGAGCAGGCTGATCCGCGCCCTGCGGCGCTCGGTGAGCCCGTGGAAAAAGCGTTCGCACTCGGCCATGCCGGCGGTGCTGCCGCCGAAGAACACCCCGAGGTCGAAGCCCCGGGCGTCGTCGCCTTCGAGGCCCGCCTGCCGGCAGGCTTCCATGGCGGCGGCGACGGCGAAGCGGTCGGCGCGGGAGAGACGGCGCCAGCCCGGCACGGACGCGGCCAGGCCGTTGGGAGACGGCGGCACCTCGGCGGCGAGGCGGGTGCGGTGGCGGCGGGTGTCGAAGCGCGCCGGCACGCCGATGGCGGCCGCGCCGCCGGCGAGGCCGCGCCACAGCTCGTCGGCGCCCCATCCCCAACCGCTGACCGCCCCGATCCCCGTCACGACCACCCGATGGCCTGGCGCCGGGCCGTCCTTCAACTCCGTCGTCTCCTGAAACTCGCCACCGAAAGCGGATGGAAAACACGTCCACGCATCGGCGGCAGTATATCGGAGTCGGCCGTCCCTGGCCGGAGGCCGATGACTTCTCATCCCACGAGGTAAGTGCTGAGCGTCGCGGTGAGCAGCTCGTCGCCATGCTCGGCGAGCGTCACCACGGCCGAGTACATGGCCAGCGGCGGCACGCTGCCCACCGACCGGACCGTGGCCAGCAAGGGACTCCCGGCGGGCAGCTCGGGGACGGCGAAGCGGGCGTCGCGGATCGACGCCAGGTACCCGATCCGCGGCTCGCCGCCGCCGGGCGCGCGGCGCAGGGCCTCGAGCGCCGCCGCCGCCTGGGCCGCCAGCTCCACGGCGAGGAAGGCGGACGCCGTCCCGCCGCGGGCGAGCGGGCCGTCCGCGGGGACACGGCCGGCGCAGACGATGCCGTCGTCGAAGACGTCGACGATGCGCTCGACCAGGAGCATCGGGGGGCGGTGCGGGATCAACGTTGCGACGTCGGGCCACGCCGCCCCCGCGAGGCGGCGATCAGTCGTCGTCAAGGCTGAAATTGGAGCGGGTGCCGGTGGCGGCCGCATCCACGAGCTGGCCGTCCTCGAAGCGGATCGTCGCCGGCAGCCCGGTGGTCTCGCCCATCTTGGCCCCGAAGAACCCGAGCTTCATGCCCTTGTTCTGGCGCAGGTTCCAGATCTCGACCTCCTTGCCGTCCTCCGTCTTCTTCTCGAAGCTCTCGGGAGCGCCGGTGACGTAGAAGACCTGGCGCTTGCCCATGCCGTTCACCAGCCGGCGGTCGGCGATCGCCTGCTTGGTCTCCGCCGGCCAGTCGTCGTGCTCGTCCTGCAACGGGGCGCGGGCGAAGGTCCGGTCGAACGCGGCCTGAAAGTCCTCGAAGGAGTGGATGTCCACGAAGCGGACGACCGTGGAGTTGTCCTCGGCGGGGCCGACTCCCGCGAGCTCGATCTCGAGCGCGTTCTCCTCGGGCTCCATCTCGAACTCGTCGAGCTCGACCGGGTCGTTGATCCGAATGCCCCAGTAGGTGCTGTCGGCATGCCACCAGCTCGCGTTGACCTCGTTCTCGGCCTCGGTGTTCGAGCCCTCGGGCGAGACCTCCACGAGCGGGCGCACGTAGGTGCCGAAGCTGTGGCGGCCGGTGGCGCAGGGAGCGTCCATGCGCAGGTAGAGCGTGCCCTGAAGGGCGGATTTGATCTGCTTCCTGACCGACTTGTCGAGCTTGCCTTCAGCGGTGGCGACGGGGAGCGCCAGCACGACCACCAGCGCGATCCTGGTCAGATGTCTCATGAGAGCCTCCTTGCACGATCCGGCAGGCGGCTGCCGGAGATATTGTTGGACTTGGATATGGTACCGGCCGGCCCGGAGAATGTCCAGCCCGGGTCGGGGACCGACCCTGTGAAATCCATGGACTACGAAGTCATCGTGATCGGCGGCGGTCCGGCCGGCGCCGCCGCGGCGCGCCGGCTCGCCCGCCGCGGGCGCCGGGTGCTGCTCGTGGAGCGCCGGCGCTTCCCCCGTTTCCATATCGGCGAGTCGATGCTGCCGGCGAGCAACGCCGTCTTCCGCCAGCTCGGCCTCACGGACGCCGTCGCCGCGGCCGGTTTCGTCAGGAAGCGCGGCGCCAGCTTCACCAGCGACGACGGCGAGCTCGGCAGCTACGTCGACTTCACCGGCTGCTCGGACATTCCCTCCCCGGTCACGTTCCAGGTGCCGCGGGCGCGGCTCGACCAGATCCTGCTCGACGGCGCCGCCGAAGCGGGCGTCGAGGTGCGCCAGGAGCACCGCGCCCGCGACGTCGCCTTCGCCCCCGACCGCGTCACGGTGACGGTGAGCGACGCCGCCGGCGAGACCACGACGGTCGACGCGGAGGTCCTGGTGGACGCGTCGGGCCAGGCCGGCTTCCTCGCCAGGCGCCTCGAGCTGCGGCGTCACGACCCCGAGATGCGCCACGTCGCGCTCTATGCGCACTTCGAGGGCGTGCCGCGGCCGCCGGGGGAGCGCTCGGGCGACATCCGCATCGTCTCGCGCCGCGACCTCGGCTGGATCTGGTTCATCCCCCTGTCGCCGACCGTGACGAGCGTCGGCGTGGTGATGTCGCGCGCCCGCCACGCCTCGCGTCCCCGCGAGGACGCGGAGACGCTCCTGGATTTTCTCCTGGCGTCGACGCCGGTCGCCGCCGAGCAGGTGCGCGAGGCCCGGCGGGTCTCGCCGGCGCACTTCGAGGCCGACTTCTCCTACTCGGCCCGCGCCTACGCCGGCGACCGCTGGCTGCTGGCGGGCGACGCCGGCTCCTTCCTCGACCCGGTCTTCTCCTCCGGCGTGCTGCTGGCGCTGGAATCGGGCGTCGAGGCGGCCGACGCGATCGACCGGGCGCTCGCCGCGGGCGACGTCTCGGCGCGCGCCTTCGCCGCGTTCCAGAAGGTCCAGCGCCGGCGCTTCAAGTACTTCCGGCGCTTCGCCCGGAGCTTCTACGATCCGTGGTTCCGCGACGTCTTCATGACCCCGACGCGCCGCCTGGGGCTGACCGAGGCCATCGCGACGGCGCTGGCGGGTCACTGGCGTCCGTCCTTCCTGAACCGTCTGCGGCTCGAGCTCTTCTTCGCGGCGGTGGCGGTCCAGCGGTTCGTGACCCTGTCGCCGCGGCGGCACGGCGCGCCTGCGGTCGACGAGAGGGACGTCGGATGCTGAGGACGCTGCTCGCCGGTTGTGCGCTGGCCGTTCTGGCAGCCGCGGGATGGGCGGCCGACCTGCCGGACCCGGACGCCGCCGGCCTGACGCTCAGCCAGCGCTTCGAAGCGCTCATCGCGCGCATCGGGATCGAGCAGGAGCGCCTGCGGACCCTCGAGGCCCGCTTCGTGCAGCGCAAGGAGAGCGAGCTTCTCCTCGCGCCGGAGGAGTCGCGCGGGACTTTCTCCTACCGGGCCCCCGACGACCTGCGCTGGGACTACGACGCGCCCACCAACGTCGTCGTGCTGGTGGGCCCGGAGGAGATGGTGACCTGGTACCGGGACCTGAACCGGGTGGAGCGCATGCGGGTCGGCCGGCAGAAGGACCACGTCTTGAAGTTCCTCGGCGCCGGCGCCTCGTTCGACACGTTGCGGCGCTACTTCACGGTGAGCGCGACCTTTCCCAAGGACCGCAGCGAGCCCTACGTCCTGACGCTGGAGCCCGGCAGCTCGCGGGTGGCGCGGCGCATCGCGTCGATGAGCCTGCGGCTCGACCGCGAGCTGTTCGTCCCGGTCTTCGTGCGCTTCGTCGAGCCCGGGGGCGACGTCACCGAGCTCTCCTTCGAGGACTTGCGCGTCAACGGCGAGATCCCGGACGAGCGCTTCGAGCTCGAGCTGCCGGCCGGCGTCGAGGAGGTCGTCCTCGAGCTGGGCGGATAGCCGCGACGACCTACTCGTAGCGCAACGCACCGTCGGGTCGACGCGCGTGGCGCGCCGCGCCGGCACCAGGCAGGCCATCAGCGCCACCGCCGCCAGGAAGAGCGCGCTGGCCAGCATGCGGCCCCGTAGCGGACGTCTTGGGCGAGCGATGGCATGGCGGTCTCCTGGTGAATTCGTCTCCTGGGCCTCAAGGACTTGGTGGTCGGCGGCAGCCCAGCCACATCCCTGTTCGCCTACACGAAGACGATCTGGGGATCGACGGGACATCCAGAGCTTCGAGCTCGAGATTGAGGACGGCGGCGGCACTTTCGTCTATCGGCTCGAGGTCCAGCACTCCTCTGACTCCTCTGAGGCTCAGACTCCCCAGCGACCGCAAATCAAGAGCGAGTACCTGCATTTCGACGCGAAGCCGCTCTTTCGCTATACCGATGGCCAGGTCCGCCTGTTCAGCGAAGATCACTCTCCAGGAGCGCAGTTTCCCTTCAAGTCCGAGCACAGCTTCCTGCCGAATCTGGAGTCGCAGAACGGCAATTTTGGAAAAGAGGACGGAGATGGCTACTCCTTGCCGTTTACCCAGCTCTCGGAGGGCCACCGAATCCTCTCGATGCTCTACGCCATCGTATACGGGCTAGTCGGATCGGCGTCCGTCTTGTGCTTCGACGAGCCTGAGAATTTCATTTCCCTTCCGGAAGTCCAGCCATGGCTGCAGTGCGTCCGCGATCTCGTCGAGGAACGAGAGGGACAGGTCCTGCTCATTTCCCATCACCCCGAGGTCATCGACTATCTGGCGGCGGATTCTGCATTTCGTTTCGAACGCCCGAGCGGAGATCTGGCCAGGGTGAGCGAGTGGATCCCTGATCCCAGCAAGATCATGAAGCCTTCCGAGATTCTGGGCCGCAGGGGATAGCCGTGGCGCCACCGAGATTTCGCGGAGTGCTTCTCTGTGAGGACAAGGAGCACGAGAGGTTCTTTCGCCGTCATTGACGGCGATCGCGACAGGTTGCAGGGACGCATGCAACAGCTCGACCGGAAACTCGAGGACGCTGGCCTTTCCAAGCGCGGTAAGGACGAGATGATCGTCATCTGTGTCCCGACCTGGAGCGTCGAGAGATGGGAGCTCTGGTTGTGCGGCGATGGGGACGTCGACGAGGAGACGGACTGCAAGCGTCAGTTCCGTGAGGCGGAGCGACGTGGCGACGTCTCGCCGAGAAAAGCCGTCGAGTCTTGGTTCCGTTCTCTCTCGGACGAAGAGAGGCAATTGGAGGAGGAGACTCTCCCCGCGCTCTCCGCCGGACGCCAGGAGGTTCGGCGGCTGGACGGATGAGGAAGGCTAGGAAAAGCTGCCCCACGAGGTGTGGTTGCCGGAGAAGATCACCGTCCACTGCGCGCGAAGATCTCCCGCACCGCCGCGATGGTGTCGGCCTCGGCCCCGCTTTTATCGTCGCGGAAACGCTTGACGCGGGCGAAGCGCAGGGCGAGCCCGCCGGGATAGCGCGGGCTCGCCTGCACGTCGTTGAACGCCACCTCCGCCACCAGCTCCGGCCTGACGTAGACCGTCCAGCGGTCGCGCCCGATCTCGAGCTCCTGGAGCTTCGCCGTCTGCCAGGCGAGCATCCGGTCGGTGAGGCCCTTGAAGGTCTTGCCGAGCATCACGAAGCCGCCGTGCTCCGGGTCGCGCGCCCCCAGGTGCAGGTTGCTGAGCCAGCCCTGGCGCCGTCCGTGGCCCCACTCGGCCGCCAGCACCACGAGGTCGAGGGTGTGGGCGGGCTTGACCTTGAGCCATGAGCGTCCGCGGCTGCCGGCCTCGTAGGTCGCGTCGACGGCCTTGGCCATCACGCCTTCGTGGCCGGCGGCGAGCGCCCGGTCGACGAAGGCGCGCGCGGCCGCCGCGTCGGCGGTCACGATCCGCGGCACCAGCTCGGCGGCCGTCGCCAGCTCGGCGAGGACGGCGAAGCGCCGCGACTGCGGCTCGTCGATCAGGTCGGCGCCGTCGGCGTGGAGCAGGTCGAACCAGAACGGCGACAGCGGCAGCTCGGCGCTCGTCGCGTCGACGTCGAGCCGGCGGCCGAAGCGGCGCATGGTGACCTGGAAGGGATGAGGGCGTCCGTCGCGGCGCAGGACGATCGCCTCGCCGTCGAGGATCACCTCGCGGACGGGGAGCGCCCTCGCCGCCGCGACGACCTCGGGCACTGCCGGCGTCACCTCGTTGAGCTGGCGCGAGTAGACCCGCACCTCCTCGCCCGCCTTGTGGACCTGGACGCGCGCGCCGTCGAGCTTGTGCTCGAGCGCCGCCTCGCCGAGGTCGGCGAGGGCCGCCTCGACGTCGTCGGCGCTCTGCGCGAGCATCGGCTGCACGGGGCGGAAGAGCTCGAGCGTGAAGCGGGCGAGGCCGCTCGCGCCCTCGGTGAGCGCCGCCGACGCCACCGTGCCCAGGTCGCCCGCCAGCATCGCCGCCCGCCGCACGGCCGCCGCCGGCAGCTCGGCGGCGCGGGCCAGGGCCTCGGCCATCAGCCCCTCGAGGGCGCCCTGGCGCAGCTCGCCGAGCACGAGGCGGGAAAGGAAGCGCCGCTCCTCGTCCGTGGCGCGCTCCATGAGCGAACGCAGGAGCCCGGCCCTGCGGCCGGCGGAGCCCGGCCCGCTCTCTCCGGCGATGCGCTCGAAGGCGGCGTCCACCGCGGCGACGCTCAGGGTCGCCCGCGCCGCCGCCGGCGGCGCCATGACGTCGCGGAGCACGGCGGGACCGAGGCCGATGCGGCCCTGGCGCAGGGACCCGGCGAGGAAGCCGAACGCCGTCACGATCTCGGCGGGCTCGAGCTTGCGCAGGAGCGAGGCCAGCAGCTCCAGCTTCGCCAGCCGCTTGCGGGTCTCCGCCACGCGGCGCGAGGTGTCTACGACGTCGTGGAGCAGCACGAAGTCCCCCTCGTCAGCCGACGCCGGCTTCCTGCCACAGGAACGATTCCTGGGAGAAGAGCTCGCGGTAGCGGCTGCTGCGCGCCGCCAGCTCGTCGTGACGCCCGGTCTCGACGATCCGGCCGTGCTCCATGACCACCACCAGGTCGGCGTTGCGCACGGTGGCCAGGCGGTGGCTGATGACGATCGCCGTGCGGCCGGCCAGCAGCCGCGCCATGGCCGCCGCCAGCAGCGCCTCCGACTCCGGGTCGAGGTGGGCCGTGGGCTCGTCGAAGAGCACGATCGGCGCCTGCTTGACGAAGGCGCGGGCGATCTCCAGCCGCTGCCGCTGGCCCGCCGAGAGCGTCAGCCCGCCTTCTTCGAGCTCGGTGTCGTAGCCCTCCGGGAGCGAGACGATGAAGTCGTGGATCTGAGCGTCGCGGGCCGCGGACTCGATCTGCTCCGCGGTGGCCTCTTCGTGGCCGTAGGCGACGTTGTCGCGCACCGTGCCCGCGAAGATCATGCCGTCCTGGGGCACCACGCTGATCTGGCCGCGCAGCGACGACAGCGTCAGCTCGCGCACGTCGCGGCCATCGATGCGCACCTTGCCCCGGGTCGGATCGTAGAGCCGCGGCACCAGGCCGAACAGCGTCGACTTGCCCGCCCCCGAGGGTCCCACCAGGGCCACCTTGCAGCCGGCCGGGATCTCCAGATCGACGTCCGCGACCACCGGGCCGGAGGCGGGATAGGCGAAGCTGACCGCCTCGAAACGGATGGCGCCGGCGAAGGCCGGGGCCTCGACGGGACCGTCGCGGGGGCCCGGCCGGCTGTCCATGATCTCGGCCACCCGGGCGACGCTGATCGCCGCCTGGCTGGCGCGTCCCGAGGTGGTGGCGAGCAGCCGCAACGGACGGTAGAGGCGGCGCATGTAGAAGACGAAGACGATGAGCTCGCCCGCCGTGATTCGCCCGGCCGTCACCTCGAGGGCGCCGGCGCACAGGCTCACGGCGGTGAGCACCGCCAGCGACAGCTCGGCGACGCCGCCGAGCCGCGCTTCCATGCGCTTGGCCGCCATCTCGCTCTTCATGCTGCGCTTGGAGAGGCGCACCATGCGCCGCTCCGCGCGCGGCTCGCCGGTGAAGAGGCGCACCACCTGGATGCCCGAGAGCACCTGGGACAGGTGCGAGGCGAGCTCGACCTCGTGGCGCCGCTGCTTGCGGCTGGCGCGGTCGATGGGCGAGGCGTGGCGCCCGACCGCCAGCAGGATCAGCGGAATGGCGACGGCGGCGAACAGCGCCAGCCGCCACTCGACCACCAGCAGCACCGCCAGCAGCGCGACGACGACGACGGTCTCCGCAACGAACGTCAGCAGCGAGGTCACCAGCAGCTCGCGCAGGCGTTTGACGTCGCCGGTCAGGCGCGTCAGCAGGTCGGCGGTGCTGGCGCTCCGGTGGAAGGTCAGCGAGAGCAGTTGCAGGTGGGCGAAGAGCCGCCGCCGCAGCCGCAGCGCCACCCGGTGGCCGGCGCGGGTGCGGTAGACGCTCCCCAGGTAGGTGGCGACGCTGCGCACCAGGGCCAACGCCAGCAGCGCCAGCGTCGCCGCGAGGATCGGCACCAGGGGCTCGGGCGCCGCGCCGGCGTCCGCGGGCGGCAGCAGCACGCCGTCGACGATGATCTTGAGCGGCCATGGCTCGGCCAGCCGCGTGGCGGTGTAGAGGAGCGAGGCCGCCAGCGCCATCCCCAGGGTCCGCCGTTCTCCTCTCAGCACCCCCCCGAAGCGGCGCACGGCTTCGGCGGCCACGGTAAACCCCGACTCCTGGGTGCGGACGCCGCGGGTGGTGGGCGCGCTCATGGCTCCCCGAGCTCGGCGAGCTTGAACTCGTGCTGGTTGAAGCGCTTGAGCCACTCCAGGTGCTGGTCGATCTTCGCCTGCTCGGCGCCGGCACCGTTGCGGCTGGCCAGCATCGACCGATAGGCGTCGCGCCACAGGTCGATGTACTTCACGTAGCCCGGCGCGAACTCCGCCAGCTCCGCGAGGTCGAAGACGAACCAGGGCTTGAGCTTGCCGGCGAAGTGGATCACCCGCGCGTCGAAAAAGCGAATCCCCTCTTTGCTCTTGATGAGCTGCTCGAGGAAGACCACGAAGTTGTACTTGCCGCTCATCAGCGTCTGGCGGCCGCGGAAATAATAGTTGAGGATGATCTGGTCGGCCAGCCGCGGCACGGCGATTTTCCGCCACGTGTCGCGGTCGATCATCGCCACCAGGTCGCGGTGGACCTCGTCGCGCAGGTGCTCGCCGCCGATCGACATGACGCCGGAATTGAACGAATCGTAGAGCTTCTCGCCGTAGCTGCGCGCGAACGACTCCAGCACCTGCTCGTAGGAAATATAATCGCGCAGCGCGTTGCGGTAGAAGCAGGAGTCGGGACAGCACAGGAACCCCTCGCTGCGCTCGAAGATCTCGCGGATCGAGCCGACGCAGAAGAGGTCGCTGTCGAGGAAGACGAGGCGGTCGTAGCCCCGCAAGCGGAAGAGCTCGAGCTTGTGGAAACGGGCGGTGATTCCGGCGAGCTTGGGGAACGCGCCGTAGAGGTCGGCAACCTTGTCCCGGAGATCGCCGTTGACCTCGAGGAAGGTCGTGGGGTAGACCGCTTCGAGGCGCCTTCGGCTCTCGTCGGCGAGGCCGTCGTGGATTACTACGAAGTCGCCGTCGAACCACGGATCGTGCTCGAGGAAGGAGTGGAGCATCACCTCCGTCCCCACCAGGAACGACTCGTCGGTCACCGTGACCAGTGCGTAGCGCATGGCGTCAGACCGTGTAGCTCATGGCCTCAGACTACCAGGAGCGGCTGTCGGCGGCGGACGCGCTCGCGGAAGTCGGGCAGCGAGTTGGCGTGCGGAAAGGGCAGGTCGGGCACCGGCTTGCCGAGGAAGGGACAGAGCTTCTCCCATCCGTCCCCCGCCGTCACGTCGAAGATCAGCAGATCCTCGGGACGGCCGCGGAAGTGGTGCTCCACGTTGCGCCGGTGGGCGTCGTAGACCCAGGAGAAGCGCTCGCGGTGGAAGCCGTCGCAGCCGTAGACCACCAGGAAGTAGAAGCGCAGCTCCTCCTCCTTGGGGGTGCCGCGGTCGGCGGCCTCCTTGACCGCGAAGTAGCGTTCGCAGGCGTCGAGCCAGTCGTCCTTGTCGCGCACCGTGAGCACGAACTTGCTGCCCGGGTAGTGCGCGTCGAGGTGGGGGTAGATGGCGGCCACCGGCGTGTCCGTGATCGCGTCCACCTTCTCGAGCACCGCCAAGTCGTAGCGGGCGTGGGCGACCTCGTCGGCGATGCGCGGGTAGTGGACGGCGGCATAGTCCAGGACCTCGAGGGCGCGGGTGAGGCTGGTGGTGCCGGTGCGGCTGAGGCCGATGCCGAACACCTTGGGTGAACCGGCGCGCCGGGCGCCGAGCTGAGCCGTCATGGACGTCGGAGGCTCCTCCTGGCGGGGATTCTACTCGTAGTCGGGCATCGTCCGCCCCAGGAGAGCCCAGAACCGGGAGACGACTTCGGGCCCATAAGGTAGACTGGATCCCCGAGGAAGCCTGGCGCAAAGGAGGCTACAGTGAGCTGGCGTGAACGAATCGAGGTCAATCCCATCGTCGGTTCCCAGCGAGTCCGGCGCTGATCGCCGGCGACGCGGACGTGGCCGCGGCGTCGCGTCCGCTGCGGCCCGAGGAGTCGCAGCAGCTCGTGGAGCGTCACGGCAGCCTCGGCTACAGGCGGCCAGGGAAGTGCTGCGGGGCGACTGATCAGCGGCCGCCGTGGAGATAGCCCTTCTCTATCAGTAGCTCGATCCACTCGTCTCGCGATATCTCACAGCTCGCCAGGCGTCTTGCATCGCGCGGCGACAGAAAGATGTCCGCCATGATGTGATCGTGTCCAAGATCCTTCCGTCCGCGGCGAATGCCGAACTTCGCGACAACGACTCCATCATGGTAAATCAGGGCGAGATCGTGCGCCTTTCTCCGGGTGATGATCTCGGCCTCGAGCTTGCGGGCGATCGTGAGGGCGCTTTCCTGGTTGAGAATCGCCACTCATGCTCTCCCGAGGAAAGCTTCTTCCCGAGGACGGAGGAAGCGCTTCAGCACCGCGAGCTGACGTGCCGGCTCAGGCCCGAGACGCTCTTCGCCGAGCCGCCTGAGCTCGGTCAACGTCGCGACGAGCATATCCTTCAGGTTCTCGAACGCCTCGCTCTCCGTCTCCCCCGAAGCGTTGACGTTGGCGTCGAAGAAGGTGGCGACGAACCCATCGCCAACCGGACGGATCACCGCCTCCAGCGGGGAGACGACCTCGATAGGTTCCGGATCGAGCGACTGGATGGGGACTCGTAGTCCCGGTTCCCGGAGCGGCAAGGTCTCCTTCAAGGCGTCCAGCTCGTCACGCAGGGAGCTGATCTCGCTTTCAAGCCTCGCCAGTGCAGCGGTCATCGGTCGTCCTCCGATCTGCCGGTAGATAACCGGCCGTCGTCGAGCTCCTTCTCCAAGTCCACTATAACACCCGAGCCGTAGCGGTGGTATGTTCCGCCGCAGCCATGCTCGACAAGCTCCGCGTCCGCGACGAGTGGAAGTTCTTCGGTGCTGGTCGCGGCGTTCGCGCTGTGCGCGCCACCTCCATCGCCGAGCGATCGGGATCCGCCGCCATCCAGGGTGGGCTGCGCCGTCAAACCTCCAACTCGCGGGCACAGCCCACCCTGGCAGCGTCCGGAGCCCCATGCCGGACCTCGCGCCCATGGCGTCACGGCGTGAAGCGCCAGTCCATGGCGCTCATTCCGTCCATTCGACGGCGTCGAACGAGTGAAATGGGACTCATTCCGTCCATTCGACGCGGTCGAATGAGCCAAATGAGACTCATTTCGGCCATTCGACGGCGTCGAACGGGCCAAATGAGTCTCAATCAGTCCATCTGACGCGGTCGGATGAGCAAAATGAGTCTCAATCGGCCCATTCGACGGCGTCGGATGAGTGGATTGACGCATATGTAGGCCGCTCCGGCGGCGTGGGGCCTCGTCATGAGCGGTACCGGATCCATGCGGCGACGGCCGCGTCCCTTAGCGACGCGACAGGAAGAGGCGCAGGACGTACCAGAAGAGCAGCGCCACCGACGCGAACAGCTCGAGGGCCGCGCCCACGTAGCGGTCCTCCGGGTAGTGGTGCAGCACCTTCGAGGTGTCGTAGAGGATGGCGCCGCCGGCCAGGGCGATCATGCCGATCGAGAAGTAGGTGCCGAGCTCGAAGCCGAAGATCACGCCGGCGACGATGAGCCCCAGCGCCACGATCATGCCCCAGCGCAGCAGTCCGCCGAGGAAGGAGAAGTCCTTGCGGGTGACGAAGACGATGGCCGACAGGGCGGTGGAGCCGGCGAGCGTCACCACGGCGGCGCTTTGGATGACGCCGGGGGCGGCCTGCTGGGCGATGAAGAGCAGCGGCACGAAGATGATCGACTCGGCGAGCACGAAGCCGCCGAGGGCCGCGTATTGGGCCGGCAGCGACGCGGCCCGGTGGGCCACGCTGCTGGCGATCCAGCTCACCACCACGAAGCCGCCGAGCACCAGCAGCCACGAGGTGCCGAGCATGGCCCGGGCCATGGTCTCGGCCACGCCGGACTTGAAGAGATAGACCTCGATCGCCGTGAAGGCCACGATGGCGCCGAGGAGGTGCTGGTAGGTGCGGACGAGGAAGGCGCCGCGGACGCTGACGTCGCGCTGGGCCACCGGGAGGGTCCGCTGCTGGAGGGGGTACGCCTGGTCCATCTCAGATCTCCTTCTCAACGAGGGTCTCGTCTTCACGACCCGGCGGAAGTATAAATCACGTCCTACGCTCGGCGTCGACGTACACAAATCCACCGATCTTTTTCTCAGAAGTGAGACGGGATTCTCTGCGGCGAGAAAGGCGCTGGCCGCGGGCGACGGAGCGAGGCGCCGAAACGCGGCCTTGGTCTTCCGGAGGGTCGTGGCACGGCCCTTGCTCGGGACGCCGCCATGACGCAGGCCGTGCACCCCATCGACCTCGCCGTAGAGCTCCACGAGCTGGCGCTCGCCTGCCGCAACGCGGGCCGCTATGAGCAGGCCGAGGCGTTCGCGCGGGAATCGCTACGGCTGCTCGAGCGGGAGGTCGGGCCGCACCACCCGGACGTCGCCAACGTGCTCGACGGCCTGGCGTCGCTGCGCGGCGACCTGGGGGCGTTCGACGAGGCGCTGGAGCTTTCGCGTCGCGCCCTCGAGATCCTCGACCGGGTGCCTCACGGCGGCGCCGTGGTGGCGCGGCTGCGGGCGCAGGTGGCCGCTCACTTGGCCGACGTCTACCGCGCTCTCGGGCAGGGCGGCGAGGCGGAAGCGGTGCTGCGCCAGGAGCTGGCTCTCGCCGAGGCCGCCCTCGGCCGCGACGATCTCGACGTGGGCGTCTTGCTGAACGAGCTCGCCAAGCTCTACGGCGGCGAGGGCCGCAGCGCCGAGGCGGCGCTGCTCTATCGGCGGGCGCTGGCGATCTTCGAGGCGGCGCTGGGTGCCGAGCACCCCCGCGCCGTCGCCTGCCGGGCGGGCTTCGTCGAGTCGCGGCAGGAGCGGGACCTGGCGTCGGCGGGGGCGTAGCCTGCTCTCAAGGCAATCCGAAGGATCTTGCTCGCCGCGGACTCTTCATGAGTTGAAGGGGAAAAACGGCATGGACGGTCGTTCAGCCATCCCGCTGAATCGACCCCGAACGGCAAGGGTACTGCCGGACGGGAGGCCTGTGCCCAAACCACAACTCTTGCAGGAGCAAAGCGATGAACGAGCAAAGGAAGGTTCGGAGTCTACTCGTGACGTCGGTCCTGGTCGCGGTCCTCGGCTGCGGGCTGGTCTCGGCGCAGACGTTCACCACAGACTTCCGTATCGAGGACTGTCATTTCTCCGACCACGGCGGGAATCCCTACTTCAGCCTGGAGCCGGGAGATCGACTGGTCCTCGAAGGCGAGGAGGACGGCGAGGAGATCCTGCTGGTGATCACGGTGACGAACCAGGAGCGCGAGGTCACCTTCGAAACCGAGGACGGGGTCGAGCTGGAAGTCGAGACCCGGGTCATCGAGGAGCGCGAATCGATCGACGGCGAATTGTTCGAGGTGTCGCGGAACTTCTACGCCCGCTGCCGGGAGACCAACGACGTCTACTACTTCGGCGAAGAGGTGGACTTCTACGAGGACGGCGAGATCGTCGGGCACGAGGGAGCATGGCTCGCCGGGGTGGACGACGCGCTTCCCGGAATCATCATGCCGGGCACGTTCCTCCTCGGGTCACGCTATTACCAGGAGATCGCGCCGGAGGTGGCCCTGGACCGCGCCGAGAACGTCGAGATGGGCCTGACGGTCGAGGTGCCGGCCGGCACGTTCGAGGACTGCGTGGCCGTGATCGAGACCACCGGCCTGGATCCCGACGAGGAGGGCTTCAAGATCTACTGCCCCGAGATCGGGCTGGTCAACGACAACGACGCCATCGAGCTGGTGGAATACGGCGACGACGACGACGATGACGACGATGACGACGACTGATCGGTAGCTGCTCACGGGTCCGCGCAGACGTCGTAGCCGCCGACGCCGAAGACCATGGGCTGCACCATCTGCGCGGAGCCCTTCCACCACCCGGCGATGAGGCGGAGGGGCAGGGCGCCGCACCCGGCGGCCACGACGATGGCGACGAGCAGCGCCGAATACAGCCAGACGCCGGATGGAGGATTTCGTCATCGTGGTCATCCGAGGCTACGGACCGCGGCGCGCTCGGCGGAAGTCTGCGGAACGTGGAAGACGGAGTCGGCGACCCGGAAGGCGCGCTCGGCATGGTCCCAGGTGGAGCGCCAGAATCGGCGCCAGCCATGGCCGCCGGCCGCGAGCGCGCGGCCATGGTTCATCCAGACTACCAGGATGGCCCCCAGCATCAGCACGCGGTGCGCCGCGGTGCACAGCGCACGACAGGCTGGGCCGCGGTGGCGGCGCAGGATCGCCAGGCGCTCGCACTGAAAGCGTACGTGCCGGTCCTCGTCGCGCAGGATCTGCTCGCACAAGGCCCTCAGGATCGTCGAGCCGGTGGCCGCTGCCAATGCCTGGTAGTAGACCTGCGCGATGACCTCGGCGGTGACCAGGACGCTGATTGAAAGCTCGAGCCTTGCCAGTTTGCGCAGACGGCGGAAGACCGAGTCGGCGAAGGTCCGCTTCTTGCCTGCGATCCCCTCCAGATCCATGAACCGGCCGAGGTCTCCGGCATGGCGGTTCTCCTCGGCGATGAACATTCCAACGGCGAGGACGTAGTCGGGGTCTTCCGCGTGCCCGGCCCACTGCCTGGCTGCGGCGATCAGGTGCTTGCCCTCGGAGCTTTCGCCGAGCTGGAACTCGGCGATGGACCCGGCGATGGCATCCCGCTCGGCCTCCGTGAGCTGGGCGCCGTCCCCCCAGGGCGGGGTCAGCAGGTTGTCGCGGTTGGCGCGAAAGTAGCGCCGCCACCGGCTCGAGGTCATGATCGTCCGGTCGTCGTCGAGTTCCTGTGCATCGTCCATCTCTATCCCCTCGCGGTTGGTGGGCTGAAAGAGCTCGACCGGCATACCAATCGATCCATGTGGCGAAATCGAGGCAAAGCGAGTGCGGGGTGAGGCAGATTGGGGCCGGCCCTCGCGCACCATAGACGGGCATTCATGCCCGTGCTATGTCCGGGCGGCGCACTGACCGGCCCGCGCAGACGTCACGGGTCCGCGCAGACGTCGTAGCCGCCGACGCCGAAGACCATCGACTGCACCATCTGCGCGGAGCCCTTCCACCACCCGGCGTCGTTGGCCAGGTAGTCTCCCCAGCCGGCGGTGATCGCGGGGTCGTCGAGCGCCGCCTTGGCGACGGCGCACAGCCCGATCGACGGGTCGAGCTCGTGCGCCATCATCATCAGGGCCACGGTGTGGGCCTTGTTCGGCCACAGCAGGTCGCCGTCGCCGTTCTGCACCCAGGCGCACCCCTGGACCTGGGTGCCGCCGGCCGAGAGCGCGCAGTCGAGGATCGACGCCCAATCCGCTCCCACGTCGACGCTGACGCCGTCGCCGAGCTTCGGCATCCCCTGCTCGTAATAGTTGAGCGGATCGCCGGCGAGGGCCGCGGCGATCCGTCCGCCGGCGACGTCGCCGTAATTGAGCAGGTAGCGGTGGAAGAAGGGATAGAAGAGGGCGTTCTGCATGAACTTCTGCGGTTGGGCGCACGCCGCGGGGTCGGGCTCGTCGCCCTCGCACATGAGGCCGGCGCGCAGGTTGTCCTGCGCCAGCTCGCCGACGACCTCCAGCAGGCGGTCGTGGCACGCCTGGCCCTGGGCTCCCGGCACGAATTCGGCGCAGTTGGCGAGCATCTCGAAGTGCTGGATCACCTGGCGGCTGACGTCGATCTCGCTGACGAAGGGCTCGCGCTCGCCCGGCGGCGCGCCGTAGCGCGCGGCCACCATGCGGCCGGCCTGGGCGAAGCGGCGGCGCAGGGCCGGGCTCGCGCGCAGCGCGTAGGCGAGGCGGAGGCCGGCGTTGTAGCTGTAGTCGTCGGAGCCGAAGGCGGCGCGGTGCCACTGGCCCTCGCCCGAGCCGCCGGAGGTGGCGGCAACGCCGTTGCGGTTGCCGTGGTCGTGGTCGCCGACGTTGACGTAGGCGGTGTGCGCCTGGAGCCGGCTCTGCGGCAGCGCGAAGTCCCACACCCACTTCGGGTCGCCGGTGCGCAGGTACTCGTAGAGCTCGGCGCCCGACGGGTTCCAGTAGTTCATGGCCACGTCGTTGTCGAGCGGGCTGGTGGGGAAGTCGACGGCGTAGGGGTCGTACTGCACGTCGGGCCACAGTTGGGAGCCGAAGGTCTTGGCGCGGTCCCACTGGCCGCCGGGGTCGACGCTCTGGTGGTGCAGTGCGTTCATCACGCCGGCGTACGCGGTCTTGATCGGCGACGCGGCGTCGGTGCCCAGGCTGGCGTAGACGCGGCTGGCGTTGACGTGCGCTCGCGGCGCCCGGACCAGGAGGCCGCGCTCGAGCTCGGCGGCGAACGTGCTCCGCAGCGCCTCGAGATGGGCGCTCACCGGTCCGGCGAGCGCCGCCGGCTCGAGGCTGAGCTTGGCGACGTTCCACAGCCCCTTGCCCTCGCCGACGACGAGGTCCTCGCTGACGAAGCGCAGCGACAGCGTCTGGCCCTCGACCGCCAGGGCCTGGGGCTCGCGGAAGCGCATCCAGGGCATGGAGACCGCGGCGACGAGGTTGGCGTCGGCGAGGGCGACGAGCGGCTCGGCGAGGGTCTCCGCGGTCTCCGCGGTGGCGGCGCCCACGCGCACGCGGGCGCGCCGCGCCCACGGGCTGCCCGCGCCCTTGCGCTGCTCGACCACGGTGAGGGCGGAGGCCGACGGCGTCACCGCGCCGCTGCCCGCGTAGTAGACGGCGGGGCTCGCGAGGCCGGGCAGCGGGAATTCCCACGACGCGCGGCGGACGGTGACCGCCTCGTCGGTCCACGAGCCGCCGAAGGCGTCGCTGCACTCGTTGCGCACGTGGACCTCGAGCCCGACGTCGCGGCGTCCGCGGTAGAAGGTGGCGGCCAGGGTGTAGCCGAAGCGCTCGTAGGGCGCGACGCCGGGCACCAGGCACAGGCTCGCGCCTCCGGGCGCCGCGAAGTGGCCGCGGAGGACGGCGACGACCCTGACGGGTCCGCGCTCGACGATCTCGAAACCGCCGGCGTCGACGGTGACGCGCGCCGGGTCCGTGGTGTCGAGCACGGCGGGGCCCGGGCCGAATTCGAGGCGCGGGCCGGCGCCGGGGGCGTGGGTGTAGACGTTGACGCGGCCGGCGCCGTCCTCGTCGAGGTCGACGGCGATCGACTCGATGAGGGCCGGGTTGGCCGGGTCGAGGACGAAGGTGGCGACGCCGGTATCGACGGCGAACGCCGCGCCCTGCGGCGTGACGCCGGCGGCGAACGGGTCGCTCGCGGCGGGCAGGGACGCGTAACGGCGCAGCTCGTACACGGCGGTGCCGGCCGCCGGCACCCGCGCGCGCACTGCCACCTGGAGCCAGCGGACGGGGAGTACGTCGTCGCCCACCGGTCCGCCCCAGCGCGAAAGCACGTCGAATTGGGCGGCCAGACGTCGCTTGCCGGGGCCGATCAGGGCGAGGCCGTCGACGCCGGTGATCGCGGCGCCGCGGGGCAGGGGGATGGCCGACCACGCGATCTCGCCCTCGCGCTCGAAGCCCCGGTCGTTGGCGATCTCGACGCAGGTCACCAGCTCGAAGGCCCCGGCCGGCGCGGGTCCGAGGTCGCCGGCGAGCGCGCCCTCGGCCTGCGGTCCGGCGAGACACGACTTGGGGGCCTCGCCCACCGCGGACGTCCAGGCGCTGGTGTCGCCCGTCTCGAAGCCGTCGCTGAAGATCGCCTGTTGCGCGCGGGCGGGGAGCGTCGCCAAGAAGACCGCAGTGGCGGCGACGATGGCGGGGCGGGTCATGGCTGCTGGCATCGAAACGTCCTCCGTCCGGTCCCGAATGCAGTATTCCAGGCCGTTTCGGAGGTGGCAGTTGAACGGGTCACAGGGGGGCGATGGAATAAGTCACCATGAGCCGACGTCCCCCTGAAGCGTCCGGTCTCGGCCGCCGATCAGTCAGCGTGCTTGTTCTACTTCCGTCTCGCCAGCCGGCTCCACCGCCGCCGACGCCGGCGGATCGGCGTCCAGGCGGTGCGAGAGCAGCCAGTCGTAGACGTCCTGCCCGCCGTAGACGCGGGCCCAGGTGTCGTGGCCCATGTCTTCGTGGACGGTGAAGCGCATCTCCTTGTGGCCCAGCTCCTCGAGCTTGTTCAGGCCCGGGTAGAAGTACCTGACCGGCACTACCGGGTCGCGTCCGCCGGCGAAGACCCAGATGGGCACGCGCCGCTCGGCGAGCGGCGGCATCAGGTCCGGGTGACCCCAGCCGACGACCGGGGCGATGGCCGCGAAGCGCCGCGCGTGCCGCGAGGCCAGGTACCAGGTGCCGAAGCCGCCGTAGCTCAGGCCCGTGAGATACACGCGCCGCGGATCGACGCGGTAGTCCTCGAGCGCCAGGTCGAGGATGGTCAGGAAGTCCTGCTCGCGCCTCGGCCAGCCGTCCGGCGGGCCTTCCGGGCCGATGGGGACGTCGGCGGCGACGGTGGCGCCGGTCATCGGCTGAGGGGTCGGGAATTCCTCCGGCCGCGGCGGCACGCCCTCCGCCTGACGGCGGGGGATGGTGCTCGCGTCGCGGCTCTTGATGTAGGGCACGGTCTCGTCGCGGCCGAAGAGGTCGAGCTGGGGCGCCACGACGACGAACGGCAGGTCGCGCTTGCGCGTCCAGGCTTCGTAGATCGGACCGTGGACGGTGACCCAGTCGAGGTCGGCCTTGCCGTCGCCGCGCTCGCCGTCGCCGTGGAGGAAGAGCAGCAGCGGCCAGCGCCGCGCCGGGTCGGAGTCGTAGCCGACCGGGAGGTAGACGTAGACGTCGCGCTCCTGGCCGGTGGTGCTGGGGTAGGGCTGGCGCACCAGGCGCGGCGCTGACGCCTCGCCCGGATCCGCGGACGCGTCGGTGCCGAGGGCGGCGCACAGCAGGACGGCACCCGTGACGATCACGTGACAGGTCTTCGCGACGGCTTCTCTCATGGCTTGGTCCTTTTCGTTCGTCGGGTGTGGGGCGCGGTCAAGCTACGACGGATGGACGCCCGCGTCAACCGTCTCGTTTCTTAGACGGCCCCTCCTACGGCGGATGTTCTCTCTGGGCTCTCAATACGCGCCTCAGATTGACAAGACCGGGACGATTGAGTCGCAGTTTCTCGACGGTTGCTCTTCCGGTCGGAGTCACGCCGATCACTCGGGTGAAGTCTGCGCTCCAGGTGAAATGCCCGGACCAGTCTTCCAGTCGTGGATGAAAAAGTGGAACGAGCCGTCCGCTCAAGGGATCTGGCGCTTCTGTGCTCGTATGTTTATGTCCGTTGCAGCCCTGGCAGGAAAAGGCCAGATTGACCGGATCGTCCGGGCCTCCACGAAAGCGCGGCGAGATGTGCTCTACGACGAAAGGATCGGGAGAAAACAACTGCTGGCTGCGGCAATACTCGCAGCACCAGGAAGCTCGCTGAGCTACCGCGGTTCTCTGTCGGGCTGAAATGCGGGGCTCAGGCATCCGCGGGCTGGATGCCCATCTCGGCCATCAACACCCTCAGAGGGACTTGACGACGCGTCGCGAGCTCCGCCAGACATTCGATCCGGTGGGCATTGGCCAGCTCGATCCGGTCGATCAGGGCGATCAGCTCGGTATGCTCCTCGGCGGTCAGCGTCTCGGCCTGTCGCCTCGCGACGAGCTCGCGGTAGCGCGCCCACACTCCGGAAGGGAACCCCCGATTGATCTCCTCCAAGAGCTCGCCCTCACTGAGCGCGCTCTCGGACGACCCCTTGGAGGCCAGGGACTCCCGAAGCAGATCGAGTGCGAAGCTCTCCGCATCGAGACCCCTCCGCCGCGCCTCTTGGAGGACCTGATGCTCGAGATCGGCCGCGAGGTCGAGAGTGAGAGTCATGCCGGGATCATACTTCATTCCTCTTCCGGATGATCAAGGGGTCAAGCTACGACGGACGAACGCCCGCGTCAACGGTCTCGGCGTCCGCCGCCCCCAAGAGCGCCCGCAGGACGACGAGGTGCTCCTCGAGCGTCGGCGCCCGGACGGGACGAGCGTGGCGGACGTGGGCGACGACGTCGCCGATCAGGCGGCCGTAGCCCTCCGTCCAGCCCAGGCCGTGGAACGGGGCGAGACGCGCCGGCGGCTCGCCCTCGACGCGGACCTGGACGCGGCGCTCGCGGCCCTCTCCCCACACGATCACGTCGGGATCGGAGAAGGTCCAGCTCGCGGTCGTCCGCTCGCCCAGCACGTGGAGCTCGAGCAGGTTGCCGGCGCCGTGGACGGCCTTGGAGATCGAGCCGAAGGTCGCCACGTCGCCGTGACTCGTCGACAGGTGGACGTGGGTGTCGCGGTGCGCGGAGGCGGCGTTGACGTACCAGCGCCGCACCGCGGTGGCGTCCGGCGCGCGTCCGGTGAGGTAGACCATCAGGTCGGCCCAATGGGTGCCGAGGTCGAGGAGGACGTCGAACTGGCCGCCGAGGGCGGGATCGTCCTTCCAGCCGGGGCGGGCGGGACCGCGCACGGCGCCGGCCTGCCAGTAGCGGCCCTCCACCGAGATCACGCGGCCGAAGCGTCCGTCGTCCCAGGCTCGCCTCAGCTCCTGCGGTCCCCACAGGAGACGATAGCCGTGGCAGATCCAGGTGCGCACGGGCAGGCCCTCCAGCGATCGGACCTGCCCGAGGTCGACCGCGGCCGGCTTCTCGCAGACGGCCCAGCGGTAGCCGCGGTCGGACGCCTCCAGCAGGCGCGGAGTATGGAGCGCGTGGGGATGGGCGATCACCGCGAGGCCGCGCTCGGGGTCGGCGTCGGGAAGCGGCTCGCCGCGCGCCACCCGGCGCGGCGGCGCCACGTCCTGCGGGTACATCGCCAGGGCCTGGCGCAACGCCTGGGCGGCGGCGCCGCTGCCGAGGATCACGGGCTCGATCAACGTCGTTTCCTTCGTCGGTGCACGGCTGAGGATATCATCGGCGTCCGGTTCGGCCGTAACTCTCGGCAGGCGATTGCGTATGACGCTGGCGCGAGAAGTGGGGTGCAGCCGTCTCGGCTGCACCAGGAGCAGGCGGACGCCTGCATCACAATACGGAACAAGTCACCGAATCAGGAGGACACGTGAGTCGATTGCCCGGGCCCTTGGTGGGCCTTCTCGTCTTCTTCGCCCTCGGCGCCGCCGTTCCGGCGGCGGGATACGAGGGCTACCACCGGCTCTCGGAGGTGGAGGCCGCGCTGCGCGAGTGGGCCGGCCGGCACCCCGACCGGATGACCCTCGTCGACGCCGGCACCTCCGCCGGCGGCCACAAGCTGTGGGTGGCCCGGCTCGGCGCCGGCGCCGGCGCCGGCGAGCGCGCCGCCGTCTTCGTGGGCGCCAACGTGGCCGGCTACCACCACGCCGGCACCGAAGCGGCGCTCGACCTCGTCCGCACGCTGCTCGAAGACGACGCCGCGGCCAAGCTGCTCGGGAGCGTCACCTTCTACGTCGCCCCGGTCTTGAACCCCGACGCCCACGACGCCTTCTTCGCCGGAGTCCGCGCGCGGCGCTCGGGCAACGGCATGAGCCTCGACCGCGATCGCGACGGCTTCACCGCCGAAGACGGCTACGACGACCTCGACGGCGACGGCCGCGTCACCGAGCTGCGCATCCCCGACCTCGCCGGCGAGTGGCTGCCGCACCCCGAAGAGCCGCGCCTGATGGTGCGCCGCGACTCGACGGCCCCCTCGGGGGGGATCGGGGGGGAGAGCTCCGCCAAGGGCTGGGCCGGCGCCTACCGCCTGGAGAGCGAGGGGCGCGACGACGACGGCGACGGCCGCTACAACGAAGATCCCGAGGCGGGCATCGCGGTCGATTCCAACTTCCCCCACGCCTTCGCCTTCCCCGACGAGCCGGCGGCCGGCCCGTGGCCGGGCTACGCGCCCGAGGCCAGGGCCCTCCTCGACTTCTTCTTCGCCCGTCCTCAGGTCGCCGCGGCGGTGATCTACGGTCCGGCCAACAACTTGCTGGAGCTGCCCCAGAGCCTCGGCGGCGGCGGCGACCCCGGCACCCAGAAGTTCAAGGTGCCGCCCGAGGCCGCGGAATTCCTGGGCTTCGACCCCGAGCAGGAATACACCCTCGACGAGGTCTGGGAAGCGGCCAAGGACCTCCCCTTCGTGCGCCGCCAGAACCTCACCAAGGAACAGCTCGCCCAGTTCCTGGGCGCCGGCCCCGCGACCCGGCTCGAGGACGACGACCAGAAGCTCCTCGAGCGCCTGGCCAAGGCCTACGAGAAGCGCCTGGAGGACGCGCGGCTCGACGCCGAGCGCCCGGTGAAGCAGTACGCCAGGGGCGGCCTCACCCCCTGGCTCTACTACCAGCGCGGCGTGCTCGCCCTCGAGCTCGACGTCTGGGGCATCCCCAAGCCCGAGAAGGAAAGGAAGGAAGGGGACGAGGAGAAGAAGCTCACCGTGGACGGCCTGGCGGACATGAGCGCCGAAGACTTCCTGGCCTTCAGCGAAGAGGAGGTCGCCGCCTTCCTGAAGGAGGCCGGCGTGCCGCCGCGGTTCTCCGCCGCCATGGCGATCGAGCGCGTCAAGGCCGGGCAGCTCACCCCGGCCCAGATGGCCCAGATGATCCAAACCGGCGGCGGGGGAGGAGGGGACGACCCCGAGAAGGACGACCCGCGCACGCAGCGCCGGCGCGACGTCCTCGCCTGGATCGACGCCCACCATCCGCAGGCGTACGCTCCCTGGACGGCGGTCACCCTTGCCGGCGGCCTCAGGGCCGAGGCCGGCGGGCTCGATCCCTTCGCCGAGCTGGCGCCGCCGTCGGCGGCGGACCTCGCCGCGGCGATCCGCGTCCACACCGGCACGGTGCTCGACCTCGCCGGGCGCCTGGCGCGGGTGGAGATCGCCTCGCTCGAGGCCGAGGACCTGGGCGCCGGCGTCTACCGTATCCGAGCGGTGGCCGTCAACCGCGGCGAGCTGCCCACCCACACCAAGATGGCGGTGCGCTCGCGCGCCCACCTTCCGGTGCGCCTGGAGCTGGCGGCCGGCGCCGAGCTCGTCACCGGCCAGAGGGCCGTTACCGCCGAGCGGCTCGAGCGCGCCGGCGCGCTCCGAGGCGAATGGCTGGTCCAGGTCCGGCCCGCAGCCACCGTCACCGTCCGCGTGGTCACCGAGACCGCCGGCAGCGACGAGAAAACCCTGACCCTGTCCCGCGGAGGCTCACGATGAAGCTCTCTCGTATCGTCACGTCGATGGTGCTGCTGCCGAGCCTGGGAGCCGCCGCCGAGCCCCTGACGCCCGCGGCCCCGCCGCCCGATCCGCCGTTCAACCGCGTGTCGACCTACGAAGAGGTGACGGGCTATCTCGAGGGCTACGCCGCCGCCTACCCCGACTGGGTGGAGCTCGAGTCGATCGGCAAGAGCATCGAGGGCCGCGACATGTGGCTGCTCACCTTGAACAACCCGGCGACCGGGCCGGACCTCGCCAAGCCCGCCATGTACGTGGACGGCAACATCCACGCCAACGAGGTCCAGGGCACCGAGGCGGTGATCTACACGATCGACTTCCTGCTCGAGAGCTACGGCCGCCTCGACCGGGTGAGCGAGCTCCTCGACCGCGCCGCCTTCTACTTCGTGCCGATGGTCAATCCCGACGGCCGCGCCCGCTGGTTCGCAGGGCCGTCGACGGCGCACTTCCCGCGGACCGTGATGGTGCCGGTCGACGACGACCGCGACGGCCTGAGGGACGAGGACGGCTACGACGACCTCGACGGCGACGGCGTGATCACCCTGATGCGCAAGGAGGTGCCCCTGGGAGAGGGCGGCTTCCGGCTCCATCCCAAAGACCCGCGGATCCTGGTCGAGGTCGAGGCCGACGAGCTCGGCGATTACGTGATCCTGGGCCCCGAGGGTCACGACAACGACGGCGACGGGCGCGTCAACGAGGACGCGATCGGCTACGTCGATCCCAACCGCACGTGGGGCTACGACTGGCAGCCGGAGTACGTGCAGAACGGCGCCGGCCTTTATCCCCTGGCGATTCCGGAGACCCGCTCGATCGCCCTCTGGGCCCTCGGCAAGCCGAACGTCGCCGCCGCCCAGAGCTTCCACAACTCCGGCAAGATGATCCTCCGCGGGCCGGGCGCCAAGAGCCATCCCAGGTATCCGCGGGTGGATCTGCGGGCCTACGACCTGATCGGCGAAGAAGGGGTGCGGGTGCTTCCCGGCTACCGCTACCTCGTTTCGTGGCGAGACCTCTACACGACCTACGGCGCCACCGACGACCACTTCTACCGCGTCCACGGCGCCATCACCTTCACCAACGAGCTCTACGAGGCGCCGACCGACCTCGACGGCGACGGCGAGACGAGCGACGAGGAGCGGATGAAGTTCAACGACGTGCTGACCCTGGGACGCCAGTTCGTCCCCTGGAAGGAGCTCGACCACCCGCAGTACGGCAAGATCGAGGTCGGCGGCTTCCGCCAGGACGTCGGCCGGATCCCCGAGGGCTGGATGCTCGAGGAGGAGACGCACCGCAACGCCGCTTTCGTGCTCTTCCACGCCCACCACCTGCCCAAGCTCGCCTTCGGCGAGGCGAAGGTGAAGGCGGTCGGCGAGGGCCTCTGGCGCCTCGAGATCACCGTGGTCAACGAGCGGGCGATCCCCTCGGTCACCGAGTGGGCGCGCCAGGCCAAGGTGCACCGCGTCGACGTCGCCACGGTGGAAGGCGCCCGGGTGGTGGCGAGCGGCCTGGTGGACGACGGTTGGCTCGACCGCGTCGAGCTTCAGGACCACCGGCCCGAGCGGCTGATGGTCCCCGGCGTCGACGGCGTCGCCTCGCGCACGCTCTTCTTCCTGCTCGAAGGCAAGGGCGAGGTGACGGTGCGCTACGACAGCTTGAAGGGCGGGAAGCTGGCGCGGAAGGTGACATTGCGGTAGGTGCCCCCTCGCTGCGCTCGCCGACGTCCTTAGCCCGCAGGGCGACAGCCGGTAGCCGGGGGTTTCAACCCCCGGACTTTTCCCAATTTCCGAGACGTCGAGTCAGCCGCTGGCCGCCTCGGCGTCCTGGAGCTGCACCGCGGTCGCCAGGTACGAGATCTCCCGCGTCGCCTCGTCGCGCACGCCGACCGCCAGCACGTGGACGCCCGGCCTGAGCTCGAGTTCGACGACCAAGTCCACGAGCTGCGCGCTTCCCGCTGGAGGCCGGACCACGCGGAAGAGCTTCTCCTGCACATCGACCTTGCCGCTCTTGCCGTTGCGGATCGCCACCTGGACTTTGATCCGCGCGAAATCGCCGCCGCTCTGGGGCAGGAAGGCGATGCTGTCGACGGGGATCATCACGTGGAAGGGCAGGGTGAACCGGCCCTTGCCGGTGTCGCGGATCTCGCCGGAGCCGATGCGGGCGGCGAGCGGATTCGACACCTCGCCGAGGTAGAGCGCGCTCTGCAGGTGCTCGGACATGCGCTCGTCGGGGCTCTTGTCGCGGTAGCCGAGGCGATGGCGCACCCGCAGCTTGGTCCGGGCGTCCGCCGACGCCAGGGGCGGCGCGTCGCGGACCTTGACGTCGATGCGGTGCTCGAGCCCGTCGCCGCCGTGGGGCGGCGTGTAGGCGAGCCAGTAGTAGCTGGCCATCTCGCGGGCGATCTGCTCGAGCTCGCCGCCGAACTCGTTGCGGTTGAAGATCGCGCGGCCGCCGGTCTGGCCGGCGAGGACGGTCAAACCCTCGCGAGCGCTGGCGCGCATCCGCGTGTCGAGGAATTTGGGCGCCAGGGCGTTGGCGGTCTGGTCGGCGCCGTACAGCGTGCTGGGCCGCAGGCCGAACGCCTGCAGCGTGTAGAACGTCACGCGGTTGGCGTTGGCGTGGCGGGTGAAGCGGCGGAAGGGCTCGCTCATCTCCTCGGTGTGGAACGTGATGGTGTCGTTGCGCGAGGCCGGCGGGCAGAAGCCGTCGACGAAGGCCATCAGGTCGAGGCCGGGCTTGACGTCGAGAGTGTCGGCCACGTAGACCAGCGTCTTGACGCCGGGCACGCCGGCGAGCAGGCTCGAGACCGTCGTGAGGTTGTCGAGGGTGGTGGCGGTGCGGATCCGGGCCGCCTTGGCATACATCTCGACCTCGACCTTGGCGTTGCGCAAGAACCAGGGGCAGGCCACCGCGTAGACGTTCGCGGCGCCGCCGGAGGCGTACAGGTTCCGGGCCTGGTCCCAGAGATCCGAAAGCCGGGTGAGCGACAGGTGCTTCTCGCGCTCCGACTGGACGCTGCGGGCGCTGGCGGTGCCGATCCGCTCCAGGGCCGCGTCCAACTGCTCGCGGGTGGCTCCGAACACGGCTTCGGTGCCGACGTCGTCCTCCTGGCGCAGGATCATCACCCGCTCCGGCGCGACGCCGCCGGAGGCGATGAAGCTGCGCAAGTCGCGGATGACCTGCCCGCGGCTCAGCGAGCCGAGGTGGAGCTCGTCGAAGTAGAGCACCAGGTGCGCGTCGCCGCCGCCTTCCTGCGCCACGGCCTCGGGCGGCGTTTCCGGGGCAGGCGGCAGGGTCTCGAGGCCCGTCGCCGGCGCGCCGGGCTCCCGGAGCTCCGAGAAGTGGGTGATCGCGACCGGCTTGCCGTCCTCGCGGATCTCGAAGTCGTCGGCGGTCAGGCCGCTGACCGGGCGGCCCTGGGGATCGGTGACCCAGACCTCGACGTTGACGAGGTCGACGTCGATGACGTCCCCGAAAGAGTACGCGTCGTCCTGCGGCGGCTGCGGACCGTCCTGTCCCTGGACGGCGACGGCCGCCGCCAGCAGGGCGCCGGCGAAGGCCAGGGTGGTCCGGTGTCTCGGTCGGTGGGTCATCGGCCGTCCTCCTCCTGGTTGTAGCGTCCTCGATGTTATGCAAAGGCGATGCCGCTGATGATACCCCGGATCTCAACGGCGGACTTGCCGACTTGCATTCGTCCGTCGTCGCTGGCGCGGCCCTCGGGCAGGCACGGGGGCCTGCCCCTACGACGGAGCTTCTGCCGTCGGCTCTGCGACGCCCCGGAGAGTCGACGCAGACGAGACCGCGGACGATCAGGACGCCGGCCGCGCGAGCGCCGCCCGGACGCGTTCCGGCGCGTGCCGCTCGGGCAGGTCGTCCAGGTCGTAGAGCGCCTGGCCGTCCGCGAAGCGGACGTTGCGCAGCGCCTCCGGAGGACCGTCGACCCAGCCGTCCTCGGTGACGACCAGCCCGGTCACCGGATGTGCCTCGTAGAGACGCGCCAGGCGTCGCGGCTCGGCGGAGACGTCCCAGATCTCGACGATTCCGGCGAGCGTCGCGACGGCGAGGCGGCCGGCACCGTCCGCGGCGACACCGCCACAGGCGAGCCCGCGGGCCGCGCTCGCCACGGCCAACGTCGCGAGCACGCGTCCTGATTCCGGGTCCCAGATCTTGACCGTCTGGTCGGAGGAGCCGGAGGCGAGTCTCTTGCCGGCGCCATCCCACGCCACCGACCCGACGCGTTGCGTGTGGCCTTCGAGGACGGCGAGGAGCCGGCCGTCCGCCGGGTCCCACAGGAGGACCGTGCCGTCGACCCCGCCCGAGGCGACGACCTTGCCGTCCGGCCGCCAGGCGACGCTCCGGACCCACCAGGAGTGCCCGACTTGTGGCACGCAGCGCGGCTCCGTGGCACCCGGCCCGAACGCCGTGCCCATCGTCCCGGCGTCCACCATCGACGCCCCGGTGAGATCGGCGCCGGCGAAGCGGGCGAAGGTGAGGTCCGCCCGATCGAGGACGGCGCCGCGCAGGTCGGCGCCGCGGGCGTCGGCATGATCGAGCACGGCGCCGGCGAGCCGCGCATCCGCGAGGCGGGCGCGGCGCAGGTCGGCGAAGACGAGGGACGCCCCATCGAGGTCTGCTTCGCCGGCCACCGCGCCGCGCAGGTCGCAGCGGTCGAGGCGCGCCTTCGCGAGCCGAGCCCGGGACAGATCGGCGCCGCGCAACGTCGCGCCGCCGAGGTCGGCGCCGGCGAGGTCCACGGCGTCCGGCCGCAGCTCGCCGAAACGCTCGGCGATGCCGGCGAGGACGTCGTCCGAATCCTGCTCTTCCGCGTCCGGTCCCACCAGCGGCCCGGCCACCCGGGTGCGGACGTGAAAGTAGAGAAGACGCAGCGCGTTCTCGCTAATCCGCTGGGTGTATGCACTGGCAAGGACCTGACGCGTCAACTCGGGGATCTTGTCCGCTTCGGGCCACTGCTCGAGGAAGAAGACGACCTCGCGCGTCAGCGCCCGCAGGTCGAGACACGTCCGGTCGGCGTTCGTCAGGCCGGCGCGCAGGGTGCGAGCGACGAAGAACTCGAGGAACGAGCGGTGGATGAAGCGGTAGTTGCCGTCGTCGTCGCGGTGGAGGAAGAGCGCGGTGCGCACTTCATAGTCGACCTGTTCCTTCTCGAGGGGGTTGAGCGGACGGTCCTCGAAGAACGCCGTGGCGGCGTCGGTGAGCCTGGTGTGATGGACGGACTGCTCCGGCTCGTTCCACAGACGGCAAGCGAGGTGCTCGACGAGCGCCTCCTTGAAGTCCCGGGTCAGGGCGAGCCGAGTGACGTTGTGATCGAACCACTTCGCGCAATAGGCCTCGTAGAGGTCCGTGACGGTGACGGCGGAGCCGTCAACCCGCGGCGCCAGACTCGGCATGCTCTTGACGATGATCTCGAGCAGGAAGGGACGCCGCGCCAGATCCCTCGTCTGAGGTCGGCCTCCGGGAGACCGACGCGATCGTCGAGCATGGCGGGATCTTAGCAGCGCCACGGGGGGTGGCAAGCTTCTCCAACCCGCAGCGGGACTACAAGGCATCAGGAACAACCTCAGGGAGCGGATTGCCGCCGGCGGTCCCTCTTCGTCCCGAAGGGACGACCGCATATAGCGCAGGGTTTGAACCCTGCGTCGGGTGCCGTTCCCGGCGGCCGTGCAAGCAGCTCCGGGTTGAAACCCGGAGCTATACGCGGTCGTCCCTTCGGGACGAGGAGTGGCGCAGGCCGAGCGCCCTAACGCGTCAGCATCGCATTCCGGCTCCAGGGCAGCTCCTCGGCCCAAGAAGACGACCCCGCCAAGACGGCTTAGTACGCGAGAATGGTTTCGATGCCGTCTAAGGGAGCGTGTTGAGCTCGTGCCAGGGCTGCGGCAAGCCCTTCCGCCGCCAGCCGCGACGGAGCTCCGTGCTCGTGAAGCTCAACAGCGAGCCTCTCGCGGTCGATCGATGCACCGCCTCGCAAGCCGGCGAGGCGGTCGATCACGAGCTGGATCCAGCTCGGCAGCACCGCGCGCTCGACCACCTCGCGGCCGACGAGACCGAGCTTGACCAGGACCTCCTTGCCCCGACCCGGGCGGTAGCGCACGATCAGGTCCGCCTCCTCGAGCTCGCGCAGGACGTGGGACAGGTGCGACTCGGAGAGGCCCAGCTCCGCCTTTATCCTCGTCCGCGGCACCGGCTCTCCACGCCCAACCAGCAGCTCGAGGACCTGCTGCCCGCGTCCCGAGTGGTTGCGCAGGATCGAGTCGACGGCCGCGGGGTCGGCGCGATCGGCGGCGCCGGTAAGCAGCCGCGCCAAGGCGCTCAGGCCGCCGAAGACCTCGGCAGATCCTTTGTGCAGCTTCTGGCCTTCGGCGGAGGCCAGGAAGCGCTCCAAGCCGGTCGCTTCGTCGTCGATCTCGGTGCGCGAGCCTGTCCGCAGGAGTCTGAGGGCACGGTCGAGGAGCAACGCCCGCACACGCCGTGCCGGCTTCGGCTCCGGATCCGCGGCCAGGGCATCGAGCAGCGGGCGGACCTCGGTCTCGAAGTCCGCGTGGTCCAGGTCGGTCAGGTCCAGTGGGATGGAGCTCATTGGTGCCTCAACTTCCAGTCAAGTCAGCTCGGCCGCCCTTGATCTTACTTGATCCGTTGTTGATCCGTCCAGGCGTCGAAGAGGACGAAAGGCATGCCGGCGTCCTCTTTCCGTTGCGGGAAGTGGGAGAACACCGACCGGCCGGCGCGGTAGAAGCTCGTTCCGGCCGGATCTTCGGAGCACGGCTGCGGGTCCTCGAAGCGGCGGTTGCAGACGAAGGAACACGCGCGATTGGAGGCATGGAGGCCGGCGGCAACGTGGGTATAGGTGCTGGTCTTGGGGCTGAGCGAGGGGACCAGCAGCACGTTGCCGTGGGTGGCCGAGATTACCGTGACCACGCTGGGATTGACGAAGTCCAGGCAGATCAGGGGCACGAGATTGCCGAAGCCGCACTCGAGGACGGTGAGCTTTTCTCCGGGATCGAGCCTTTCCGAGATCCGGCGGTCGCGGTTGGTGTAGTGGGTCAGCTTCTGATGGGAGCAGAGCTCAGAGCCGTCCGGTCCGAGGAGGAGGGCTTCGTTGACGTCCGCCCGTCCGTCCGCGCAGCGGCGGTGGCAGCAGCCGAAGAGCGTGAGGATGGGAAAGCCGTCCGCGCCGTGGCCGGAGAGAACCTCGCGGACGCGCGCTGCCGCCTTCGAGGTCATGACGAGCTCAGGGAATACCAGGATGGCGACCTTGAGGCTCCGGGCTTCAGCGAGGGCGTTCTCGGTGTCTTCGAGAAGGTCGCTCTCGTTGCGGACGCCGCGGAGACTGATGCAGCGGATCGGCTTTGGCGCTCTCGTCTTCCCGGATGCGGTCCAATCCTCTACCTCGAAGTCGAGGTGGCCCAGGAACGGCCAGAGCATGACTCGCAGAGGCGGGTCACGGCCGGAAAGCAGCCGCTTCAGGCGGCGATGGAGATAGGGATCGCCCCAGTCGTCCGCCGTCCTGCATTCGATCTCGATGCCCTTCACCGGCTCGGCCGGGACCAGCTTGTGGTGACGGCAGTAGGCGGCCGTCGAGCGACTCTGATCGGCTTCCCAGGTCACGTCTCCAAGAGCCTTGGCGAGGTCCTCGTTACGCCGTCGGAGGCGGTAGAGCACGCCGTCGATCCCGCGCATGGGATCTTCGTCCTGCCGCTCATCCAACTGGTGAGCGAGGCGGAGATCCAGCCGTTTCAGCCAACGTAGCGCGAGGACGTCGAAGTGGAGCGAGTCGGGGAGCGCTCCGAGCCTCCGGACCATGTCGGCCGGACGCTCCTTTTCCGAGATGGGAAGGAGGTCCAGCGGATGCTCGCCCTGCTTCTGGAGCTCGCCCTCGGCCTTCTGAAGGCCCTCTTTCTCGAAGTAGGAGCACAGCAGGACCAGGCACGCGGCGGAGCGAGGAGGCGCGAGAGCCGCCAGCCGGGTGCGCAGATCCTGACGGGACATGGCCGGCGATCCTAGCAGAGCTCAAAGGGCGGAGGTAGACAAGTCGGGACCCGTAGGGTAGACTCGCTTCGCTTTCATCGAGTCCGGCGCTTCTTGAATCGTCCGTCAGCGGATCCGGGCCGGTTTTCCGGCCCAAGGAAACGGTGCGTGCAACGACTGCACGGGCCAACGCCGACAGACGTCGGAAGGAGAAGCGCCATGTGTCGTGCCGGTACGAAGACCTTTGTCCTCCTCGTCCTCTCTCTGCTGACTCTCGCCACGGCGGCGGCCGCCGGTCCGCGGGTGCTGGAAGAGTCGATCGACGCCGACTTCGCCAAGATCAACGACCAGGTGCCCGGATTCGGCGGCATGTTCGTCGACGCCGACGGCGTGGTGAAGGTCTACATGACCGACGCGGGCAAGGCCGACCTGCTGCGGGGGGCGCTCGAGGAAGGCGTCGAGATCCTCGAGGGCCGTTACGAGTTCAACGAGCTGCAGGGCTGGCGGGTGAAGCTGCGCGAGGTGCTCGGCCTCGGGGGCGTCAGCAGCCTCGACGTCGACGAGAAGGCCAACCGCATCGAGATCGGCCTGGTGCCCGAGACCCGGCCGCTCACCGCCGCCAAGATCCGCCACCAGCTCGACAAGCTGGGCATCCCGCGCGACGCGGTGAAATTCGCGTCGCGGCCGATGATGATCCCGCTGCAGACCACCGTCCAGGGCGCTTTCAACCCGGTGCCGGGCGGCGTGCAGATCAACTTCCCGGGCTTCCTGTGTACGTTGGGCTTCAACGTGAGGCGGCCGGAGAGCGACTTGTCGAATCAGCTCTCCTGTTTCTTCGTGACCAATGACCACTGCTCGGCGACCTCGGGCAACAACGACTCGACGCCGTACTTCCAGCCGCTGGCGCCGCGGTTCATCGGCACCGAGATTCTGGATCCGCCGTTCTTCACCGGCGCCGGCTGCTTTCCGGGCTCGGTCTGCCGCTTCAGCGACGCCATCCTCGCCCGCTACGAGGATCCCGCGATCCCGTGCGAGTTCGGCGCCATCGCCCGCACCGCCCCCATCGGCAGCATCAATCTCGACAATCCTGACCGCTGGAAGATCGTCGCCAAGCTGCTCGCTCCGGTGGTCGGCCAGCTCGTAGCCAAGCAGGGCCGGACGACCGGCCGCACCGAGGGCTTCGTGACCCAGACGTGCGTCGACACGGGGGTCTCCGGCACCAACATCGTGCGCCTGTGCCAGGCCTTCGTCCAGAACACTCCCCCCAGCGTGATCGTGATGCCGGGCGACAGCGGCTCGCCGGTCTTCCTGCGCCGCGTGCCGCCGAGCGTCGCGGGGCTCGTCGGTCTCCTCTGGGGCGGCAGCGGCGACGGCATGCTCTTCGTTTTCAGCCCGATCGAGAACGTCGAGAGGGACTTCGGCTTCTCGTTGACGGTGTTCTGAGCCGTCGCGGTTCTGAGCCGTCGCGGCCTGGTCCTGCGAGCGGGACCAGGCCGCTTCCGCGGCGAGCCTTGACGCTCGCCCGACGCGGGCACTACTCTGGCCAATGCATGCACCGCACCCTCCTGCTCGCCGTGGCTCTCACCGCTGTGGCGCTGATCGCCTGCGGTCCCCCCCAGGTGCTGGCTCCGGCGACCTCGGCGGCGCCGGCGGCGCAGGTCCCGGCGAAGGGGGAGGCGGCCTTTCTCGACGACCTCCAGCGCCGCACCTTCGACTTCTTCTGGGAGACGGCGGAGCCCGCCAACGGGCTGGTGCCGGACCGCTGGCCGTCGCGCCCCTTCTCGTCCATCGCGGCGGTGGGGTTCGCGCTCACCGCGTATCCGGTGGGCGTCGAGCGCGGCTGGGTCGATCGCGAGCAGGCGCGGGTGCGGGTGCTCGCCACCCTTCGGTTCTTCTGGAACGCGCCCCAGGGGCCGGAGGCCACGGGGGTCTCGGGCCACCGCGGCTTCTTCTACCACTTCCTGCACATGGGCTCGGGCCTGCGCTACGAGACCACCGAGCTCTCCACCATCGACACCACGCTGCTGCTGGCCGGGGTCCTCTTCGCCGGGGCGTACTTCGACGGACCCGACGCGGCGGAGCAGGAAATCCGCGAGCTCGCGGACGCCCTCTACCGGCGCGTCGATTGGCCCTACTTCGACACCGACGAGAGCGGCATCACCATGGGGTGGCACCCCGAGCCCGACCGGGCGTTCGGCCCCGGACGCTGGCGGGGGTATGACGAGAGCATCATCCTCCACCTCCTCGCCCTCGCCTCGCCCACCCATCCCCTCGGGCGCGGGGTCTGGGACCGCTACGCCAGCACCTACGACTGGGGCGAGCTCTACGGGCAGGAGCACCTGACGTTCGCGCCGCTCTTCGGGCACCAGTACTCCCACGTGTGGATCGACTTCCGCGGAATTCGGGACGACTACATGCGCGCCAAGGGGATCGACTACTTCGAGAACTCCCGGCGGGCGACGCTGGCCCAGCGCTTCTACGCCGTGGCCAACCCGGACGGCTGGCGGGGCTACGGCGCCCACGTCTGGGGCCTGACGGCCTGCGACGGGCCGTTCGGCGGCACGCTCGAGATCGAGGGCCGCCTGCGGCGCTTCCACACCTACTGGGCGCGCGGAGTGGCGCCGGGCGACGTCCGCGACGACGGCACCGTCGCTCCCACCGCCGCCGGCGGCTCGGTGCCCTTCGCCCCGGAGGTGACCATCCCGGCGCTGATGGCGATGCGCGAGCGCTACGGCGATCACCTCTATGGGCAATACGGCTTCCTCGACTCGTTCAACCCCACCCTGTCCTCGCCCGTCGAGACGCGGCACGGAGCCGTGGTCCCCGGCGTGGGCTGGTTCGACGACGAGTACCTGGGCATCGACCAGGGTCCCATCCTGCTGATGATCGAGAACCACCGCGGCGGGCTGGTGTGGGAGGTCATGAAGCGCAGCCCGCACGTGGTCCGCGGCCTCTGCCTCGCCGGCTTCCGCGGCGGCTGGCTGGAAGGAAGGTGCTCGTGAGCCGATTCACCGTCCTCGTTTCCGTGCTCCTCGTGACCCTCACCGGAGCGGCCTTCGCCGCCGTGCCGCCGCGGATCGCCGCCACCGCCTCCGCCGCCGAGGTCGACGCTTTCGTCGACGGCCTCCTGGCGCGCATGACGCTCGAGGAGAAGCTGGGCCAGCTCACCCAGCGGCCCGGGCGCTGGAGCGACACCGGCCCGCGGGTGCTCGAAGGCAGCGAGGACGAGATCCGGCGCGGCGAGATCGGCTCCTTCCTCGGGATGTACGGCGCCGAGTACACGCGGGGCCTCCAGCGTCTGGCGCGCGAGGAGTCGCGTCTCGGCATCCCGCTGCTCTTCGCCTACGACGTGATCCACGGCTTCCGCACCATCTTCCCGGTGCCGCTGGCGGAGGCGGCGAGCTGGGACCTCGAGGCGGTGGAACGCTCGGCCCGCGTCGCCGCCGTCGAGGCCACGGCCTACGGCGTCCACTGGACCTACGCGCCGATGGTCGACGTCGCCCGCGATCCGCGCTGGGGCCGGATCGTCGAGGGCGCCGGGGAGGACCCCTTCCTCGGCTCGGCCATGGCGGCGGCGCGGGTGCGCGGCTTTCTTGGCGCCGGGCTGGAACGCTCCGACACCATGCTCGCCACGGCCAAGCACTTCGTCGCCTACGGGGGCGCCGAGGGGGGCCGCGACTACAACGTGGCGGACGTCTCGGAGCGCACCCTGCGGGAGGTCTACCTGCCGCCGTTTCGCGCCGCGGTCGAGGCCGGCGCCGGCTCGGTGATGCCGGCCTTCAACGAGATCGCCGGGATTCCCATGCACGCGCACGGCGGGCTGATCAACGGCGTGCTGCGCGGCGAGTGGGGGTTCGACGGCGTGGTCGTCAGCGACTACACCGGCGTCATGGAGCTGGTGCCCCACGGCGTGGCCGCGACGCCGCTCGAGGCGGGCGTCCTCGCCCTGCGCGCCGGCGTCGACGTGGACATGGTCAGCCGCATCTACCTCGAGCACCTTCCGGACGCCGTACGTGCCGGCGCCTTGGAAGACGCCACGGTGGACGCGGCCGTGCGGCGGGTGCTGCGGGCGAAGCTCGTCCTCGGCCTCTTCGACGACCCCTACGTCTACGCCGATCCGGAGCGCGAGCGCGCGGTGACGCTCGCCCCGGACCACCTCGCGGCGGCGCGGGAAGTGGCGCGCGACTCGATCGTCCTGCTGCGCAACGAGGGCGGCGTGCTGCCGCTCGCCAAGGACCTCGGGCGCATCGCCGTGATCGGCGCCCTGGCCGACGACCGCGCCGCCGCGATCGGCAACTGGGCCGGCGCCGGCCGCGCCGAGGAGGCCGTCGGCGTGCTCGAGGGGATTCGCGCCGCCGTACCGGACGCCGAGGTGACCTACGCCCGCGGCGCCGGCGTGCGCGACGACGACACGAGCGGCTTCGACGAGGCGGCGACGGCCGCCGCCGCGGCCGACGCGGTGGTCCTCGTCCTCGGCGAGGACCCGGAGATGAGCGCCGAGGCCAACAGCCGCTCGAGCCTCGACCTGCCCGGCGTCCAGCTCGAGCTGGCCAGGCGCGTCCACGCCGCGGGCAAGCCGGTGGTGGTCGTGCTGATGGCCGGGCGTCCGCTGTCGATCCCCTGGCTGGCGGAGAACGTGCCGGCGATCGTCGAGGCCTGGTACCTGGGGACGCAGATGGGACCCGCCTTGGCGGACGTCCTCTTCGGCGACCACAACCCTTCCGGCAAGCTCCCCGTGACCTTCCCGCGCACCGTCGGCCAGGTGCCGATCTACTACAACCACAAGAACACGGGCCGGCCGCCGAATCCCGACAGCAAGTGGACGTCGAAGTACGTCGACGTTCCGTGGACGCCGCTGTATCCCTTCGGCCACGGCCTCAGCTACACGACCTTCGCCTACGGCGAGCCGCGGCTCGACCGCGACGTCATCGGTGCGGCGGGGGAGGTGACGGTGACGGTGACCGTCACCAACACGGGCGCGCGGGCGGGGGCCGAGGTGGTGCAGCTCTACGTGCGCGACGACGTCGCCGGCGTCACCCGGCCGGTGATGGAGCTGCGCGGCTTCCGCAAGGTCATGCTCGAGCCGGGCGAGTCGGAGGACGTCTCCTTCCGCCTGGGGCCGGAGGAGCTGGCGATGTGGGACCTCGAGATGCGGCGCGTCGTCGAGCCGGGGACCTTCACCGTCTTCGTCGGCGGCAGCTCGGCCGTCACCAGGCAGGCGCGTTTCACGGTGGAGGCGCCGTGAAGAGAGCCGTCGTCCTGACCGTGCTCGCGACCGCCGCCGTCGCCCTCTGGGTCCGGGGCCAGGCTCCCGAGGACGCGCCTCGCAACGTGATCGTCATCTTGAGCGACGACCACCGCTACGACTTCATGAGCTTCCACGCCGACGCGCCGGACTTCCTGGCGACGCCCGGCATAGACCGCATGGCCGCCGCCGGGGTACACACGCCTTCGAGGAGACCGGGGGGATGCAGATGCCGCTCCGGCGCGGCGACTGGCAGGCCTGCGAGCGCCTGGTGCCGTAGGCCGGATCCGCTAAGAACCGCTCAGGGCTCCTGGAGCGCTATGATGGGATCATGAGTGCCAGACCGCACCATCGTCCAGAGCCGCAGGAATACCTCGCCCTCGAGCGGGAAGCCGAGGAAAAGCACGAGTATTGGAACGGCGACGTCGTCGCCATGGCCGGCGGGAGCCCGGAGCACAACGCGATCTGCTTCAACTTGGCCGCGATTCTCGGCCCGCAGTTGCGGGGAAGCGGTTGCCGTGGATACACCAGCGACCAGCGCGTCCGGATCCCCCTGACCGACCGCTACGTCTATCCGGACCTGACCATCGTCTGCGGTGAGCCGGTCTTCGACGAGGACGACGCCCAGACGATCGCCAATCCGACGCTGATCGTCGAAGTCCTGTCGCCGGCGACCGAGAGCAAGGACCGTGGCCCCAAGCTGTTCGGATACCGTTCTCTGCCCTCTTTGCGTGGCTACTTGCTGGTCGCCCAGGACCGGTCCTGGGTCGAGCACTGGTCCCGACAGGCTGATGGGCGCTGGCTCGTGACCGAGGTCGAAGAGGGGTCGATGACGCTGGACCTGCCGGAGATCGGCTGCCGGCTGCCACTTGCCGACGTGTATGCCGACGTCAATCTCGGTGGGGCCACCGACGGCTGAGGACACCCGGACCGCAGGCGTTCATGGTGGGTGACTCGACGCCGCCGTGTGTTAGAGTGTGGACAAAATAACTGCGCTTGCAGGCCCGAAGGCCTGCGCCGAACGGAGGTCCGGATGAAACACTCTGCCCGTCCCTGGTCCGTCCTCGCCGTCCTGCCCCTGGCGGCTCTGCTCGCGGTGCCGCTGGCGGCCGCTCCCGAGGAGCCGTCGGAGCTCTTCTTCTCGCCGTCGGAGATGCCTCACCGCACCAAGGCGGAGGTCTTCGAGAGCGAGCCGCAGAAGACCGGCCTGTGGGAAACGCTGCCGGAGCTGATGCCGATCAACCCCGTCCACGCGGCGCTGATGCACACCGGCAAAGTGCTGATCGTTTCGGGCTCAGGCAACGATCCCGACAACCGCGATTTCATGGCGGCGGTCTGGGATCCCGCCACCGGAGCCGTGCGGACGTTCACGATCGAATGGGACATGTTCTGCAACGGCATGGTGGTGATGCCCGACGGGCGTCCGTTCGTCCTCGGCGGAACGCTGCGGTACGACCCCTTCCTCGGCGAGCCGCGGACCGCCGCCTTCGATCCCGTCAGCGAGACCTTCACCGACCTGCCCCTGATGAGCGGCGGCCGCTGGTATCCCACCGCGACCGTTCTGGGCGACGGCCGGACGCTCGTCTACTCCGGCCTCAACGACACCGGCGGAGCGCTCAACACGACCGTGCAGATCTGGGACGGCTCCGCCTTCACCGCGGCGGGAACCGCGTTCCCGGGGCTCGACTTCTATCCCCGCGAGCACGTGCTCCCGAACGGCAAGGTCTTCGTTTCCGGCTGGAGCGTCGACTCCTGGCTCTACGATCCGTCGACTCACGCCTTCACTCTCGTGACCCGGACGCAGTATCCCTATCGGCGCGTCTACGGCACCTCGGTGCTGCTGCCGCTCACCCCGGGCAACGGCTTCTCGCTGCGGGTGATGATCCTCGGCGGCCGCGCGCCCGGCGCCACCGAGACCACCGAGCTGATCGACCCGGCCGCGGCCTCGCCCGCCTGGCGCTACGGTCCGGCGATGATCAAGGCGCGGATCCAGCTCAACGCGACGATCCTGCCGAGCGGCGAGGTGCTGGTCTCCGGCGGCTCGGAGGTGGACGAGGACAACGGCAGCGCCGTCCTCGAGGCGGAGCTCTACGATCCCGCGGTCGACGCCTTCCGTCCGGCGGGGACGATGGAGTTCCCTCGGCTCTATCACTCCAACACCCTCCTGCTCCCCGACGCCACGGTGGTGGCGGTCGGCGGCAACCCGTTGCGCAAGGTCTATCAGCCGGAGATCGAGATCTATTCGCCGCCCTACCTCTTCGACGCGAGCGGCAAGCCGGCGCCGCGGCCGACGATCTCGAGCGTCCCGAGCGGCGTCGTCGCCTACGGCTCGAGCTTCACCGTCGGCACGCCCGACGCCCCGAGGATCGCCTCGGTCGTCGCGATCCGCCCTGGCGCGGCGACCCACGCCTTCGACATGGAGCAGCGGATGGTCGGGTTGTCGTTCGCCCAGGGACCGGCCGGCGGCGAGCTGGCGGTCACCGCGCCGGCGAACGGCAACCTGGCGCCGCCGGGATACTGGCTGCTCTTCGTGCTCGACGACGCCGGCGTCCCCTCGGTCGCCCGCTTCGTGCGCTTCGGCTCCGGCTCGTCGTCGTATTGAAAGGAGGTCGAGTTGCTCCACGACGTCCGCGCGCGGATCTACCTGTCCCTGCTCCTGCTCAGCGGCGGTGCGGCGGCGCTCCGGGCCCAGACTCTGTCGGCCTTACCCTCCTCCGGCTTTCCGACCGGCACGGTGGTGCTCAGAGGCTCGGGCTTTCTCCGCGGCCCGGCGAACCTCTCCTGGGATCGGCCGCTGATCATCCGGCGGTTCCGCGTCGCGCCGGACGGCGGCTTCGAGATCGTCTACCAGATCCCGGAGGGCGCCGCGCCGGGCGACCACGTCGTCAGCGTCGCCAACGTCGGCGGCGGTCGGCGCGCCTCGACGGTCGTCACCGTCCAGGCCGAGAGCCGGCCTTCCGGCCGGTTCGACCTGCACGTGCGGGCCGTCGAGGTCACGCAGGGCGTGCGCGGGGACGTGCGCCGGCGACTCTCGCCCGGCGCGAGCCTCGACCTGACCGACGAGGGAGTGGTCCACGTGGCGGGACGCCGGACCATCGTCCGCGTCTACCCGGCGGTCGACGCGCCAGCCGGCGTGACCCTTCCCACCGTGACCGCGAGGCTCTACGGCTTCGGCGACGGCTCGCTCCTGGCGCAATCGCCGATCTTGCCGCGGGGCGGCGGCTTCAGCCCGCGCTTTCCCGAGCCCGGCCTCGAAGATCTGCGCGACGACGCCTCGCTGTCCTGGAACTTCGTGCTGCCCGACCGCTGGACCGGCCTCGGTACGCGGCTCGAGCTGGTCGTCGACGTCAACAGCGGCCGGGAGCCGGAGTGCACGGGCTGCTTCGGCAACAACGTCGTCACCTACCGCAGCGTCCACTTCCACCGCGTGGAGCGCGATCCCTACGTCCCGCTCCCCGGCGCCGGCGAGACCCGCGCGCCGCTCGTCATCGTGCCCTACCTGGTCACCCACCGGTGCCGGGAGCCCGCCACCGGCGTCACGCGGACCTTCACCCCCACCACCTCGGATCTCGCCGCCGCCCTGGCCGAGATCCGCCGGCTCTTCCCGCTGGCGGAGGGCGCGGCGGGCATGGTCGTGGTGCCGGCCGGAACCGAGCTCTTCGAGACCGACGGCTGCGGTCCGATCACCGGCGGACAGAAGGACCGCTTCAAGAACCAGGTGCGGCGCCGGTTCTTTCCCGGACGCTCGCTGCGCGGCGATCCGCTCGGCGTCGTGAGGCTCTTCCTCTTCGCCGGCGCCACGCCTTTGCTCCAGGGCGGCTGGGCCAAGTACCACACCTCGTTCGCGACCGCCGATACCGGCACCTACACGTCGGCGCACGAGGTCGCCCACACCTTCGGCCTCCATCACGCCGGCAACCGGCATTGCGCGGGCGACCGCAACCGCGACTATCCCGACCCCCACGGCCAGGTGGAGGCGCAGAGCTTCGGCTTCAACCGCGACACCCTCGCCGCCGTCGGGCCGAACGTGGGCCGGATCCTGGGACCTACGGACGGCGTGGCGCTCTGCCACGGCCACCGCCTGGGGCTCGAAGAGCGCACCCACGACTACATGGCCGGCGGCCCGCCTCCGCCCTGGACTTCGCTCTACACCTGGCGTTGGATGGCCGAAGCGCTCGGCTCGCGGCGGGTCGACGCGCGCGGATCGGACCGCGTGATCGTGCCGGTCCGTGCTCCGGCCGGCGCCTCGTCCGCGCTTTCCTCCGCGGAGTACCTGGTCTTCAACGGCTCGCTCGACCGCCGCGGCGGCGTCGAGCTCGAGCCCGCGCTCCTGTCGGGACCGCCGGTGCGCGCCGTGCCCGTGGCCCAGGAGGACCCCGAGGGCTACATTCTCGCCCTGCGGGGCGAGGACGGCGAGCTCCTCGCCCTCCAGCCGCTGGTGCTCGAGCGCGACACCGAGCGGCCGCGGGGCAAGGATCGGTTCACGGCCGTGGTGGCGGCGCCGCGGGGCTGGCGCAGCGTCGCCGTCGCCCGCGGCCAGGATGAGCTGCTGACGCTGCGGCGCTCGTCCCACGCTCCGGAGATCGCGATCCGCAGCCCCAGGGACGGGGCGCAGTGGCCGGCGGAGGGTCAGGCGTTCGTGACCTGGCGCGCCGCCGACGCCGACGGCGACACGCTGACCTTCCAGGTCGAAGGCAGCCCCGACGGCGAGACCTGGCTGCCGTTGCCGGCCGAGGCCGGCAAGCGGGGCGCGGCCGTCGACCTGGCGGCGATCCCCGGCGGCGGCTGGCAGCCCGGCTGGGTCCGGGTCCAGGCCAGCGACGGCTTGCACGTCACCGCCTCACCGCCGGTGACGGTCCATTTGGCGCCGAAGCCACCGCGGCCGTACGTCCTGAGCCCGGCGGTAGGCCGGTGCTTCGCGCCCGGAGAACCGATCGAGCTGGCGGGCCAGGCCGGAGACTGGCAGGAGGGGCCGATCCCCGTAGAGCGGCTGACGTGGTGGCTCGACGGCCAGGCGGTCGGCTCGGGCGAGTCGGCGAGCCTGGCGCGGCTCGCCGCGGGCGAGTACGTCGTCTTGCTGCGGGCCACCAACCGCCACGGCCTCGCGGGGGAGGCGACCCTCCTGATCGCCGTCGACCGGCGGCAGGCGTGCGTCCGCCCGGCCGCCGAGCCGACAGTCGCCGAAATCCGCGTCAGCCTTCTCGCAGCGCCTCGGTCGGCTCGACCCGCAGGCCGCGGCGGGCCGGACCGGCCGCCGCGAGCAGGCCGACCATCACCATGAACAAGGTCGCGGCGGGGATGGCGCCGGGGACGTCCCAGCCGCCCACCGCTTCGACCGGCAGGTAGTAGCTCAGGAAAGCCGCCACCAGGATGCCGCCGGCCGCCCCGACCGCGAGCTGGCCGAATGCCCGCCGGAAGATGCCCGAGAACACGTGGTGCGGTTGCGCTCCCAGGGCGCAGCGGATGCCGATCTCCCGCCGTCGCCGGTTGACCGTGAAGGACATGAGGGCGTAGATGCCGGCCGCCGAGAGCAGAAGGACGCTCAGCGTCACCATGGCGAGCGAGAGGGCCCCGACGTTGTTCCCCACCTCGTTCTCGCGATAGACCTCGTCCAGCGCCAGGACCTCGTCGACCCGGAGGGCCGGGTCCAGCGCCATGGCGATCTCCCGGAGCCGCTTCGCCGTGACGGCCGAAGTGGAGCCTGCGCGCAGGGCGAGGCTTGCCGGGTGCGTCTGTCCGGGTGCCAGGGGATGGTACATCGTGCCTCCGGTCGCGTGCGCGGGAAGATCCGCCACGACGCCGACGATCTCGTACCAGGTCGGCGATTCCGGCTCGGCCGGGACGCCCCTCTTCCTGAGGTAGCGGATCCGGCGGCCCAGGGGGCTCGCGTCGCCGATGAGGTCTCGCACGAAGGTCTGATTGACGAGGACCGCGGTCCCCGCGGGCTCGAAGTCGCCGGCGCCGAACCCGCGGCCGGCGAGGAGCGGGACGTCGAACACGTCGAAGAAGACGTCGTCGACCCGATTGAATCGCACCAGGTTGTGGGCCGCGAAGATGCCGCCGTCCGGCAGCGGGACCCCGTCGACCTCGATGACCGCCCACGGCTCCTCGCCGGGCACCGCCGCCGCCACCGTGGCCCCGGAGACGCCGGGCTCGGCCGTGAGCCGCCGGACCAGCTCGGCTTGCACGGCGGCGAAGCGGACGGCGGCAGCCGGCGGATCGGCCAGGCCCGCAGGACTCTCCCGGTCCATCTCGAGCCGCGCGGTGAGGAACTCCTCGGCCGCGAATCCGGGTCCCAGGACGCCCTTGCGGATCGTCCCCCAGACCATCTCGACCGCCGACGGCAAGGCGGCCAGGGAGAGGGCGACCTGGGCCACCACCAGCGCGGTCCACGTGGCGCCGAGCCGCATGCCGGTGCGGCCGCTCAACGCTCGCAGCCCCGAGAGCATCTGGCCGCCGGTCGCCTTGAGGGCCGGCACCAGGCCGGCGATCACGGCGGCGATCACGGCGAGCCCGGCGACGAAGAGGACCGTCTCGACGGAGAGCGTGAAGTCCATCCAGAAGGGGGCTCCGCCGCTCAATTCCTGGTCGATGGACGCCCGCGCCAGCCGGAGGGCGAAGCGCGCGAGCACCAGCGCCACGCCCGCGGCACCCGCCGCGAGCAGGAGCGTCTCGATGAAGAGCTGCCCGACGATGCGGCCTCGGCTCGCGCCGAGCGCGTAACGCGCCGCGAACTCCTCCTGGCGAGTGACGGTGCGGGCGTAGACCAGGATGGCGACGTTGGCGCAAGGCGGAACCAGGAGGAGGGTGACGGCGAGCAGCACGATGCGGATCATCCAGAGGACGTCCCCGCGCTCGAGGTCGCCGGCCATGGCGAACGTATAGGGCAGGACGCGTGGCCGGAGCTCTTCGTCGGACTCCGCGGCGACGGCGGGGGGCAGCAGCCCGAGCGTCGCCAGCTCGGCCTCCGCGCCCTCGAGCGTGACGCCGGGAGCGAGCCGGGCGAAGACGACGCCGGTCTCTCCTTCCCCGTCCGGAAGCGAGCCCGACCGAGCCGCCTTCAGGGGCGTCCAGAAGCGGTGGTTGATCGGAAAGGCGAAGCCCTCCGGCATCACGCCGACCACGGTATGGACCGTGTCGCCGAGACGAACCGTCCGCCCAATCACCGCCGGGTCGGCCGCGAACCGCGACTGCCACACGTCGTAGCCGATGACCACGACCGGGTCGGCCGCGTCGCGCTCGTCTTCCTCGACCAGCGGCCGTCCCAGCAGCGGCGGCACCCGGGCCAGCTCGAACCCCGAGGCGGTCATCTCGGCGATGAGCACCGGCTCGCCGGCCGCGCCGTCCGTCCTCGCCAGGCTGCGCTCGACCGTCCGGAACGCGCCGACGTCCTCCACCGACCGCAGCGCGTCGCGCCAGCGCTCGAAATCGGGCATCGACGTATCCCGCCGGCGGTGCCCCCTGTCGTCCCAGGTCTGTATCGCGACCACCCGGTCACCGTCGTCCAGCGGCAGCGATCCTGCGAAAACCAGGTCGAACACGGCGAAGACGACCGCGCCCGTGCCGATCACGACCGTCATCGCCAGGCCCCCGACCAACGTCAGCCCCCAGGACTTGCGCAGCATGCGCAGGCCCAGCTTGAGGTCGAGCCAGAGCGTGTCGATCCAGGGCAAGCCTCGAGCGTCGCGGCTCGCCTCGCGCAGTTGCGTCAGCCCGCCGAGCTCCACGCGGGCGGCCCGGCGGGCCTCCTCCCGCGTCATGCCTCGGCGGACCTTGTCCTCTTCCGCCATCGCCAGGTGTGCCGCCAGCTCCTGGTCGAAGTCGCGATCGAGGTCGTCGCGACGGAGGTGGCCGCGGAGGCGGGCCATCATCACTCGCAGAAACGTCGCCATGTCTATCTCCCGGCCGCGGGTTGCAGCACCCGGCCGATCACTCCGGAGACTCGTTCCCAATTCTCGGTTTCGGCCTGCAATTGCCGCCGGCCGGCCGCCGTCAAGGAGTAGAACTTCGCCTTGCGGTTGTTCTCGGACGTGCCCCACTGCGCACGGATCCACTTCTTCTGGACGAGACGGACCAGGCAGAGATAGACGGTGCCCTGGTTGACGACGAGGGCGTCCTGGCCGACCTGTTCGATCCGGCGGGCGATGCCGTAGCCGTGCAGCGGCCCCATCTGCTCCAGCGTCTTGAGCACCATCAGGTCGAGCGTGCCCTGGAGAATGGGTGAGCGAGTATCCGTCATGGCGTGTCCTCCGCGCCGTCGTCCTCCGCGCCCGCGTCCCTTCCTGTGGGACGCATAGAGGAGTGTACGGTCCTTCCTGTGGGATGTCAAGAGGAGGAAAGGATGCCGGCCGGTGGTGTAAGCTAGCCCCCATGGCGAGGAAGCGCGCCAGGCAGGACGGCCGGTCGGCCCTCGTCGAGCGCGAAGGCGCCCTCGCTCTGACCTTCGTCAACACGGGCTCCCGGCGCTCCCGCCGTCTGCGGGACTATGCCGACCTGCTGGCCTGGTCCGTCGAGCACGGGGCCCTGACCGCCGCCGAAGCCAGCCGCCTCGAACGGCACGCCGCCGAGCGTCCGCGGGACGCCGAGGCCGGCTTCGCCGCCGCCGAGGAGCTGCACGCCCTGCTGTCGCGGATCATGAACGCCCGTGCCGACGCCAAGGCGACGGCGGCCGAGACCATCCGCGAGCTCGACGCCCTGCTCGAGCGGAGCGTCCCGCGACGGATGCTGACGCCGGGCCGCGCGCGTCCGGAGTGGCGGCTGGCCGAGGATCCGGACCGCGACCTCTTCCGCCCGCTTTGGCCCGTCGCCGAGTCGGCGACGACGATCCTGACCTCCGAGGACTACGACAAAGTCCGGCGTTGCGCGGGCGAGGGCTGCGACCTCCTCTTCCTGGCCAAGGGACGGGGAATGCCGCGGCGGTGGTGCAGCGACAAGGCCTGCGGAGTCCCCTTGCGGTCGCGCC
>Ga0299906_10000291_pt1 | contig 49301 bp, 49 predicted proteins | sample RVTome_14_FD_200259 | JGI IMG/M metagenome (GOLD analysis project Ga0299906, IMG submission 200259) | Soil microbial communities from uranium-contaminated site in the Upper Colorado River Basin, Wyoming, United States - RVT145D125 (version 2) ... | reverse complement strand
GACCCGGCCGCCGACCCGCCCTTCGAATCTCACCGACACCGGAGCAGCGCCCTCTATGTCATAACCGATCGAGAAGCCGTCGAGAGGCCACCAGGTGTCGAGCTTCTCCGTGAACAGTGTGAAAGCCTCTTCAACAGAGATCGGGACGGTCCTCGTCTTGATAACGGGTGCAAGCCCGGTTGTGGATTCGGTCATGGTCTTCTCCTTGCCGGCCGCCGCCTCGAATGAATCGAGGGCGTCGTCCCAGATTGTGTCTAGCCATTTGCCCAACTCGCTCAGTCCGAGACGGCTCGCCGAATAGATACGACGCGCTCCCTCTCGTCGAGATGTCACCAGATCGGCGTCCGCCAGCACCTTGAGGTGTTGGGATACGGCCGGGCGGCTCACGGGCAGCTCGTCAGACAAAGCTCCAACCGAGCTCTCCAGTCTGGTGAGCTTCTCGAAGATCGACCGCCTGGTGGGGTCGGCGAGGGCAGTGAGTTGAGGACTGGCGTCCATCCTCCCACTGTAAGTCCACACTTACGGTAAGTCAACACTTACGGCCGCAGAGAATCACCGCACGATTCTTGTTTGAGCCTGTGTCTCAATGGGTATCGATAGACAGCTGGTCATCACTCGAGACGCCCTCTTGGGTGATCAGGTCCAGTGATACGACTTGCAGAAGGCCGAGTCGTCGGCCGTCTGCTCGATAACGAGGGAGGGAGCAAGAACTCCTCCCCGGGAATACCCGTTTGACTTGCTCCCTCCTCGTACCCGTCCCCCGGGGACCATCCGACCCCGGTCGAGTCTCTTCCGCCGGACTGCGACAAAGCCGACTCGGCCGAGACCCGGCCGAACTCGAACCTGATCACTTTCCAAGTCTCTTTGCGTTGCCGTCTCGGTAACATTCCCCATTCGGCGGAGTTCCACCGTCCGAAACTCGGATCTCGTGGTCGAATCGGAAGGGGCAGTTTCCGTGGTGATAGAACCACTGATTCATGTTGAAACAACACGTATCGGAGAGCAGACCGTCGTCGTGGCGACCGGTGAGATCGATCTTGCCTCCGCCGGCAAGCTTCAGGCCGCGATCGCCGAACTCTCCGGCCAGGTGGTCACGGTCGACTTGCGTGGTGTCGAGTTCATCGACTCCACGGGTCTCGCCATGCTGATCAAGGAGCACGATCGGGTCGGCGAAAGCGGAGGAGAGCTGAGGCTGGTGGTGCAAGAGAAGGGACCGGTGGTCCGGCTCTTCGAGCTCACCGGACTGGCCCAGTCTTTCCAGCTCAGCAATTCTCTATGACGTCAGGCCAGCCGGCCACCGTCCATCGGGATCTGAGGAGCTCGAAGACCTAGGAGCCCGGAGACTCCTAACGGTTCGTTGTTGGCACCCACACTCGCATGGTGGACGGGCCGCGACTCGCCCATTGGTGGTAGGGGACCAACGGCACCGGGATGGTGTCGCCCGTGACCGCTCCAGGTGATCCGGTGTAGGGCCAGGGATGCTCGTCTACTTCGACCAAACGCCCGCCAGCCGTCACTACTTCGTCGTCGACCTCCAGCCCCGCCTCCGGGTCGACGCGGACTGAGTCGACTCCAACGCCACGAGGAAGGTCAACCGACTCGACACAGAGCACCAGCGGACCCCGCTCAACCGCAACCGAGCCTCTGACGCTGTCGATCCTGGGATCCGGGAAGACCCACCTCGGGCTGGTCGACAACTCGAGTTCGATCTGGTCCCCCGGAGCAAATACTCGCGCCACTGTCACCGAACCAGGCCCGACCCGCCGCCGATCCCCCCGATCGGTGAGCCAAGCGTTGTCACTCCACTCTGGCACCCGTAGGGTCAGCGACCATGGGTTCCCGTCGGTCTCGGTGACGCGAATCGAGACCCGTCCGTCTGCCGGATAGCGGGTTGTCACGTCGACACCGGCTCGGCGAGCGTCTCCGATCGTGGCCGAGATGCGGCTGTCTGCGTACTGATGGATCTGGAGTCCTTGATCATCCGTCGTCGCCAGATATGCCCCGAGACTGGCAAAGGTCCGAGCCACATTGGTTGGGCAACACGAAACGGCGAACCATGGCTCGCGCAGGCTCGACGAGGCTCGCTTGCTAACCGTGTCCGGCGATGGAATCACTCCCGGAACCCGCTGATGAAGCGGATTCGCGTAGAAGAAGGCTCGGCCATCGGGTGAAGGGGAGGTGGCCACCACGTTGTACAGGGTTCTCTCGGCGAGATCGGCGAATCGCGTCTCTCCGGTGGCCAGCAGCAACCGCCAGGACAGCATCACCGAGGCGACTCCGGCACAGGTCTCCGAGTAGGCGCGATCTGGAGGCAAGACGAAGTCGTCGCCGAACTTCTCGCCATCGTGATGCGAGCCCATGCCACCGGTGAGATAGGTGCGCCGGGCAACCGTGTGCTCCCATTGCCCGATGATCGTCTCCAGTAGATCCTCGTCCCCGGTCTCGATCGCCACATCGACGGCCCCCGCTGCCAGGTAGAGGGCCCGAACCGCGTGACCGGTCAACACCCGGGCGTCGCGAACCGGGACATCGTCCTGAAAGTAGGAACGGCCCCAGTGGATGTCATCCAGTGTCTGGTGTCCTCGCCGATCGACGAAGAGGCCGGCCTGATGGAGATAGCGTTCCTCGCCGGTGAGCCGGGCGAGTTCGACCAGCGCCATCTCGACCTCAGGGTGCCCGCCGACCCTCTCGATGCCGCCCGGACCGAAGGCGTCACATATGTGGTCGGCGACCCGCTTCGCCACATCGACGAACATGTCCGAGCCCCCGACCCTGGCCCAGGCCACCGAAGCCTGAAGCATGTGGCCATAGCAATACAACTCGTGCCCCCACTCGAGGTCGCTGTATCGGGCGGGCTGCCCCGGGCGACCGAAGACGGTGTTCAAGTAGCCGTCGGCTTCCTGCACCGGGGCTATCACCTCCGCCAGGTCGTCGAATCGACTGCGGGCGTCCGACGAGCCGGAGCGACCCAGCTCCCAGGCTGTCGCCTCCATCAGCTTGTAAACATCCGAGTCGGTGAAGACAACGCCGTTGCGGTCACCGGGCAGACGTCCTTCCACTGCTGCCCGGAAGTTGCCCACCCATCCCAAACGCTCCATCCAGTCGTGGCAGTGGGCGATCGTCGCCGAGGCATTGACTTCCTGTCGTTCCGACCAGAAGCCTCCGGTTATCTCCACGTCGCCGATTGCCAGGGGTCGCAACCGGCCTTGACTCGGAGCTACGGGGCGCCCGTCCCAGGTTGCCGTCACCGCGGTCCACCAGGTCTGCTGCCGCCGGATCTGCTTTCGCCGATGAGAAATTCGGTCATGAATTCGTATGCTACATTCGTTTTCTGACGATACGCACCGGATGCAAGGAGTCGACGAACCGATGACCGACCTCAAGTTTGGGGCTGTGTTGTGGAGCCAGGCCACCGATTGGTCGGGCTTCCTCTCTGCGGCCCAGCGGGCTGACGACCTCGGATTCGACTCGATATGGACCTGGGATCACCTTTATGCCATCTTCGGCGAACCACACCAGCCGATCGTCGAGGGCTATACCGCACTGGCCGGTCTGGCCCTGGGAACCACGAGAGCAGACATCGGTCTCCTGGTGGGCGCCAACACTTTCCGCAATCCGGCTCTGGTCGCCAAGTCGGTGATCACCATCGATCACATGAGTGGAGGACGGGTAGTCCTCGGGCTGGGTGGGGCCTGGTTCGAGCTGGAGCACACCGCGTTCGGCATCGACTTCGGGAGTGGGTTCGGTCAGAGGCTCGACTGGCTCGACGAGGCGACCGCAGCGATCAGAGATCTGCTCGACGGACGGTCGGTCACGAGCGGAGATGACGCCACGTATGAGTTTCGGGATCTGGTTCTCACCCCCGGCCCGAGCCAAGATCACCTTCCGATCATGATCGGTGGCTCGGGGGAGAAGAAGACACTGCGCACGGTCGCCCGGTTCGCCGACCAGTGGAATGCTTTCGGCACCCCGGAAACTCTGGCCCACAAGGACGGGGTGCTCCGGGCTCACTGCGCGGACGTGGGCCGTGACGAAAGCGAGATCGAGCGCACCGTGGGGGCGAAGATCGTCATCCGGGACAGCGAGGAACAAGCGAAGCGAGCCCTCGAAGACCTGATGGAGCACAACCAGACACCGATGACCAACATCGCCGACGATCACACGTTCTGGATAGGCACCGCGGAACAAATCGCCGAGAAGATGGTGGGTTACCGCCAAGTTGGCTTTCACACGTTCCTGGTCGAGATGCCGGCGCCCTACGATCAGGAGACCATGGAAGCGCTGATCGAGCAGGTCAAACCTGCTGTCGCGGCATCCTGAGCACGTCAAACCCACAACGGCGGAACTTGCCGAGGAACACTTGACCAGCACATCGACGCCCGCCGTTTTCTTGACCGGCCCGGGCCGGCTCGATCATCGAGAGATCCCGCTCGCCCCGCCGGTCGAAGATTCGGCGTTGATCCGGGTGACCGCGGTGGGGCTGTGTGGCTCCGATGCCCATTGGTACGAGGAGGGGGGGATCGGCGACGCTGTGGTCGACGACGCCCTGATTCTGGGCCATGAGTTCGCCGGCGTGATCGAGTCGGGGCCACGTTCCGGGGAGCGGGTCGCAGTCGACCCGGCGATTCCCTGTCTCCAGTGCGTGTTCTGTCGCTCGGCGAGCTTCAACCTGTGCTCCAATCTCGGCTTCGCTGGTCACGGTGACACCGACGGAGCGTTGCGCAGCTGGCTGACCTGGCCCGAGCGCTGCCTGGTAGCACTGCCCGACTCGGTCTCGGACGAGGAAGGTGCGATGCTCGAGCCATTGGGCGTCGCACTCCATGCGATCGACCTCGCCGGCGTCGAGTCGCATCATTCTGCTGGAGTCTTTGGGTGCGGTCCGATCGGCCTTCTCACCGTGGCGTTGCTCAAGTCGATGGGGCTCGAGCAGATCGTGGCAACCGACCCCCATCCTCACCGGCTCCAAGCCGCCTCCCGGCTCGGGGCCACCAGCGTCGTGCTGGCGAGTGAGGACGAGAATGAGCGGTCGGCGGTTGGAGATGTCGCCGGGTCCGGGCTCGAAGTCGTGTTCGACACCGCCGGAACCGACGCTGCCCTTCACACCGCGCTAGTGGCGGCACGACCCGGGGCCCGGGTAACGATTGTCGGAATCCCCGATCGGGACCGGACGTCACTGGTCACCTCTCTCGCCCGGCACAAGGAGTTGACCGTTGTCTTTTCCCATCGCATGATGCCTGCCGACCTGGCCCGCGCTGCCACGCTGGCGGCCGATCGGGTGGTCGAGTTGCGCACTCTGATCACCCATCGTTACCCGCTGTCGGAGACGCAGGCCGCCTTCACCACCTTGTGTGAGCGTGGCGGGCTCAAAGTGATCGTCGCGCCCTGATCTCGGGTCTACAGGTTCAATGTCGGAGGACAGGTGGGAACCGGTGACGAACTGCTGACAACCAATGCAGGCAAGGCTATGCTGACAATCGTACCCAAGATAGATGTGCCGTAGTTGATTGATCGATCCCTGTGAGCTGGCCCTACGAGCCAGCCCGCGGTTCCAGGTTTATGAAATCGTATGCAAATGCTATCTTTATCTAGCTCTAACCGACCTCGAGAGCCGATTTCGTGCGCGGCGTCGACGCCACGCTCGACTTCAGGTCGTGGAAGCGTGCAGCGGCAGAGGATGGCCACCCGATGAGCAGGCAAACGTGACAGCATCTGGAAAGAAGGCCACCGGCCCCAGCGTGTCCACCCGACCCGTGACGATGCAGGACATCGCCCGCGCCGCCGGTGTCTCTCAGTCAACCGTCTCCCGGGTCTTGAACGACACCCCGACTTCGGTTCCTATCGCAGCGGAGACCCGCGAGCGGGTGCAAGAGGTCGCTCGCAGTCTCGGCTATCGGCCCAACCCGCTCGCCCGAGGTCTGCGCGGCGCCCGCACCATGTTGCTCGGGGTGATCGTCCGGGAGATCACCGACCCGTTCTTCTCCATGGCCGTGGAGGCGCTGTCGACAGAGGCGCTGGCGCGGGGGTACAACGTCGTTCTCGGCAGCGCCCACAGCAAGGCAGACGAGGCAATTGCCTTGCGCGCGGTGTTGGAGACCCGTCACTGCGACGCCATCGTCTTGCTTGGCGACATGAGGGACGAGCCCAAGTTCCTCGAGGACCTGCGTGCTTCTCAGACACCCGTGATCGCCCTCTGGCACGGAACCGACCTCGACGGGGTGCCCACTGTCAACACGGACAACCGCGCCGGTGTGGTTGCCTCGCTCGATCATCTGACCCAGCTTGGCCATAGCCGGGTGGCCTTCATCAGCGGCCGCCCTCTCGGCGATATCAGGGAGCGACGAACAGCCTTTCTCGAGTACTTCGAAGCCAGGAAGGCTCCGGTGCGCGCCGAGTACATACGCGAGGCCAGCAACGATCCGGCCGGGGGGGCGGCTGCTCTCCGCTCGCTAATGGAGTTGGAGCAGCCGCCGACCGCCGTGGTCTGCACCACGGATCATCTCGCCACCGGCGTGTTGCACGCGGCGGCCGAGATCGGTGTCGCGGTGCCGGGAGGTCTCTCGGTCGTTGGATTCGATGACATCCCACTGGCTGAGTTCACTGTGCCGGCGTTGACCACCGTTCACATGCCGGTGAACGAGATGACCGCGGTCGCCGCCAGACTGGCCATGGACGAGGTCGAGGCGGACACCGACGGCGGGGTGCACAACTTCGTGCTGCCACCGAGCCTCGTGGTCCGGAAGTCGACCGGTCCGGTGCCGCCAGGATGAACGACGGATTCGCCGAGCTGCGGCATGCCGTAGCCCTTGCCAACAACGCGATCGACGAAGCCCATCTGGTGGTCCAGGCGTTCGGGAACGCCAGCGAGGTCGACAGGGACCAGGGCGTGTTCGCCATCAAGCCCAGCGGGATCCCCTGCCGGAAGGTGACAGCGGACGACATAGTGGTGGTGGCGGTCGACAGCGGCGAGATCGTCTGGGGTGACAACCGACCCTCCTCGGACACCCCGGCCCACCGGGTCCTCTACCAGGGGATCGCCTCCGTGGGCGGGGTGGTGCACACCCATTCGCTCTTTGCTACGGCCTGGGCCCAGGCCCGTCGATCGATCCCATGTCTCGGGACTACCCATGCGGACAGTTTTCGAGGCGACGTCCCGGTCACCAGGCGACTGGAAGCGGACGAGATCCAGGGCGACTACGAAACCAACACTGGCAGGGTGATACTCGAGCTGTTTGGGCCCGAGGGCCTTCACCCCCACGACGTGCCAGGAGCCCTGGTTGCCTCACATGGACCGTTCGTGTGGGGAGCCACCGCGGCCAACGCGGTCGATGTGGCCGCATCACTCGAGCTGGCCGCCGAGCTGGCCTACCGAACCCTGGCAATCCAGCCCGACCGGCCGGAGATCGAATTCGAGCTGCTCGATCGTCACTTCAGCCGCAAGCACGGCCCGATGGCCTATTACGGGCAGCCATGACCGTCCAGGGCAAGGCCACGATCGGAGTCGACTTCGGCACTGAGTCGGCTCGCGCCGTCCTGGTCGAGGTGGAGACGGGCCGGGAGCTGGCAAGCGCCGTTCATCGTTACTCCTCGGGTGTCATCGACCAGCGTCTCCCCGAGGGCACCGTTCTCCCCCCCGAGTGGGCGTTGCAGGACCCAGATGACTACACCGAGTCGTTGGGGGTCACAGTCCGCTCCGTGCTCGCCGAGAGCCGGATCGACCCGGCGTCGGTGATCGGGATCGGGATCGACTTCACCGCGTGCACCATGCTCCCGGTCACTGCCGACGGCACTCCTCTGTGCCGTCTGCCGGACTTCCGGGCCTACCCCCATTCCTGGGTCAAGCTGTGGAAGCACCACGCGGCGCAGCCAGAGGCGGATCTGATCAACCAGACCGCCGGCACGCGCGGCGAGGCGTTTCTCGACCGCTACGGGCGCAAGACCTCATCCGAGTGGTTCTTCGCCAAGGCCCTTCAAATCCTGGACGAGGCCCCCGAGGTATATGCCCGGGCGGACCGTTTGATCGAGGCCGCCGACTGGGTGGTGTGGCAGCTCACGGGTGTGGAGTCACGCAACAGCTGCACCGCCGGTTACAAGGCGTTGTGGTCCAAGGGAGAGGGATTCCCGGATCGTGACTTCTTTGCCGCTCTAGCCCCGGAATTCGCCGATGTGATCGATCAGAAGATGTCGCGGCAGATCTCGAGTCAAGGGGAGCGGGCCGGAGTGGTCAGCGCTTCCGCGGCCGAACTGACCGGGCTGGTCCCGGGCACGCCTGTCGCCGTGGCCAATGTCGACGCACACGTGTCTGTCCCCGCCGCAACCGTGGTCGGTCCTGGGCGGTTGGTGGCGGTGATGGGCACCAGCACGTGTCATCTCGCACTGTCCGATGTGGAGCGAGTGGTTCCCGGGTTCTGCGGTGTCGTAGAGGACGGGATCATTCCCGGTCTCTTCGGATACGAAGCAGGTCAAGCTGCCGTGGGGGACATGTTTGCCTGGTTCACCGGCCTGTTGTCCCCCGGGGAATCGTCGACCGAGACATTGCACAGCTCCCTGGAGCACGCCGCGGCTGGATTGTCACCCGGCGAGTCGGGTCTGATCGCGCTCGACTGGTGGAACGGGAATCGCTCGATCGTGGTCGATGCCGAGCTGACCGGTCTGTTGATGGGGGCGACACTCGCCACCGGACCGGCCGAGATCTACCGAGCGTTGTTGGAAGCGACCGTGTTTGGCACCCGGGTCATCATCGAGTCGCTGGAGTCCGCCGGAATACCGATCGAGGAGCTGGTTGTGTGTGGAGGCCTTCCCTTTCAGAATCGTCTGTTGATGCAGCTCTCTGCCGACATCACCGGACGCCCGGTCAAGGTGGCGGCATCGCGTCAGACACCCGCCTTGGGCTCGGCGATGTTCGCCGCAGTGGCTGCAGGCCCGGAGGCCGGGGGCTATGCCACCATTGTGGAGGCGTCCCTGCACATGGCCCGCCTCGGCGAGGATGAGTATCTGCCCACCGAGGAGTCGGCACCGGTCTACGACGACCTGTTCGGTGTCTATCGCGACCTCCATGACAGGTTCGCAGAAGAGTCGTCCGAGATGCGGAGACTGCGATCGATTCAGGCCCGGGTTCGGGGCCTGGCGCCGGCCGGGGTGCCGGCGTGAAGCCGCTCGAAGAAAGTACGGTCTGGTTCCTTACCGGGAGTCAGGACCTCTATGGAGAAGACGTGCTCCGTCAGGTAGCGGAGAACTCGCATGTCATTGCCGCCGGTCTCGACGAGGCCGAAGCGATTCCGGTGCGGATCGTCGCCAAACCGGTGGTCAAGAGTGCAGAGTCGATCGAGGAGATCTGCCGGCTGGCCAACACCGATCCGGCGTGCGTGGGGGTGATCGCATGGATGCACACTTTCTCTCCCGCAAAGATGTGGATTCCTGGTCTTCTAGCTCTCGACAAACCCCTGCTCCACCTTCACACCCAGTTCAACCGGGATCTTCCCTGGGCCGAGATCGACATGGACTTCATGAACCTCAATCAAGCGGCTCACGGAGATCGTGAGTTCGGGTTCATTCTCAGCAGGCTCCGGGTGTCGAGGAAGATCGTGGTCGGGCATTGGCAGGACCCGAGTGTGGCCGACCGCATCGCCAGCTGGTCGCGGGCGGCCTGTGGTTTCCACGAGGCGCGAAGTCTCAAGGTCGCCCGATTCGGGAGCAACATGCGACGAGTGGCGGTGACCGACGGCGACCGCCTGGAAGCCCAGGTGAAGCTGGGCGTTGCCGTCGATGGGTTCGGCGTGGCAGACCTCGAGGAGTCCATGAACCAGGTGGACGGCGGCTCCGTCGACAAGCTGATCGATGAGTATCACGACCAATACGACGTGTCACCCGAGTTGAGGGTGGGAGGGGACCGGCACGAGTCCCTCATCGAGGCCGCGAGAATCGAACAGGGTCTACGCGACTTTCTCGACGCGGGTGGGTTCAGAGCATTCACCGACACTTTCGAGGATCTGGCTGGGCTGCCCCAACTGCCCGGGATCGCGGTGCAACGTCTCATGGCCGATGGCTACGGGTTCGGAGCGGAAGGTGACTGGAAGACGGCCACCCTGGTCCGGGTAATGAAGGTCATGGGTGCAGGGGGCGATCGCGGTGCCTCCTTCATGGAGGAGTACACCTATCACCTTGGTGACACGGGGCCCAAGGTGCTCGGTGCTCACATGTTGGAGGTTTGCCCGTCGATCTCCGGGGAGCGGCCCTCATGTGAGATTCATCCGCTCTCGATCGGCGGCAAACCTGATCCGGTTCGCCTGGTGTTCACTGCTCGGCCCGGCCCGGGCGTGATCGTCGGGCTGATCGATCTGGGGGACCGCTTTCGCCTGGTTGCCAACGAGGTCGAACTCACCGAGCCCGACGCGCCCCTTCCGAAGCTGCCGGTGGCGAGGGCAGTGTGGGAGCCCAAGCCGGACTTCGAGACGGCCGCCGGGGGCTGGCTCCTGGCCGGTGGCTCGCATCACACATGCCTCAGTCTCGACCTCGAGTTGGAGACCATCAGCGACTTTGCGTCGATGGCACAGGTGGAGCTGGCCGCGATAGATCGAAACTCGACTCTCGCCCAATTCGAGAAGGATCTCCGCTGGAACCAGGCATTCCATCACATGACCAGCGTGCCCTGAGCGATCAGGTTCGGTACTGCCGATCCTGACATGTGGTGTCATCCGGTACTTTGTCTCCATTTTGACTACGTTTGACAGCATTGCGTTGTATGCATAGGATTGCACCCGCAAAAAGCACACGAAACAGCACACGAAACACACGCAGGTAAAACCGCCAAACCAGCCCGATTAGAGGGCGGACAAGGAGAGAGAGGTGGCGGGGGCCGCGGGTCTTGCTCGCCGCTCTGAAGTTCGCCACGCCGACACCCACTCGTGACAACGAGCAACGTCGGGAAAGCCGACGAACCGTTCAGAAGAACATCAGCCAACAAGGAGGAGAAACTGGTGAAGACGAGAAAGCATGATGGCCACCGCCGGAGTCGGCCCACAGCCCTGGTGACCCTGGCCATTGTCATGGCGATGGTGATCGCGGCCTGTGCCGACAGTGGCGCGGGGGACACCACCACCACCGCAGGCGGTGACGAGCCGACCACGACTGCGGGCGCACCGGAAGAAACCACCACCTCGGCAGGTGACACGACCACGACGGTCGGCGAGGAGTTGGTGGTCGCCTGCGACACCACGGAGCGGTCAGATGTCGAAGGGGCAATGACGATGTGGGAGAGGACCGGTGGCAACGCCCAGATGGTCGACGCCCTGGTCTGCGCCTGGAACGGCCGCAACCCCGATCGCTTCATCAACCTGGAGTACATCGAGCACACCGCGATGGTGGATCGTCTGGCGCGTGGCCTGGCCACGGGTGACGTGCCCGACCTGATGGGTCTGGACCTGATCTACGGTCCCCAGTTCTCCAGCGCCAGCCAGCTCCAGGACATCAGCGGCATGATCGACGAGGCCTTCCTGGCGACCGCCAGCCAGGGCCACATCGATGTCGCCACCTGGGAGGACGTTCTCTACGGCGTCCCTCTCTACGCCGACGTCTCGGCGTTGTTCTGGAACAAAGACCTGTTCGAGGCGGCCGGGCTCGACCCGGAGGTGCCGCCGACCAACCTGACCGAGTTGCACGACATGGCCGCGGCCATCAACGGCATCGAGGACGGTGTCTACGGCTATTACCTGCCGGGCAACTGTGCCGGGTGCAACATCTTCACCTTTGGCCCGATGATCTGGGCCAACGGCGGCAAGATCGAGCCGGTGGAACCGGGCGACGAAGCCATGGTCACCCCGGAGCAGATCGCGCCAGTTCTGGAGTGGGCCCGGATGATGCATCAAGAAGGTCTCATCGACCCCGCCGCTCAGTCGGAGGACGGAGCGACCTTCGCCCAGGTATTTGGCTCGGGCAAGGTCGGGATCATGGGCACCGGCAACTTCAACATCACCCTGGTGACGGGGGCTGAAGGCATCGAGGGTCAGAACCCGGACATGAACTTCGGTATCACGGTGATCCCGGGGCTGAACACCGGTGACGCCTCCTCCTTCGCCGGCGGCGACATCGTGGTTGTCCCCCAGGGCAGCGAGCGTCTCGAGGATGCCGTTGATTTCATGAACTTCATCCTCTCCGACGAGGTGCAGGTCGAGGCGTACGCCAAGTTGCTCAACATGACCACCAGGTCGGACATGGGCGACAACGAGTACTTCCAGGCCAACCCCCTGGTTCAGGACGTGTCCAAGGCGATCGAGATCGCGCAGACCCCGTTCACGTTGAAGTTCTTCGAGCTGATCAACTCGCCTCAGGGGCCGTGGCTGCAGATGTTGCAGAGGGTCTACTACAGCGACGACGACATCAACACGGTCATCGCCGATGCCAAGGCGGAGATGGAGAGCATCATCAACGAATGACGCCGAACTGCTCAGGCTGAAGCCCACGGGCCGCAGTGTCAGACCTCCGGGGCGCTGCGGCCCTCGCTTCATCGGTTGCCTGTCGGCTCAGCCGACGGTGAGATGCATAGCATCGGAAGCGGCGCCTCGTGACGGGAGTAGGGGCATGCACAAGACCAAGCGCGACAAACTGACAGGTCTGTGGTATGTGCTGCCGGCCCTGACTTTCGTGCTGGTCTTCACCGCCTGGCCGTTCCTCCAGATGGTGTGGATCTCACTCAACAACTGGTCGTTGATAACTCCTCCCAGCTTCGTCGGGCTGGGGAACTACGTATCCGCTTTCCAGGACTCGCAGTTCTGGATCTCGCTTCGATTCACCCTGAAGTACACCCTGTACATCACCCCGATTCTCATGATCGGTGGCTATCTGATCGCTCTCCTCGTCACTCCCAACAGCGGGCTGAGCCGGTTCACCCGCACCCTCGTCTTCACGCCCGTGGTGATCGGGCTTGGCGCCTCCTCCTTGCTCTGGTACTGGCTCTTCAGCCCCAACTACGGGCTGATCAACAGGTTCCTGCGGGACCTCGGGGTCATCGACTCCCCGGTCCTCTGGTTGGGGGTGGACGCCGACCTCTCCAACTGGGCGGTCATCATCTCCATTACCTGGAAGGTCCTCGGCTTCGGGATGATCCTGTTCGTCGCCGCCATCCAGGCGATCCCACAGGAGATAACCGAGGCGACCATGGTGGACGGCGCCGGGTTTTGGCAGAGAGTGCGCAAGGTGACCTTGCCTCTCACTCGAAGGACGATCCTGCTGGTGACACTGATCAGCGTCATCGGGTCGCTGCTCGCTTTCGACCAGTTCTACCTAATGACTGCGGGCCAGCCCCGCAACCTGACGGCTACTTCGACCTTCTACGTCTATCTCAACTCCTTTCCCTACCTCAAGCTGGGATATGGCGCCGCCCTCTCCATGATCCTGGCGCTGATCATCCTCGGGTTCACCATCGTCCAGATGATGCTGACCAGACGGAGCGAGACATGACCAGGGCCCTATCGGACCCGATACAGGCGGCGCCATTCGAAGCCGGGATCGAGCCTCCTCTGACGAGGAAGGAGCCCAACCGTCTCTGGGCGGGCCGAAACAGGTATCTGCTGGGCGCGGTGTGCGTCGTCCTCTGCGTAGTGATGATCGCCCCGATCGTGCTCTCGGTCTCGGCATCCCTGAAGACGACAGCCGAGGCGGCAGCGGTGCCACCGACCTACTTCCCCAGCGAGCTGAGTTTGGACAACTATCAGAAGCTCTGGGACTACGGGAGCGGGTTGGTCACCTACTTGGGGAACAGCCTCATCACGGCGGCCCTCACCATCGTGATGATCCTGGCCCTCACCGTGCCGGCGGGTTACGGGCTGGCCCGGTTCCCGGTCCCCGGCAAGAACGTGATCTTCGTCTTCCTCCTGTTGGCGCTGATCATCCCCTACCAAGCGCTCCTCACCCCGATCTTCCTGATGTTCTCCACCTTGGGTCTGACCAACAACCTGCTTGGGCTGGCCATCGTCCACACCACTATCCAGATCCCGTTCAGCCTGTACATCATGCGCAACGCGTTCGAAGCGGTCCCCCGTGAGCTCGAGGAGGCCGCGGTTGTAGACGGGGCTAACTCCTGGCAGGTGCTGCGGCGAGTCTTCATGCCGACGATCGTCCCGGCCGTCATCACCGTCACCCTCTTCGCTTTCGTCACCTCCTGGAACGAGTTCCTCGGCGCCCTCGTCATGCTGACCAGGGACCGGAGTCTCACCGTGCCTCTGGTCCTCGCTGCCGCCCGCAGCGTCACCAGCCTGGGGAGTACCGACTGGGGGATGCTCCAAGCCGGCGTCACCATCGCCATCATCCCTTGTGTTCTGGTCTATTTCCTGCTCCAGCGCTACTACGTCTCGGGTCTTCTCAGCGGGGCGGTGAAGTAGCCCCGGGCGGGGTGAACGCCCTCGCTGAACCACATCAGACTGTGCTCAGCCGCTAGAACTAGGACCGCGCGCGGCGGTGTCGGCCCTTCCGAAGCAGCAAACCCGTTCAAGGGCCACGTTTCAGGAGTGTTGTTGAGCCCCATCCAGCGAATGGCGAGCGATCTCGAGATCGCTCGCACCGCCAAGTTGAAGCCGATCACCGAACTGGCCCGAGCCCTGGGCCTCGAAGACGACGAGATAATCCCCTACGGCAACAGCAAGGCGAAGATCCATCTCGATGCCTTGCGCCGAATCGCAGCAAGACAACGCGGCAAGTATGTGGACGTCACGGCAGTCACTCCCACCCCGCTCGGGGAGGGAAAGACCACGACCACTGTGGGCCTCGTTCAGGGGCTCGGGTTGCTCGGGCACACCTCGATTGCATGCATCCGACAGCCGAGCATGGGGCCCACCTTTGGGATCAAGGGCGGCGCTGCCGGTGGCGGCTTCAGTCAGGTGGTGCCGATGGACGAGTTCAATCTCCATCTCACCGGTGACACGCATGCCATCTCGGTGGCCCACAACCTGGTGGCTGCCGCGATCGATGCCCGTTGGTACCACGAGGGCCGGCTGACCGATGCCGAGCTGAATGAGCTCGGGCTGAAACGCCTCGCTATCGATCCCAATCGGATCAGCTGGCGTAGGGTGGTCGATGTCAACGATCGCGCCCTGCGCCACGTCGTCGTTGGTCTCGGCGGGGAGGCCGACGGGAGACCGCGGGAGAGTGGCTACGACATCGCGGTGGCGAGCGAATTGATGGCCATCCTGGCCCTGGCCGATGGCGCCGACCATGCCTCGGCGCTGCGCAATCTGCGGGAGCGGGTGGGTCGGGTGGTGATGGGCCTGTCCAAGGATGGCAGACCGATCAGCCTCGAGGACCTGGGGGTCGCCGGAGCGGTCACAGTGCTGATGAAGGACGCCCTCCACCCGAATCTGATGCAGACCTTGGAGGGGCAACCTGCTTTCGTGCATGCCGGTCCCTTCGCCAACATCGCCCATGGGAACTCGTCGATCCTCGCCGACCGGATGGCACTCCACCTCGGCGATTTCGTCGTGACCGAGTCCGGGTTCGGTGCCGACATGGGCATGGAGAAGTTCTTCGACATCAAGTGCCGGGTGTCGGGGCTCAGACCCGACTGCGTGGTCATGGTCGCCACCGTTCGTGCGCTCAAGACCCACGGCGGTGGCCCCAAGGTGGTGGCAGGGAGACCGCTCGACTCGGTCTACACCGAGGAGAACTTGCCTCTGTTGAGGGCGGGAATGGCCAATCTCGAAGCCCATTTGGCCACCATCGGGAAGTTCGGTGTGCCGGCGGTGGTGGCGATCAACCAGTTCTCAACCGACAGCCAGCACGAGCTGGACCTGATCAAGCAGTCGGCTCTCGACGCCGGGGCGTTCGCCGCGGTGACGACCACCCATCACGCATCCGGCGGTGAGGGTGCCCGTCACCTGGCCGAGGCGGTGGTGGAGGCGTGCAATCAGCCGAGCCGGTTCGAATTCCTCTATCCACTCGACCGGTCGATCAAGGAGAAGATCGAGATCATCGCCACCGAGATCTATAGGGCGGAGTCGGTGGAGTACACGCCGCTGGCCCTGGCGCAGATCGCCGACTTCGAGAGAGCCGGGTTTGGCTATTTGCCCATTTGCATGGCCAAGACCCATCTTTCGATCAGCGACGATCCGGCGCTCAAGGGGGCGCCTCGTGACCATATCATGACGGTACGAGAGGTCCGTGCCTCGGTCGGTGCCGGATTCATTTCCCCGATGCTGGGTGAGATGCGGACCATGCCCGGATTGGGGGCTACACCGGCGTTCATGCAGGTAGACGTCGACGAGAACGGCGAGGTGGTAGGCCTGTTCTGAGACGTCGGTCTTTCTGTGTCGGCCTGGCGCCACAGGAGTCCCCCCAAGACCCCCCTCCCCCCTTCGGGGTACTCCCCCAAGACCCCCCTCCCCGGCTACGCCATTTCTCCCCCCTTCGGGGGGAGAAATGGCGGTTCCAGGCCGACGATGCGCTCCTCCCCGGTGTAGATGGTGAAGCCGCCTTCGCGGAGGAAGCCGACCACGGTCATCCCGAACTCCTCGGCGAGATCTACCGCGAGACTGGAGGCGGCGGAAACACCGCATACCAGGGACAGCCCGGCGACCGCTGCCTTCTGGACGATCTCGAAGGAGACCCGGCCCGAGACCAGCAGGCCCAATGCGTGAAGCGGCCATCTCGTGGTGGCGAGATGGCCCACCAGCTTGTCCACCGCGTTGTGCCGGCCGATGTCCTCCCGCACCGCCACCAACGTCCCGTCCCGTTCGAAGGCGGCCGCGGCGTGTATCCCTCCTGTCGAGTGAAAGGCGGGTTGCTCCTCGATCAACCGCTCGGGGAGACCGGCCAGGACATCACGCGTCACCTCCGGCCCGGGTGGTGGCGCCGTTCCCGCCACCCGGATCGCGTCGATGGAGGCCTTGCCACACACCCCGCACGACGACGTCGAGTAAAAGTTGCGCTGGAACTGCACGGGGTCGACTTCGACCCCTTCGGCGAGATACACGTCCCAGCGGCCCTCACCCAGCGATTCCACCGAGGACACCTCGGTTGGCCGGCTCACGATTCCCTCGGTGATCATGAATCCCAGGGCCAGCTCAGCGTCGTGGCCGGGGGTGCGCATGATCACCACCAGAGGGGTGCCCTCGAGGCGGATCTCCACCGGCTCCTCGACCACCAGGAGGTCGTCGACCCGGTCGACGACGTCACGTGCCCGAAGCACCGCCCGGGTGGTGACCGTTTCAGCCACTGTCGCCGCTGACATACGACCAGCCGAATCGGCCCTTCACACAGAGATTGCCCAGGGTCACGTCGTGGTCGTGTGGTGAGGTCACTTTCACGATCTTGCCGTCCTGGGTGTGCAGGTCGAGGTTGCATCCCACCCCGCAGTAGGAGCACACGGTGCGGGTCACTTCCTGGCGACCCTCGTCCCAGCTTCCGGCCGATCTCATGTCGAACTCGATCTTGCCGACGAGGGCGCCGGTGGGGCAGACCGCGATGCAGTTGCCGCAGTAGACACAGGCCGAGTCGGGGAGGACCACGTCGAACTCGGTTGAGATCCTCGAGTCGAAACCTCGGCCCGCCACCGCGATGGCGAAGCTGTTCTGGTGTTCCACCCCACAGGCGTCGACACACCGATAACAAAGGATGCAACGGGAATAGTCGCGCACGTACAGGTCGTCTTCGATCTTCACCGGCTCGGCCACGGTGGCCGAAGTTCCGACGCCGGGTGGGTGGTGGTGGCCTGGCGTGGGCGCGTGACGGGCGAGTTCGGGCTCGGCGGTGCCGAAGCGGGCAGGATCGGCTCCAGCGCCGGTCATCCAAGTCTCGAGTTGGTCCCCGGCCCGGTCCAGCTCGGTGGCGGAGCCCAGCAGCTCCATCACCAGCCGCCGGCTGTGCCGGGCACGGTCGGAGTCCGTATCGACGTCCATCCCATCCTCCAGCTTGCGTGAGCACGAGGGAACCAAGGCACGCGAGCCTTCGACCTCGACCACGCACACCCGGCAGGCATTGGCCGCGGTCATGGTCGGTCCGTAACACAGTGTCGGGATGTCGACACCGGCGCTGCGGCAGGCGTCGAGAACGGTGGACCCTGCCTCCATCTCCACCTCGGTCCCGTTGACGCGCGCTGTGACCGTGGAGACCGGCTGTGAGGTGGTGGTCACGGCGTCACTCCTCGCAGCCCGAGACCTATCGCCGACTGCACCGCCGAAGCTGCGGTCTGGCCCAGCCCACAGATCGAGGCGTCGGTCATCACCCGGGCCAGATCCTCGAGTCTCTCCAGTTCCTCCGCTTTGCCTCCCAACGGGTTGCCGGCGGCGAGTCGGCCCAGCGCCTCCTCCTGACGCACCGTTCCGATCCGACACGGGACGCATTGACCACAGGACTCGTCCCGAAAGAACCGTGCGATCCGGCCCAGGACCGGGCCGAAGTCGGTCCGATCGTCGAACACGATCACCGCGCCCGAGCCGAGCCCGGCACCGGCAGCGGCCACTCCCTCGAAGGTGAGCTCGACGTCGAGCGAATCTCCACCGACGAAGGTGCCCGCGGCCCCACCGATCAGGACCGCTCCGATGCCGAGGTTGTCTCGCACCCCTCCTGCCAGGGCGATCAGCTCGGCCAGGGAGACGCCAAATGGAACCTCGTAGAGACCCGGTCGCGTCACCGAGCCCGAGATGCAGAACAGCTTCGGCCCCTTGGAGCGTTCGGTGCCGATGGCGGAGAACTGCTCGGGCCCCATCTCGAGAACCAAGAGAACGGCCACCAGGGTCTCGATGTTGTTGACGGAGGTTGGCTTTCCGAAGACACCCTTTTCGGTTGGGAACGGAGGCTTCTGGCGTGGCTCGCCTCGATGACCTTCGATCGAGGCGAAGAGAGCCGTTTCCTCACCGCAGATGTAGGCCCCCGCTCCTCGTCGAATCTCGATGTCGAAATCGAACCCGGCGGCCGCCACGCCGGCTCCGAGAAGACCTTCGCCGCGGGCCTGGTCGATCGCATTGGCCAGACGACGCTCCGCGATCGGGTACTCACCGCGAACGTAGATCCATCCTTTGGTCGCTCCGGTTGCGTAGCCGGCGATGGTCATGGCCTCGATGACGGCGAACGGGTCGCCTTCCATCAGGATCCGGTCCTTGAAGGTCCCCGGCTCCGATTCGTCTCCGTTGGCGATGACGAACTTCTCATCGTCTTCAGCTTCGGAGACCCCGCGCCATTTCAGTCCGATCGGGAAAGCCGCGCCGCCCCTGCCCCGCAGCCCGGAACGCTCCAGTGTCGAGATAAGAGCCTCACGGCCCAACCCAAGAGCTGCGTCGAGTGCCCGATAACCACCGGCCTCGCGATAGGAGTCGATGCGCTCGGGGTCGATGGCTCCGATCCGTCTCAACAGTCTCAACTCGGATCGGTCCTGATGGATGACGCCGATGGGCAACTCGTCGAAAACCAGCCCGGTCAACAAGGCGGCATCGGCGGGGGCAACATTTTTATAGCCCGAGCCGGCGATGTGGGCGAGGGCGGCAGGCGCTCGCTCGCATTGGCCAAGACACGGGCTCGACACCCAACCAACCCCGGGCCCGGTGCTCCCCTCCGGTCCCATGGTCTCTTCCATCGCATGCTTCAGCTCATCGGCCCCGTTCTGGAGGCAGACGAGGTCGTCACAGACGTGGATGAGACGCGGGGTGCGCGGCTCGGTGTTGAGCAGGGCGTAGAATGTGGCCACGCCGTAGGCCTCGGCCGGTGGCACGGTGAGACGCTCTGAGATGTATCCCAAGGCGCCCTTGCTCACCGATCCCACCGCATCCTGCACGGCATGAAGTGCGGGGAGCAGCAGGTGGCGGCGGGCGCGAGCGGCATGTCCGCCGTAGGCCAGGTGGCCACCCAAAGGGAGACCGGCTCCTCCATCCCGTGACGAGCCCGGCTCACCCAACACCGCGTCGACCGCCTCCCGCTCCTCGGAGGTTGGGCGTTCGAGAAGCGCTCGTATGTCCATCAGACGGTGGCCAAAGTCTCGACGCGGATCGCGGTCGCCTTGAACTCGGCTGTGCCCGACTTCGGATCCCAGGCATCGATGGTGAGCTGGTTGACGTCGGTGTCGTCGGGGAAGTGGACCGCCATGAACGCCAGCCCAGGGCGTAATGACCGGTCGAAGCGCACTGGCGCCTTCAGGCTTCCCCGCCGTGATACGACCTTCACCGTCTCGCCTTCGGTGACCCCGAGACTCTGCCCGTCCTCTGGCGAGAGGTCGAGTACGCCGTAGATCCGGCGAGGCGAGGAGTATCGGCCGCTTTGCACACCGGTGTTGTAGGAGTCCAGTCTGCGACCAGTGGTCAGGCGGATCGGGTAGTCCTCGGTGAGGGTGTCGACCGGAGCTGCCCATTCCACCGCGAAGAACGGGGCGCGGGGGCCGGTCTCTTCCTCCCACAGTCGCCCGTGGAGGAACCGGGTGCCGGGGTGGTCTTCAGTGGGGCACGGCCACTGCAAGCCGCCTTCGGCATCGAGCCGCCGGTACGACATACCACCGTGCATCGGGGACAGCTGACGAAGCTCGTCCCATGCTTGCTCGGCGGTGGGGGTGGGCCAGTCGAAGCCCATGGCCCGGGCCACCATGCTCATCAACTCGATGTCGTCCTTCGACTCACCAGGGGGAGCGATCGCCTGGCGCACACGCTGGACCCTTCTCTCACTGGAGGTGAATGTCCCTTCGGTCTCTCCCCACCCGGCGGCGGGGAGGACCACGTCTGCGATTTCGGCGGTTGCCGTCAAGAACAGGTCCTGGACCACGAGGAAGTCGATACCCTTGAGCCGGCGCTTCATCAACCTGCCGTCAGCTTCGGACTGCAAGGGGTTCTCGCCGACTACATACAGGGCTCGGAGACGGCCCGCGTCCATCGCTTCGTGCATCAGGCTGATGTGCATCCCCGCCTTGTCAGGGATCTCAATGCCCCAGGCGTCCTCGAACTTGGCCCGGAGCTCGGGGTTCTCGACATCCTGAAAACCGGGCAGCTTGTTGGGGAGCGCACCCATGTCGCCTCCCCCCTGGACATTGTTCTGGCCGCGCAGTGGAACCAGACCAGACCCGTAGCGGCCGACGTGACCGGTGAGCAGGGCGAGGTTGATCAGGCCCAGCACGTTGTCGGTTGCGTTGTGATGCTCGGTGATGCCGAGGGTCCAGCACAGTTGCGCGCTCTCGGCCGTGGCGTAATCGTGGGCCAGTTGTCGGATGGCCCCCGCCCGCACCCCGGTGATCTCCTGGCCCCGCTCCAGGGTGTAGGGCTCCACCGATGCGGCATAGGTGTCGAAGTCGGTGGTGGCGTGATCGATGAAGGCCTTGTTGTGCAGATCGGAGTGGATGATTTCCCTGGCCACGGCATTGGAGAGGGCGATGTCTGAGCCCACGTCGATGCCGAGCCAGACGTCGGCCCACTGAGCCGATGAAGTTCGTCTCGGGTCTACCGCGTACATCCGGGCACCGTTGTGGATGCCCTTGAGCACGTGATGGAAGAAGATGGGGTGCGCCTCGCGCGCGTTCGATCCCCACATGATTATGAGGTCTGTCTCCTCGATCTCTTGATAGGAGCTAGTGCCGCCACCAGCTCCGAACACTGCTGCCAGACCGGCAACGGAGGGAGCGTGTCAAGTCCGGTTGCAACTGTCGATGTTGTTGCTCGCCATGACCACCCGGGAGAACTTCTGTGCGATGTAGTTCATCTCGTTGGTTCCCTTCGAGCAGCTGAGCAGCCCGAATGACTCACCCCGGTGAGCGGCGAGCCCGGCGGCCACCCGCTCGATGGCCTCGGTCATCGGTGCCGGACGCAACACGCCGTTGTCCCGGACCAGAGACTCGGTCAGCCGTGCATAGCTTCTCTTCATGATCACCTCCTTTCCCTCGATTCGGCGAGGCTACCCCGCCCCCCGGTTATCGGCGCCTACCCGCGCGCTCCTCCCTCGGTGCTCCAGGGGGCTGTCAACTCAAAGTCCCCGGCTGCCGATAACCTGCTGGTATGACCCGTCGAGTCCTGTCTGCCGTCGCGCTCGCCCTGCTCTTGGCCGCCTGCACCGGCGTTTCCGGCGAGACCACCACCACCACATTGGCGGGTCAGGAGACGACGACGACCGCGGTGGCCACGACCTCCACGTCGGAAGCCACCACCACCACCTCCACGCTTCCCGAGCCCACCTGGGACGAGTTGCCCGGCGTCGAGTCCCTTCCTCAGGAAATCCAGGACGAGCTGTTGGCTCTGGTGCGAATTACCGAGGAGCTCAGGGGGCTCCGCTTCCTGGAGGCGCCAATCATCTCGGTGGTCACCGAGGAGGAGCTCGAGACGCGGGTGCGACAGCAGATCGAGGAGGAGTCCGACGACTTCCCGGCGGATGAAGCCTTGTACGAGCTGCTCGGCCTGCTCGACGATGGTGTCGACCTTGCCTCGCTTCTCACCGACCTATATGGCGAGCAAGTCGCGGGTTACTACGACGGTGAGACCGGCGAGCTGGTGGTCCCGATGCGTGTCGAAGGATTCAGCGTCGTACAGCGAGCGACGATGGTCCATGAGTTGACTCACTCTCTGACGGACCAGCAGCACGACTTTCACGCCGTCTACACGGCGATGCTCGATGGGGACCGGCTCGACGAGGCGTCGGCCTATCAGGCGCTGATCGAGGGCGACGCCAGCATGGTGGAGTTGCTCTACCTGCAATCGCTCACCCAGCGAGAGCTTGGTGAGTTCTTTGCCGAAGCGTTGGACATCGACACCACCGCCCTCGACGCGGCACCGGCTTTCATCCAGGACTCTCTCATCTTCCCGTACGACGCCGGGCTGGCCTGGGTGCAGCATCACTATCTCCAGGATCTATGGGAAACCGTGGATGCGGCGTACTCCGAGATGCCCGATCTACCCGGATCGACCGAGCAGATCATTACCCCGGCCGATTACGGGCGCGATCTGCCCCAGGTGGTCGAAATCGATCCGCCATCGATACCGGGTTATGTGTTGGAGCGAGAATCGGTCTGGGGTGAGTTCGGGCTCCGGGTCATGCTCGACCAGGCCCTTGGCGAGGATGTGGGGGTCGATGCCGCCGATGGCTGGGGTGGCGACTATTACGCCCAATGGTTCGACGGTGAGAACGCAGCTTTGCTGATCATTGCTCAGGGCGATACCGACAGGGATACCGAAGAGCTTCGATCGGCCATGCTCGATTTTGCCCGGACGGCAGTCGCCGAGGAGTATTGGGTGTGGGTCGAAGTGTTCGAGGACCGCCTCGCCTTCATCGCCGCTCATGAGACCGAGGTCGGCGAATCGATTCTCGCCTCCGTCGGGGGCTGAGGCGGGGGCTTCCGCCCGCGGTCGGGATCTCCTAGGTTCGACGTAATGAAGCAAGTCGAGCTTTCCACGGCTGGTTGGTCAACCCGCGCCTATCTCGCCCGGTCCTTCGTTGACCGTCTCCTGGGGAATCTCCGCACCCCTCCCGGCACGGCGCTGGTGTTGAAGACGCGAAGCGTTCACAGCTTCGGCCAGAGGGGGCCTATCGAGGTCGTCGGGCTCGATTGCGACATGAAGGTGGTGGCTGTCAGGACTCTCGATCCGAACCGGGTCAGCGTGATCCGCTCGGCAAGGATGATCCTCGAGCTTCCGGCCGGTTCGCCAGTCCCCGACGTTGCCGATCGTGTGGAATTCGCCCATGGCTGAAGGCGGTCTGCTCCTGGTGTGCGCAACACCGATCGGGAATCTCGGGGATGTCTCCGACCGTCTCAGGGAAGCGCTGCAAACTGCCGACGTCGTCTACGCCGAGGACACACGACGGACCGCGACCCTGCTCCAACATGTCGCGGCGAAACCAGTCGTCCGGTCTCTGTTCGTGGGCAATGAGTCGGCCCGTGTCGTAGAGCTTCTGGCCGCGCTCGGCGAAGGGCGCACCGTTGCTTTGGTCACCGATGCCGGGATGCCCGGTGTATCCGATCCCGGGACCGAGGCGATCCGACGTGCTCGGGAGGCCGGGTTTGCCGTGTCGGTGATCCCCGGGCCTTCAGCGGTCACAACCGCAGTGGCATTGGCCGGGTTCGGCGCCGACCGCTTTGTCTTCGAAGGGTTCCTCCCCCGAAAGGGTAAGGAACGGGCCCTCCGCCTGGCTTCGATAGCTGGTGAGGACCGACCGGTGGTCCTGTTCATCAGCCCTCACAGGTTGGTGGCCGACCTGAAGGCCATCGCCGCCGTGATCGGACCGATGCGCGAAGTTGCGATCACCCGGGAGTTGACCAAGCTCCACGAGGAGGTCTGGGTTGGGGCGATATCAGGGGCTATCGAGGAATGGTCGTCCCGTGACCCGCGCGGGGAGTTCACTGTCGTGGTCGCGCCCGGGCCGGTGGAAAAGTTGTCGATCGAGGATGCAATCGCAGAGGCGCGGCTCCTGGTGGTCGGCGGCTCGTCACCATCGGAGGCGGCCAGGCGCGTCGCCGATGCCACCGGGGTCTCCCGGCGGTCGGTCTACCAGGCTCTGATCGAGACTCAGGACCGAAGCTGATCCCGACATGACGCGCAAAGGCCTTTGCCCTTGAACTGAGCGACCCTCGAGTCCGAACCGCAGAATGTGCAGGTGTCGGTTGTCTTGCGCAGGATGATCGATCCTCCTTCTACCGAGATGAACAGATGGTCGCCCTCCCGTATGTTGAACAGCCTCCGAGTCTCGGCGGGGATCACGATCCGTCCCAGATCGTCGATTTTTCGTGCGATTCCAGTTTCCATATCAACCTCCCAACCCCGGGGGCGAGACTACCTACGGGGTCACCTTCCGTGCCGGGTACCGTCACCATCATGGGATGGGTCGACACACACTGTCACCTCCAACTCGATGAGAGGGAGCCCGAGGCACTGCTGACGCGAGCTGCCGCAGTGGACTGGCTGGTCGTCCCCGGGGTCGACCTCGCCAGTTCCGAAGCGGCGCTAGCGCTTGCCACGGGACACCCAGGCCGGGTGCTGGCATCGGCGGGACTGCACCCTCACGACGCCGAGAGGTGGCCCGAGCAAGGCCCGGCCATCGCCGGGTTGGCCTCGACGGTTGCGGCGATCGGGGAGACCGGTCTCGACTTCTATCGCAATCTCTCTCCCCGGAATCTGCAGATTGCCTCGTTCCGGGCCCAGGTCGAGATCGCCATCGAGTATCGCAAGCCGATCATCGTTCACTGTCGGGATGCCTTCGCCGACGTCTATGCCATCATCGACGAGACGGGGGTGGGCACTCAGGCTGTGCTGCATTGCTGGACCGGCGGGCCGAAATGGACCCGGCGCTTTCTCGACCTGGGAGTCACCTTCTCTTTCGCCGGGCCGGTGGCATTCGATACCGGTGAGACCGTGAGATTCGGCGCCGCCGAGGTGCCACCGGAGCGAGCCATGGTCGAGACCGACACACCGTATCTGGCGCCACCGCCACATCGTGGCGAGCCGAACGAGCCCGCCTGGGTGTCGCTGGTCGGTTCTGCGTTGGCCGGGGTGTGGGGCATGTCGGTCGACGAGGTCGCGGCAATCACCTCGTCGAACGCGGCGCGAGTGTTTGCACGATGACTGCCCAGACCCGAACCGAGATCGCCGCCTTGCTCGCCCGTCACAATCTCTCACCGTCGCATCGGCTGGGTCAGCACTTCTTGGCCGACGGCAACATCACGCGCAAGATCGTCGACCTGGCCGAGGTGGGACAAGGCGATCCTGTCGTGGAGGTGGGTGCCGGAACCGGCACTCTCACCGTGGCGCTGGCCAGGGCGGGGGCGTCGGTGGTGGCATACGAGATCGACACCGGGCTGCGGCCCATTCTCGAGGAGGTCACCGCCGGCTTGGACGTCGAGCTGAGGATGGTCGACGCGATGAGAGCCGACTTCGCCAACGAGCTGGATGGCCGGACGTGGAAGATGGTGGCCAATCTCCCCTACAACGTGGGAACACCACTGCTGCTCGACGCCCTTCGTGACGCGAAACAGATCACCCGGTTCGTGATCATGGTCCAACGTGAGGTAGCGGAGAGACTCGTGGCCCGACCAGGTGGCAAGGAATACGGGCTCCCTTCTGTGGTGGCCGGCATCCACACCCGCGGCACCATTGCGTTCCGGGTGCCTCCCCAGGTCTTCTACCCCGCGCCGGGCGTCGAGTCTGCCGTGGTCGTGCTCGACCGGATCGACGCGCCCGAGGCGGCCGAACGCGCCATCGAGATCGCCTCGAGCGGTTTTGGGCAACGACGCAAGATGCTCCGTCGGTCGCTGTCGGCAGTTTTCGATGACCCGGTCTCCAAACTGGAGATGGCCGGGATCGACCCCACTGCCCGGGCTGAAGACCTGACTCCGGCCGACTATGTCAGGCTGGCATCCACATGAGCCTCTATCAGGCACCGGCCAAGTTGAACCTGGCTCTCCTGGTCAGCCCACCCGCCGCCGGCGGTCTTCACCCCTTGGAGTCGCTGGTGCAGACCATCGACTGGTTGGACCTTCTCGAAGTCGAGGAGGCGGACGAGGACGCTTTGACCGTCGACGGAGCCGAGATAGAACCGGAGGAGAACTTCGTCACCAGGGCGCTCTTGGCAGTGAGGGAGCAGTGGACGGTCCCACCACTTGCGATTCGGCTGGAGAAGCGGATACCGGCGGAAGCGGGTCTGGGTGGCGGCAGCTCCGACGCCGCGGCAACACTGTTGGCCGCCATCGAGATTGGCCGTGTCCCGGCCGAGACGGCAACGGCGACCGCACCTTCCATTGGATCCGACGTCTCGTTGTTCCTCACCGGTGGGACCGTCATGATCTCCGGGTTCGGCGAGATCGTCGATCCGGAACCCTCCCTCGACGGGTTCGCCGTCGCGGTCGTGGTGCCCGAGTATCGATTGCGGACCGCCGACGTCTACCGCCGATGGGATGAGATGGAAGGCCCGGTCGGCGAGACGATCGCCTCGGGTTTGCTTCCACCCCGTCTGAGAGACGGCATCCCGATACGCAATGATTTGACGCCCGCCGCCATCGATCTCGAGCCGGCGCTGGCCGACTTCATGGCTGATCTGAGGTCGAGGTGGGGGACGGTGGTCGCCATGACCGGTTCGGGCTCAGCATGCTTCGGTTTCTTCCCTGACGTCGGCGAAGCAGAGGATGCGGCGCAGAGCGTGGCGTCGCAGTGTCGAGGGACGATCGGCGCGACTCTTAGACCCAGGGGCGTGGAGAGAGTGGATTGATCGGGTGATCAGCTGGCGAGTCGCTCGAGGATCGTCTCATTCACTTCGACACCGAGACCAGGCCCGGTGGGCACGTCGAAGACTCCAGCGGTCAGAGTGACCGGCGACTCGCTGACGTCCAGCACTACCCCCTGGTTGGCCGGGCTGCAGCCGTAGTCGACCCGGTCCATGGCCGCGGCACAATGCAGATTGGCCGCCGCCGAGATGCTCGACTCGATCACCTTGCCGGCGAGGTTCACCGAGAGCCCCCCGGCGGCGCAGATCCCGGCGCCTCGCATCACCCCGGTGATACCCCCGTGCTTGATCAGCTTGAGACTGACCCCACCGACGGGGGTCCCCGCGAAGCCGAGCACTGCCTCCAGGCTGCCGGCGCTCTCGTCGGCGCAGAGCCTGACCGGAGATGACGCCGCCAGACGGAGCAGGGCGTCGCGATCGGTCCGGGTGACTGGTTGTTCGATGAACCGGATCCGGTCTCCTTCCAGCCGGTGGAGGAAGGACCGCGCCTCGTTCTCCTCCCAACCTTCGTTCACGTCTCCGCAGACCACACCCTCGGCGCCCACTAGATCGGCCGCCTTGGCCAGGGTGCCCAGCTCGACCACCGGCTCGGCCATGCCCAGCTTGATCTTGAACCAGCGAAATCCCTGTTCGTATCGCTCGGCGAGTTTGTCGGCGTCGGCGGAGGCGTCGCCGCTGCCGACCAGGGTCAGCGCCGGAACCCTGTCACGGACCGCACCGCCGAGTAGCTGGTGAACCGGGATCCCCAGGGTGCGACCCACCAGGTCATGCACCGCGATGTCGATCGCACCGATGGCGGTGGGCGCCTCGGGCATGGCCGCCTGGAGTCGAGCCCAGAGCTCAGTCCGGCGCATCGGGTCGGAGCCGACGACGAGCGGCCGGAGAGACTCGAGGTCGGCGACGATGTCGGCCTGACGCTTTCCGGTGAGCGCGGGAGCCTCGACCCCTTCACCCCAGCCGGAGACACCATCGTCGGTGACGAGCTTGACCACCACGTTCCCGGTGTTCTCGATGACCCCATTGGCCATCGGGATCGGGTGGTGCAATGACATGGTGATCGGGTGGATCTCCATAGCCTCGATCCGCATCAGCTCTCCTCTAGGGCCGGCGGGACATGCGTGAGACTTGCGAGACGGTGCACTAGACCGCGAACCGGCTCAGCGCCTCGGGAGTGACCTCCACCCCGTGCCCGGGGGCATCGGGGACGGGGATGTGGCCATCGATCACCTCGAAGGAGCGGGTTAGCGCATCGGGAGGGATCAGCTCGGCATACTCGACCATGAACCCTGTCCGACCGGCGCCGACGAGACTGATCGAAAGCTCGTGCCAGAGGTGACTGCTCAATGCGAGGTTGTAGGCGTCGGCCAGATGCGAGATCTTCACGAACTCGGTGATGCCGCCACAACGCCCAACATCGGGTTGGAGGTACGCGGCCGCTCCTCGTTGGCAGATCTCGCGAAATCCCCATCGAAAGTAGACATTCTCGCCCGTCGCGACCGGGACCGGCGACGAGGCGGCCACTTCGGCGAGGTCGTCGGTGCTGTCGGCGAGGACCGGTTCTTCGAGCCAGGCGACCCCGTGCTCGGCCAGCATCCCGGCTGTCTCCAACGCCTCGGACACGGTGAATCGCTGGTTGGCGTCGGCGAGAAGTGTGAACTCATCTCCCATCTCGCGCCGGAGCAGTGCCGTCCGCGCCTCGTCGCGGCTGGTGCCGATCTTGTACTTGTAGGCGGTGATGCCCCGGGTGGCGAATGCCTGGCACTCGGCCACTAGTTCGGCGTCGCTGAGGGTGTGCCAGCCACCGCTCCCGTAGACCGGCACCTCTTTGCGGAAACCGCCGAGGAGACTGTGCACCGGCAGCCCGGCCACCTTTCCCACCAGATCCCAACAGGCGATGTCCATGGCAGACAATGCCCAAACCCCGAGCCCGGCTCGCATTCGGGGCTTGTTGGGGCTCCACATCCGGTACCACAGCGCTTCGGGGGCCAGTGCATCTTGGCCGAGGGCCAACGGCGCCAGCTCGCTGTCGATGTACGGCTTGATGGCAGCGCTGGCTGCGCCACCCAGACCGGCCGTCATCCCGAATCCGACCAGTCCGCCGTCGGTGTGAAGCCGAACCGCGGTGGCGTCGACATGGGTATAGGTGCCAAGCGCGCTGGCGATGGGGACCGGCAAGGGGAAGCGAAGTGCGATTGACTCTACCTGTTCGATCGTCGTGCCGGACACCTGGGAATGATATCCAGGGGCGCGACACCAAAGTGATCCGGGTAACTTCGCTTGGCCATGAGCCAATCCCGGCCGCACATCGAGGGTTCTCGCCGTGGCTGACCTGGTCGGGGTTCTCGGGGTCACCCACAACCCGTTGATGTGGGCCATGATGCGCAACTCGGTGCCCGACGATCTCACCCGGGTGGCGGCCAACTTCGATCACTTTCGCTCACTGGTCTCCGATCTGGCTCCCGATGCCATCGTCCTGGTCGCCTCCGACCACTTCCACATGTTGATGATGTCGAATATGCCGGCGTTCATGATCGGCAAGGCTCCAGAGATGCGAGCCGGCCATGCCAACGAGGAGCGTCAGTTCGGTCTCGACCCAAGCCGCGTGCCGGGCGACCCGGCGCTCGCTGCCCACCTCTTGGGGGGACGTGACCTGGCAACTGGGTTCGATTTCGCTTTCAGTAATGAGCCATGGCTCGATCACTCGTTCCTCGTCCCGCTTCTGTTCCTGACCCCCGCCCTCGAGATCCCGGTGGTGCCGGTATTCACCAACTGCAACGCGCCTCCCCTGCCGACCGCGGCCCGCTTCGCAGAATTGGGCAGATATCTCGGTGAGGCGATCAGGTCGTTTGGCGGCGAGCGACGGGTCCTGGTGGTCGGCAGTGGCCATCTAGCTCACGAGCTGGGAGGGCCCCGTCAGTTCCTGGGCACCAGTCCCGACCCCGAGTTCGATGAGAAGGCGGTCACCTGGATGTCGGCCGGCGATCTCGACGCCGCGGTGGCTGACACCAGCTTCGATCGGTTGACCGAGGCCGGCAACGAGAGCTATCAGTTCCTCAACTTCATCACTTGTATGGCCGTAACTCAGGGGAGGCCGGCCACATTCGCCGAGGGGACGCCGACCCGATTCGGCAACTTGCCCTTCTTTTCCTGGCCGACCCGATGAGCCGCTACATGGTGAACAAGGCGATGTGGGAAATAGACCAATCGACTGAGACCCTGGCCGCGTTCAAGAACGACGCCAGCGCCTTTCTCGAACGGTGGGAGTCTCAGGCCACCCGACCAACCTCGCCCTATCCCCAAGGGGGTTCTTTGACCACCCCCGAGCGGCAGGCTCTCGAAGCCAGGGATTACGGGGCTCTCTACGCCATGGGTGTCAACCCGTTTCTCCTCTGGCAGTTCGCCAGATCGGTCTCCGTCCCCGACGAGATGAGCGGCGAGGAGCTGGTCGCATCGTTCCGCGATGCGGTGGAGCCTCATGGTTATCCCGACTTCTTCACCTGACCGGGTGTGGGCAAACGTCTTCTGCAACCTCGGAGGTGGCGCCGCCAGGCCCCCGTGCAACCCGCCCCGGTGGTGACCAGGAGCCGGACATCGTGCAGACCGGTGAGAATGGTGCGGGAAAGAGGGTGCGCTCCCGCATGACGACGACCACGTCGAACCCCGTGAGACGTGAAACCAGCTCGGCCGGATCGGAGATGTGGTAAGAGAAATACACGATCTCGGCCCCCAGCGTCGACCAGTCTGCGAGTAAGCCGGCTACCTGCTGGTAGTCATCGAGGACGACGGTGCGCATGCCCGGGGACGGCAGCCGGGGTCTTCTTGGACCTAGCCGCCGACTCCGCCGCCGTCCTGGGTTGGTGGCGCCATGCGTTTCTGGCCGTCCCACGGCCGGTCGTCGGGGGACCTGCTGCCCCGGAAGGCATCTGTCTCAGCCAAGATCTGATCCACCGTCGCCGCTGCGTCACGGTCGGAGGTGCCGCCCTGAGCCGCGATTCGGGTCAACAGCCAACGGATCGCCACGATGGCGACCACCGCCAGACCGGCGTACAGGGCCCATTCCATGATCCCGAGCATACGGCGCCAAATAGGAGATGAATAGGGTCGGGTATCGTCCCGTCCCAGCAGAACGCAAGGGAGGACCCGTGGAGTTGTCGGGAAAAGTCGCGGTGGTCACTGGTGGGAGCAGGGGGATCGGCAAGGCGATCGCCAGACGGCTGGCCCAGGAGGGCTGCGATGTCGTGATCGCGGCCCGAACAGAGGAAATGCTGGCAGCGACCGCCACGGAGATCACCTCGGCCACCGCTCGCCGGATCGAGCCGATCGCGGCTGACCTCTCGACACTCGAAGGCTGTGAGTCCCTCCATGTGGAGACCCTGGCCCGCTTCGACGACGTCGACGTTCTCATCAACTGCGCCGGCGCTACCAAGAGCGGCCCCTTTCTGGAGCTCTCCGACGAGACATGGCAGGAAGGCTTCGACCTCAAGTTCTTCGGCGCGGTGCGTCTCTCGCGTCTCTTTTGGCCCCAACTGGTCGAGAGCCACGGGTCGGTGGTCCACATCGTCGGGGGGATGGCCCGTACTCCCAACCCCAACTTCGCCATCGGAGGTGCGGTGAACGCCGCCCTGGCCAACTTTGGCAAGGCCCTTGCCGGGCTCGGCCTGGACGACGACGTGAACGTGAACATGATCCATCCCGGTCAAACCGTCACCGAGCGTCTGGACGAGATGATGGCCGATCAGGCAGCTCGGACCGGTCAGACTCCCGATCAGGTACTGGACGCCACGGTCAAACGTCAGGGGATCCGGCGTCTCGGCACCCCCGATGATGTGGCCGAGTTGGCGGTGTTTCTCTGTCTACCGCGCGCCCGCCATATCCAGGGGACGGCGATCTCGGTGGACGGCGGGGCGACCAAGAGCCTGTTCTGAACGATCAGGCGCGGGGCAGGGCGGCCCGCCGCCGCTCGAGCAGACGGCGCTCCGGTGTGTTCTGGGTGCGGGCTATGGCGGTGTCGTAGGCAGCGGCCGCTTCCTCATAGCGACCGAGTCGGGACAGCAGGTCGGCCCGCACCGCATGAAACAGGTGGTACCGATCCAGCTCCAGGGACTCCACCACCTCGAGGGCTGGTGCCGGGCCCTGCACCTCGGAAAGGGCCACCGCCCGGTTGAGGGCAACTATGGGGGTGGGGTTGAGGGCCAGCAGCTGGTCGTACAAAGCGAGGATTTGATGCCATTCCGTGTCGTTGGCATCTGCGGCGTCGCTGTGCACCGCGTTGATTGCGGCCTGGATCTGATAGGGACCGGGGGCGTTTCGTCGAATACACACCCGGACCAGTTCGTGGCCCTCATCGATCAACTCCCGGTCCCAAAGTGAGCGGTCTTGTTCGGCCAGCCGGATGATCGTCCCGTCCCGAGAGGTGCGGGCAGGTTGTCGGGCCTTGGTCAAGAGGAGAAGGGCCAACAGACCGATGACCTCGGGTTCGTCCGGCATGAGGTCGGCGAGCAGACGACACAGCCTGATCGCCTCGTCGGCCAGGTCCTCCCGTCCCAGGTCCTCAGAGCTCGTGGCGATGTATCCCTCGTTGAACACCAGGTAGATGACAGCCAACACCGAGCGCAGTCGATCAGGGAGCTCGGCGTCGCCCGGGACCCGGTAGGGGATGCCTGCCGCCCGGATCTTGCCTTTGGCCCTGACCAACCGTTGGGCCATCGTCGATTCAGGCACCAGGAACGCCTTGGCGATCTCGGGAGTCTGCAGCCCGCCGATCAAACGCAGAGTCAGGGCGACCTGCGCATCGCTTCCGAGCGCTGGGTGACAGCACGTGAAGATCAGGCGCAGACGGTCGTCGTCCACGGGCCCGGGCTCGTCAGGCTGGTCGTTTTCCAACAGCAGGGTGGCTTGAGCATGGCGTTGATCGCGGGTGGACTCGCGACGGAAGCGATCGATGGCGCGATTGCGCGCGGTGGTGATGATCCACCCGGCGGGACTGTGTGGGACGCCACCCGTGGGCCATCGTTGGACGGCGACCACAAAAGCGTCCTGAACCGCCTCTTCGGCGAGATCGATGTCGCCGAAGAGACGGACCAGGGTCGCCACCGCTTTGCCGGAGTCTTCACGGAATACCCGTTCGATCTCCGTTGCGTCGAGTCGGCCCACGTCGAGGCTATGCCCCGGGCTCGTCCTGGAAGGGGCGCACCTCCACCGCCCCGCGGCAGGCAGTAGCTCCCTTGGCTGCCCACTGCAGGGCGGCGTCGAGGTCCGGTGCCTTGATGACCCAGAACCCACCGATGTGCTCCTTGCTCTCGGCATAGGGGCCGTCGGTCACCAGAACCTCACCACGGTCGACGTTGACCACGGTGGCGGTACTGGCCGGGTGCAGGCCACCGGCGAAAACCCAGGCGTTTGCGTCACGCACTTCCTGATTGAAGGCGTCCACATCCGCGTAGATCTGCTGCATCTCTTCGTCGGTGAGAGTGTTCTCGCCCTCTGTGTCATAGACCGACATTAGGTACTGCTTCATGGGAAGCTCCTTTCACGAGGCCGGCACCGTACCGGCTCTCATATCCCCTATACGAGGGGGAATCACCGGAATCGACATCGAATCCAGATTTGTTTGCCGACGGTCACGCGTCTCTCGTGACGCCGGCCGAGCGGAGTACCGTTTCACGCCTTGTGACATTGTCCGCAATATGGCGATGATCGGGACCTATGTCGGGCACGGCTTCTGTGAGGTCGAGACTGTCCGGCCCTTGCAACTGCTATCTCCGGGGGAGGCGGTCACCCACCGCGAGACTTGGGAGATCGTCTGACGCTCCCAGGGCGGACGAGTTTTGACCAGCACCCTCAGGGTTCTCGGTACTCTACATTGTATAAAATCCACAGGAGTCAAAGGTGATACTGCAAGATCTGATCGTGGTCGGCGCCGAGCCGGCCGGTCTTGCAGTGGCGGCGGATGCGCAAAGAGCGGGTCTGGAACAGGTCCTGGTTCTGGCGAGAGGCGACGGGCCGCCTCCCTCGGACTCGGTGGGTCGGTTGGGGATCCAGATTCGTTTCGACACTGCCGTGGAGCACATCGCCGACGGTCCCGACAACTCGATCGTCGTCGAGTCGAGCCGTGACAGCTTTCTCACCCGGGCCTGTGTACGTGTCGCCCACCCCGATCAAAGCCGGCACCCCACCTATCCGATACCTGAGACGCTGAAAGAGCGGGTGCATTTCGACTCCGCTGAATTCGATGCGCGTGACAAGGATGTGCTGATCGTCGGATCGGGGGAGCGGGCCGTGGTGCTGACCCTGGATCTGGTGGCGAGAGGGGCTCGGGCGATTCTGGTGTTTCTCTCCGACCTCGATGACCTGTCCTGGCTCACTCGGGAGACGCTCGTGGCTCTGGAGCATGACCGCCTGGCGACCATTCTCTGGCAGAGCGCACCCGACTCGTTGGAGGAAGTCGGCGGTTTCCCCATGGCCTACTTCAACGATCGAAGGACCCCTGACCTTCAGTTCGACCATGTTGTCTATTCGCTCCCGGCGGATGGCGACCCAACGTCGGACCTGGTGGCCACGGTGAGTCCCGATCGTGCCTACACGGTGATCGGAGATCCGACCCACGAGGGGGTGGTGCATCCAAACGAGGCGTGGCCTCGTCTTCGACGTGATCATTTCGCCGAGCTTCCCGCACCGACCGTGCTGCGCCAGGCTGCGGGGTTGGAACCGGGGGAGCCCGATCGTCTGCGTCTGGAGAACTACAACGCGACGATTTCCCACTTCGATCGTGCCCACAATGAACTGTGGCTGTTGCGGATTGAGCCCGATTCTCGTGATGTCTCACATCTTCCGGGCCAGTACGCCACCCTCGGTCTGGGCTATTGGGAGCCCCGGGTCGACGACGCGGTCGAGGACCTCTCCCCGGCCAGGGCACGGAAGATGATCCGGCGCTCCTATTCCATCTCCAGCCGGATCCTCGACTCTCGGGGGTACCTGGTTGACCCGGGGATGGAGAGCGCGATCGAGTTCTACATCGTCCACGTCAAACCTGACGGCGGAGAGATCCCCGCCCTGACCCCACGGTTGGCTGCAAAGGCCGAAGGTGATCGGATCTACATCGGTCCCAAGATCGCCGGCCGTTACACCTTGGCTCCGGTCGACGACCCGGGGTTGGACGTGGTGTTCATGGCCACCGGCACCGGCGAGGCCCCACACAACGCGATGATCGCCGAGTTGCTGAGACGCGGACATCACGGCGCCATCGTGTCGCTGGTGACGGTAAGGCACGCCGAGGACCTGGCCTATGTGGAGACCTACCAGAGCCTGGTGTCGCGCTTTCCCCATGTTCGATACCTGCCGCTGGTCACCCGCGACCCAACCGGGCCCAAGCGGTACATACAGGATCTGATCCGGAACGGAGAGCTGCCAGACCTGCTTCCGGCCGGCCTGGATCCCGGTCGCACTCAGGTCTATCTATGTGGCAACCCGGCCATGATCGGGCTGCCCGAATGGGCGCCGGACGTGCCGGTCTTCCCAGAGCCCCAGGGGGTCTGCGAGCTGCTGTTCGAGAGAGGGTTCACCCTCGACCGACGTGGCGTGGTCGGCAACGTCCACTACGAGGAGTACTGGTAGTTCCCAAACCACTCATCTGGCATAAAACCGCAGCCCGAGATCATCGCCAAGTTCGCCGCGGCAGAGCAGCCCTGTCCGTCGTCACTAGATCCGCGACGCACCACTAACCCTTCACAGCACCCATGGTGAACCCGGAGATGAACCGGTCGAGGAAGGCGTTGAAGACCAGGGCTATCGGCACCGCGATCAGAATCACCGCCCCCTGAAGCGACTGCCAGAAGAACACGTCGCCCCGCACCAGCTCGGTAGGGACCCCTGTGGCGATTGTCTTCACCGCCGATGACTTGTTGAAGGCCAGGGCATAGATGAACTCGTGGGCCGAGAGGGTGAAGGCGAACACGATCACCGCGATGATGCCAGGGAACATCAGCGGCAGAACCACCCTGCGTATTGCCCCGATCCGGCTGTGACCGTCGACCATCGCTTGCTCTTCGAGGTCCATCGGGATCCCCTTGAAGAAACCCATCAGCAGCCACGAGGAGATGGGGATGGTGATGGTGGGGTACACCACGATCAAGGCCCAGAGCGACTCCTGCAGACCCAGGTAATTGATGACCCGGGTCATCGGGATGAAGAGGAGAGTGGGCGGGATCAGATACACCAGGAAGATGGCGATCCCCATCCGCTCGCCCCAGCGGAGCCGGAGTCGGGCCAGGGCGTAGGCGACAGGAAGGGCGAGGGCCAGCGTGATGAGTGTCACTGCCAGCCCGACGACCAGTGTGTTCCGGATGAACGTGAGGTAGTTGGTGTCGACGAAGAGAAGACGCAGATGTTCCAGGGTGGGGACCTCGTTGAACCAGAAGGGGTTGTTGTCCTTGACGTAGAGGTCGTTGGACTGTTTGAACATGCTGATCAGCGCCCAGGAGAAAGGGAAGACGGCCAGAAAGGCGAACAAGATGGCGACGGTGTACGTGCCGAACCGGCCCATCTTGTACCGTCTTTCCGCCCTGCGACGCAACGCGGGGACGTCGGTGTCCTGCCAGGTCATCTCACAGCACCTCGCGTCTTCGGGCCAGACGAAGGACGACGGCGGTGATCCCGATCAGCACAGGCAGGAGGAACAAGGCGACGGCCGCCCCCTGACCCAATGCCCCGCCTTCGATTCCCTTGATGAAAGCCCAGGTCGAGAGGACCTGGGTCGAGTTGGTCGGGCCCCCGCGAGTGAGCACGTACACCACACTCATGTCAGAGATGGACAGGATCACTCCGAACAGGACCGCGACGGCGATGATCGGCGCCAGCAGTGGGATGGTGACCTGAAACCTCTTGCGCCAGGAGCTTGCGCCGTCCACGGCCGCCGCGTCGTTGATCTCACTGGGAATGGCGATGAGGCCTGCCATGACGATCACCGCAGCCAGCGGGACGATCCGCCAGACCTGCACTGCGATCACCGATCCCATCGCCGACCCGGGCCGCCCCAGCCAGTACACGTTCTCGGTGATGAGGCCGAGCTCGCGCAGGACCCAGTCGATGGGGGAGAAGATGGAGTCGAGGGTCCACAGCCAGGTGATGGTGGCCAGGGAGACCGGCGCGACCCACGGCAACAGCACCAGAAATCTGACCAGCCACTTGCCCTTGAAGTCCTTGATCAGGACCTCGGCGAGGGCGGTGGCCAGCACCACCACCAGGAGGTTGGCGACCACCGCGAAGAGAAAGGTGTTCAACAACGCCTCGCGGAACACCGGGTCGGCGAGGACCCTGCGAAAGGTCTCAAAACCGACGAAGTCCAGCTCCGGGTTGCCGGTGCTGATGTTGGTGAAGGAGTAGATGATGGCCAGGACGAAGGGGAAGCCGACCAGGGCGATGATGTAGATGACGGCGGGCGACATGAAGAGCCCGGCGAGGAACCTGGGGTTGTCACTCAGGTAACGCTTCCGGGCGGCAGTGGTCGTGGTCATGGGTTGAGGGTCTGGGGCGGGATCTTGTTGCCCAGGTCCCGGTCGAAGAAGCGAAGCTGATCCCGGGCCACCGAGAATTTGTGGTTCTGGTCGACGGCGATGGGGAGGGTCACCGTGGCAGGGAGCATGGCGATGATCTTGGTCTCGTCGTACTCCCGGATGTGGCCGTAGAGATAGCGCTCCGAGCCCAGGTACTCGATCCGGTTCACGTGGAAGGTGAAGGGCACCCTGTCTCCCTCGTGATCGGCGATGCCTTCGGGCAGGAACTGCTCGGGGCGAAAACCGAACAGGAAGTTGGTTGCCTCGAGCAGGTTCATCGGGGGCGACCCGAGGAACTGGGCGACAAAGACGTCGGCGGGGTGGTGATAGACCTCCTCCGGGGTACCCAACTGACGGACCTTGCCGTGGTTCATCACAGCGATCCGGTCCCCCATCCCCATCGCCTCGACCTGGTCGTGAGTGACGTAGATGGTGGTGATCCCGATCCGGCGCTGGAACTCCATGAGGTCGTCGCGGGCGGCCGCGCGCAGCTTGGCATCCAGGTTGGAGAGCGGTTCGTCGAGCAGGAACACGGTTGGCTCCCTGACCAGAGCCCGGGCCAGGGCCACTCGCTGCCTCTCGCCGCCGGAGAGTTGGCGGGGGCGGCGGTGGAGGAGCCGCTCGATGCCGAACAGCTCCGCTGCCCACTGCACCTTGACCGAACGCTCCGCCGGGTCGGTCCCCTGTGCCTTCAACGGGAAGGCGATGTTGTTGGCCACGGTCATGTGGGGGTAGAGGGCGTAGGACTGGAACACCATGGCGATGCGCCGAGCCCGCGGCGGCAGGCCGACGACGTCCTCATCGCCGAGCAGTATCTCGCCGTCGGTGGGTTGTTCCAGCCCGGCGATCATGCGCAACAGGGTGGTCTTCCCGCATCCGGACGGTCCCAGGAGAACGAGAAACTCGCCCTCCTCGGAGCGGAGGTCGACACCGTCGATGGCGACCACGTCGCCGAACTCCTTGCGCAGCCCGCGGACTTCTACGACCGCCATCTACCCCACCGGGCCAGGCGTGGGGGCGGGGCCCCACGCCGTCGCTTCCGTCACCCGCTGCCGACCAGGCCGCGTCCCCGCCAGTCGTCGAAGATGGCGTTGATCTGGGTCTCCGCGTCGGCCACCGCCTCGGTAGGGGTCTTGTTGCCCTGGGCGGCTTCGGCGAACATCACCGGGATGATCGCCTCCCCGAAGACCTGCCCAATCGCCGGGTTGGCCGGTCCGGGGTGACCGATGTTGGTGGCCCAGTCCAGCGAGTTCTTCAGCACCTGGAGCTTGGTGGGCGGGTTCGATCCGAAGGGGTCGTTGTCCAACCACCCTTGCAGGTCGGGGACCCGGTCGGGGAAGGCGGGGAAGTCGTACAACTTCGAGTTCCACGCCACAGGGGCCAGGTTCTCGGTGTAGTGGAGGAGAAACTCCTGAGCCGCGGACACGTTCACGTCCGGGGCATCGGGGACGATCCAGTTGTACATGACATGAGAGGCGACCACTCCGGTCTCCGGGCCTTCCAGGGCCGGGGTGAACCAGATGTCGTCGGCGACCTCGAGACCCTCGTCCTGCGCGGTCCGGTACGCCGAGATCGAGTTGAGGATGTAACTCAGCTCCCCCGAGTTGATCCCCTGGTTGTTCGACGCCGCGTTCCAGGCGAACACCTCCGGGGTCATCGCGTTGGCGAACAACTCGTTCATGTACTCGATGGCGGCAACGGTGGCGTCGGAGTTGATGATGACGTTCTCGTTCTCATCCTGGATACCCGCTCCGAACGACCACATCAGACCACGCAACGCCATGTTGGAGTCGATCTCCTGGGACATCCCGATCCCGAGTTGCACTCCTTCGTTGGCGAAGATCTCCGAGCCTCCCTGGAGCAGGTCGTCGTAGGTGCGGGGGCCGTCGGGTAGACCGACTCCCTCCCACAACGAGCGGCGATAGTCGCCGGGGTCCGGCACCCACGACGGTGCGTAGGCGTAGTACTTGCCCGTGTTGGGGTTGAACGAGGAGCGCCTGGTCAGGTCGAGCATGGCGCCGTACCGATTCTCGGCCTCGGCCACGACGTCGGCCATGTCCACCACCGAGGGCTCGTGCTGGCTGAGCACGGCGATGTACTGCATCAGATCGTGCTCCGGCTGACCCGATTGGATCTCGGATGCGATGGCGGCCGGTACGTCGGCGACGGCGATGTGATCAATGGTCACGTCGACACCGACCTGTTCGCCCCATGCCTTGGCGAAGGGGTCGAACCAGGTGTCGTGGGCCGGGACGAAGTGGCTCCACAGCAAGATCTTCAACTCGCCATTGAGCGCCTCCCGCGGCTCGACGAACGTCTCCGCCGGCCCTTCGCCGGCTCCGGCCACCGAGGTGCTCGTCCCGGCACGGGCAGTGGTGGTGGTGGCATCACCTCCTCCGTTGCCGCAGGCCGCGGCCAGCACGGCAGCACTGGATAGCCAAAGGAACTCTCGCCTGGTGATGGCGTAGGGAGCTTTGCGAGGTACCAAAGTGTCCTCCTATCGCAATCACGATCTGTGTGCTTTTCCCCCGGAGCAGATCGGGTCTTCGAACCTAGCAGCCCCATCCGTGGGCCGTCGGCCCGAACGAGGGACGCCCTCCGGGGGGCTCGAGGATCGGGAACGGCATCCCGATCTGGGTCAGTTGTCGGCGAGAACCTCTTGGAGCGCCTTACGAGCACTGGAAGCGAATCCAGGGTTGGCATCGGCGTAGTAGGGAATCGCTGCGATCGCCATGAACAATGCCCCGCCCTTGGCCCGGCGCCACTCTTCGGTTGCCGCTCCTGTGGCTGAGCGAAAGGTCTCTCTGCTGTCAGCTTCGAAAAGCCACCATGCAGCGAGCAGGTCCGAGCTTGGGTCACCCACCGTGCATCCCTCCCAGTCGATGACCGCCACGAGGTCACCGTCCCGAGCGATGAGATTCCCGGGTTGAAGATCGCCGTGAAACCACTTTGGCGGACCCATGCACTCCTCGACCGCGACGCCCTCCTCCCAGATCCGCCGAACGCGTGCGACGTCAATCTCGTCCTCTGACACCTCGTTGAGCCAACGATGGAACGACTCATACACACCTGCGAGTCCGAACCCCCGGTAGCTGCCGCTTCGTGGCGCTCCATCGGTTGGCACTGAGCGGAGAGCGACGACGAAGTCACCGAGAGCCTCTGCAGCAACATCCAGATCATTCAGGGATACCGCGTTCGCATTCGTGCCCTCGATCCAGCGCAATACGGACCAGTGGCATGGGTAGTACTTGGTTGGTCGCCCAGGGGCGAGATGCTCAGGAACCTCCAACGGCACGGCTGGAGCGAAAACCGGCAACCACGTGGCCTCCCGTTCCGGGCCGTCTCCGTACCCAATCGTCCTTGGCAACCGAACGAGCTTGTCGTCTCCGAGCCGGTACGCAACGTTCACGGTCCCAGTGGTTTCAAGCCGGGATAGAGGAAGATCCGCCCACTCAGGAATTTGCTCCGACAACAGATTGCCGACGACAAGCTCGTTGATCCTGAGCTCGTCTCGATGGAGCGTCATCACCGCCGGAGCGTAGGGCACATGCGGTCACGCCGAGCCACCAATCAGAGCGGGTCTAAAGCGTCCGAGAGGACAACCTTGGTCGTGAGAACCGGCTCAGTGGGATCGCGTCAGAATCGGGGCACTCAGGGATCAGACGGGAGACGTCGAGGCGGCTATTTCGGGAGCCCGGCTTTTTCGCTCTGAGAACCGAACAGCCTCACATCCAAGGCGGCGAACAGCATCCACGAAGAGCTCAGCACCAAGAAGAGTCTCTGGGCGACTCCGAAGCCCCCTGTGAATCCAGTGGTCAGCACGACCACGACTGATAGGACCAGAAGCCACGAGAGGATCATCGACCGGCGTCTTAGTGAACGAGCCACAAGAACGGCTGCAACCGGAAGCGAGAAGAATGCAATGTTGCCGACGATGTTGTGGACCGACCCGGCGGTTGTGGTCACCAGATCCGGCTCGACGTCGATGGGGAAAAAGGCCTGGATGAGCTTGCAGACCCCAAACAACGTCAGCATGCCGACACCCAACGTGGAAGCGGTCGCGACCGCCTTTCTCAGTGCGAACGCCAACACCAGGGCCCCAACCGCCACGGCGAACACGGCTGCGATGGCCAAGAACCCGAAAGACCCCACGGCGTAGGTGCTGGTTGCATCGGCGACTACATCGACGTCCGGGCGGAGCAGATGCATCACGCCCAGGACCAGGAGATCGAAGGCTGCCATGGCGACGACCAAGATCGACAAACCGGTTGTACGACCCTTGGTTTCCAGTGTTGTGGCCAACGAATCCCTTTGCTTTTGAGGAGCGGGCAGGCTACTACCGCGTCAGCTCGACACCGAGACGCGAACGCGCAGCGGGAGTTCGCTTCCCACGACAGTCAGAGTTGAGTGCGCCCCCCAGGCGAGACGATCAAATGACGGTCACAGCCGTCATGCACAGCTCAGCCCGCCGCTTGCCGTCGACGACCCACGCGCTTTTCTTGGGCCTACTCGTCGCTGTGGCTCACCAGGTTGATCAAATTGCCATCCGGGGCGCGCACGAAGAACCTTCGCACCCCCCACGCCTCTTCCGTGAGCGGATAAACGATCTCGTACCCGCGCCGCTTCGCCTCCGTGTACGCCTCGTCAACGCCGGCCCCGACGTGAACCGAGATGACCGAGTCTTCAGGCGCCGTGGCGTCGCGGGTAACGAGCTGGACTGAGGCCTCGCCACTCGACGATCGGTAGCGCGCCACCCATCCCAGGTTGAATTCCTCAACGCTCAATCCGAGGTAGTCGGTATAGAAGTCACGGGCAGCGGCGATATCAGTGACTGGGAGGTTGGCATTGATGCCGGTTACTCGCATCGATCCTCCTCGTTTAGAAACGGACGCCGTGACCCGATGCCGGGGCCTCCGACCATAACCGGCGATCCGTACTCCCTGTCGCTGATCCCATCGGAGGTGTCTGTTCTGATTCGGTCTCGGAGAATGTGCGGTTCTGCTCGGAAATGTTGTTTTGGGTTCCTGGCGCCGGCTTACCAGGGGCGCAGCGAACTAAGAAGAACGATGCCGAGAGCGATCCCATCCGCGGCGGTGCCGAACGGGAGATACCAGAGGCCCATCAGGGATGCTGCAAGAGCGAACCATTCGGGAGCCCAAAAAGTGTTCACGACAAGAAGGGCTGCTGCCGCGAGGTGAGCCAGCCCAATGACAATGAACGCTGTCTTCATCGCGGTTGATCGAGCCGGGATGCCGATGAGTTCCACGAGGTGGCTCCAGGGACCCAACTTGCCGGCGTACTCACCCCTGCTTGGTGTGATGTAGTCGCCAACGATGGCCGCTCGGGTGCCGTCGAACGTCATCCAAGCCCCGACAAACGCGAGGAGCATTGCAACGACCCACCTCATGGCATCAGCCTATTCCACGCCCTTAGGTGACCCCTGATTCGGCTGTTGATTGCCGTTCCTCTTTGGCAGCCCGGACAGCGTCTTTATCTCCGGGAGGATCGGCCCAGAGGAGTGCGCCGAGGATGAACCATAGGGCGACGTGGGCGAGGAGTCCGGATGTCCTCATGACATCTCGGTACTCACCGGCTCCCACGAGGAGCACAAAGAACCACAATCCTCCTGAGGCGGTCACGGCTAGCGGGATGAAGCTGAAGGGACCGAATGTCTTGTTGCGAAGAGCGACGCGTCCCATGGTGGCCAAGCCAAATGTGAGTAAGACGAAGGCTGTCGGTACCGCATGCGTCCCGAAGAATTTGCCGCTGAGGTAGATGTCGGCGGTTCCGTACAGTCCCAGCGTGACGCCCACCCACACGGTTGCGATCATGGCGGTGGTGTCGATCTCCAGACGCTCGTATAGCCCGTAGAGGCCGATACCCGCCAAGACGAACCCTGGTGCGGCGATTGCGGGATGTAGCCAGTACGCAAAGGTGACGAGCGCCAAGGGGAACCCGATGGCCGTCGACAGGCCGAAGCCAAGTCCGCGTCGGTTGAAACTGACTCTCCGTTCTTGCTTGAGGTGCTCGGTAAAGGCTGAGCGTGCTGTGTCGAGGAGGACCTTCAGCCAGAGCGCAGTCACTCCGAAAACGCGACGGTCGACCAACGCTTCACGCAGCTGGTCACGCATGGTCTGGGCCATCTCCTCTCCGTATTCGTCACGAAACGCTCGGGGGTAGACGTTGAGGATCAGGCGATAGATCCGGTCGGATGTGGCAACGATGTCGTCCATCATGCCGGCGCTGCGATCTGTGACCAGCCCGGCAGCAGGTCCTTCGCTGCCGCCTGACGTGCCAGGTCGGCGACCCTTGCCGCCTCGGCACGCATCACTCTCTGACCCGGGACGGTGAGGGTGTAGTAGCGGCGGCGCTCATCACCCAGTTCTGGGTCCACCCTTTTCTCCACTTCAGCAATGAGCCCTTGCTGTTTGAGACGCTTGATCGCGCCGTACAGTGTTCCAGGGGCGAGGCTGATCCGACCCTCAGTTCGGGCTTTGACCTCCTTCATGATCCCATACCCGTGTCGATCCTCACCCACCAGCGAGAGCATGATCCGGAACACGGATTCAGACAGGGGGAGGAAGTCTTCGAGGTTCTGGTCGCGCGTCACCTCAACCTCCACATCGGCGAATTATATCGTGATGCGATATATGTAGGAGTGACGCCTGCCTGCGGATCGGCCCCTCGCCACCTCATTCTTTGGGTCTCCGAGCTCTGGTCAGCGGCGGGTGCGGCCGCCCGTTGTTCGGTATCTTCTGTGGATGGAGCTCGGCCTGTTCGCAATGAATTATGGAACATGCGCGGACCCGGCAGCCGCCGTGCGGGTGGCCCGGGCGGCCGAGGCCGCAGGCTTTGAATCGTTGTGGACCGGCGAACATGTTGTGCTGCCGTATCCGCAACCGGAGGGGTTTTCGATGCCGCCCGATCTGCCGTTCCTCGATACGATCGCGGCGCTCACCTTGTTGGCGACCGCCACCGAGCGGGTACGGATTGCGAGCGGGATCATTGAACTGCCTCTGCACAACCCGGTACTCCTAGCCAAACAACTCGCCAGCGTCGACGTGATTTCAAACGGACGTCTCATCGCAGGCTTCGGCGCCGGCTACGTCGAACCCGAATTCGACGCCCTGGGAGTCAGTCTGTCCGAACGCGGCGTTCGGATGGATGAGCACCTCGACGCGTTGATCGAGTTGTGGTCCGGTGATCCACCCCAATACTCAGGTCGGATCGTGTCGTTTTCCGGGATTGACGCCCACCCCCGGCCCGTACAAGCTGGTGGACCACCGATCGTCCTGGGCGGTATCAAGGAGCCGGCGCGGCGCCGCGCCATCACTCGAGCCCACGGCTGGTATCTGTTCAATACCGACCTCGACCATGCCGCTGAGGCGATGCAAGTGATCAGCAAAGAACAAGAGCGCTGGGAACGTCCCGCAGAACTCGGCCCCCTCGAGGTGACAATGACACCGGTCGAGACATTCGACGCGTCGACTCTCCACCAGTACGAGGAACTCGGTGTACACCGTCTCGTCTTACTTCCCCGACCAGACGCACCTCGCAGCGAACGACATCTCCCTGTTCCCGAACCAGAGATCCTCCGAAACATCGAACGAGCAGCGGCGCTTCTATAGCGGCTCCAAAGGATCCGAGACCGGGATTGTCGTTATATGCGGATGACTGTTCGAGATTCCTGTGTCGATCGTGCAACCGTATGCGCGGCTGCTGAGTGGTTTGGGTGTGGACGACGCCGATATCTGGCTGAAGTGCAAGGACGATCTTGCTCGCTACGCGGCTGTCTTGATTGGTCCGGGCGACGCTGAGGACGTCGTTTCGACGGTGTTCCTTCGAGTCCTGGATCGGCGGCGGTTGAACGAACTGGAAGACGCACGCCGCTACCTGTTTCGGGCGGTTCTGAACGAGTGCAAGACAAGGGGTTCGCGAAGCAGGGTCGCGTTGGAGCCGGTGGATCTGCCGGCGCCTCAGCCTCCGGACCCCCAGCCGGAGATTCTCGAGGCGGTGCTTTCACTTCCACTGGGCCAGAGGTCGGCGACGTTCTTCGTGTACTGGTCCGATATGAGCGTCGCTGAAGCTGCGGAAATGATGGGGGTTCGGCCAGGAACAGTGAAGCGGTATCTGCACCTGGCTCGGAACAAGCTGAAAGGAGTTCTCGATGACCATGTCAATGCCGACTGACGATGTTGCTGTGGCGTTCCGCCGGACGTACCAAGTAATCGTTGACCAGACCGAACTTCCTTCTAGTCAGCTTCCGGCATATGGGTTGACCCATCGTCCGCGTGGCCCTCGCCATGGATGGGTGTTCGCTGGCGCGGCTCTTGCCGTGGCATTGGGCCTCGTCGGTATTGCTCTGATCCGCGACGGCGTGCCGCCTGCGCAGAGCGAGGTGGTAGATCGCATAGCGCTAGTCGAGGTGCCGTCCGAGCTGGGTGGTCAGCCGACTGTTGTCAACTCGAGTGTTAGCTCGGATGGGTTCGATCCGGTCCCTCCGATTGACATGTGGTATTGGGAGTCAGGCGAAGAAGCTTCTAAATGGGTGATTCTTCTCGAGGCTCAGGCAGACGCTGATCTCACAACTGCTCTGGGTCCAACTGATGATGGCAACGGGTTGACTCCTCCCACAGCTGGTGAGGTGTCAACATTGTCCCTTCCCGACACGGGATGGCTGGGACGGAGTTGGCTCGATGGCTCCGACTGGCGAATCGCCGTCGGATACGACGAGTCGGCTGTATCAGCATTAGCCGAGGCAGCAACAACCGGGGATCCCTCCGGAGCTGACATGTCTGGCTTTGAACTGGTCTACGAGGGACCCCAGTTCATCTACCCGCCAGCGGATGGCGAACTGTCCGAACTGTTCTATACCTCACCGACGGGAGGGTTCTCCGTTGCCCTCTTCAACGGGTGGGAGCATGGGACAACAGCTGCCGCTCTCCGTTCACCGAGCGCCGAGTTGACAGAAGTCAACGGCAGGGAAGCAGTGATCACAGGGGACGCAATCAAGTGGTGGATCGTCTGGCAGATCGACGACAGCTCAACGGCCCTTGTCGAGAGCAGCGATTTCGGACCTGACACCCTCAGAGCTATCGCCGAAGGCATACAACCTGTGAGTTCCGACGAATGGGAGAATCTCGCGGGCTCAGCATCCCCAGACGCCACCATCAACTCAAAACCCACGGCTGAGTCCTTCGACACAATCGGGCAACCCACCGTTCTGGCCTCCGGGGACAACTGGGCGATCAAGAGCCAGGCAGTCACCACAGCTGAGGACTCCGCTGAACCGGGCCAGGTGGGACTGTGTGGATGGGTCGAAATCGAAGACCAAGTGAGTATCGACTTCGGGTGCTCGATCACGGACCCTGGTCAGCGTTTACCCGTCAGAGTCCCCACTCCAGACGGACCCGTTGTCACGGGACAACTGCGGATCGAGGTTGCCGAGGTTCGTTTCGAGGGGGAAAGTCTCGCAGTGCCAGTCACCCGGATACACCCGGACATTCCATACGGATGGTTCGCAATTCAGCTACCGCCAGGCTCAACGCTCACCGAATACACCTTCTGGTCTTCCGAGGGAACCCAACTTCCAATCGACCCAGGCACCGGCGACGAGCTGACCGGAACGGTCCACTCGATCAACTAGCCATGGGGCCTTTCGAAGTGCCTGGCTATCGAGCGCGTGCCGGACCAACATGAATGAGAACTGTGACACCTCAAGATCGAGGTGACAGCCGACGAGTATTGCCTCATGCTGAGTACGCCACAGGTCGTTGATGACAGTTTGGCTCCTGGCGAGGTTGTCGAATGGACTGCATTTGGAATCAGACCCTTCGACTCTAGATCCGTCTTCGTTCCCGTACTCATCGGGGCCACGATCGGCTTTTTGATTCATCAGGTCACTGGGATTCTCAGCGATTCCCTGATGCTTGGACTCGGCTCTGGGGCTGGGTTTCTCATAGACCTATGGAGGGAAGACAAGGAGCTACGGGCCGAAAACGAGCCTGGAGGAGCCCAAACTCGGCTCGTCCTCACATCCGATCGGTTGTTGGTCATTGGCCGACCTCTGTTCGGCTTCACGTGGTCCCGGGTTGAGGGCATCCTTCAGCGCAGAGACATAGGGTCGATCTCGCTGGTGACTCAGAGCGAAGGTCACGACCATCACCACTCCACACCGACTCGAAAGGAGCGCAGCGCTCTCACCGTTGAACATGCCACCGGCGAGTCTTGGCGGTGGGTCGTAGCCAAACCACAGGGAACCTTCCCAACAGTTCATGGATAGGGCGATAACCCGGCAATAGGCGCATACTGGATGATCGGTGTTGCCGAATCGCCGTAGCAGGGAGGGTCGTGGACGAACCGCGAATGTCAGGGTTAGTCGGCGTTCTCTAATCGCATGATCTCCACAGCTCTTGAACGGAATCGCGTTAGCCGCGGCATGTACGTGGATAGTGACCCCCAACCACGCTGCGGGTGAACGTTGGGGGCGGACCGATCGCAGGATGTGCCGATCTAGTGCGGGTACGACCGGGGTGCGCGTTCTGTATCGATCTGAGTTGAACGGCCAGCAGAATTCCTAATGAAAAGCTGGCTACTGCTCTTGATGGTGCGGTGGAGACTCCACGTCAGGAAGCACTAATGGGCGGCCCTTCAGTTGCTTCCCCAAGTCAGTTGAACTTGACACACTCGGCGAACTGTCGCTTCTTGGGTAGCGTCGTTCCGACACATGGACGCACCTGAGTTACGTCGTGCTGTCGTGGAGCCAGTCGGGAGATGCCCTCCCGAGATTGGTGCCTCTCTTTGGACCCTACAAGAGGCTCGACGGCGGACCCTGGGTTATGTACAGGGGATCAGCCAGGAGGTTCTCGACTGGGACCCTCCGGATCAGCGTTACAGCGCTGCGACCCTTCTATATCACATTGCTGTCTTTGAGGTCGACTGGCTCTATATCGACATTCTTGGAGGGAAGGATGACGAGGAGCGGCGAATTCCCGAGTGCCCCCCAGGGATTGCTGAGCAGCTGCCATACCCGATCCTGATGGATGACGGGAGCTACACCCCGGTCCGTGGCGAGCCACTCGCCGTACACCTGGAGCGGTTGTCGGTTATCCGCCAGGCGTTTGCCGATGTGCTGACCGGCATGTCAATGGAGGACTTCCGAACTCTGCGGCCCAGCGGGGATGACCTGGTGACACCGGAGTGGGTCATCGAACATTTGGCCCAGCACGAAGCAGAACACCGTGGCCAGATATGGGAGGCACGCGTCGCTGGTGAGGCCGCTCTCGGGATCACTGCAAGCGATCGGGGCTAGCGAATTCAGCTAAGCGAGCGCTCTGGCCAGGAGCGCCTACGTGCCGATATGTGCGCTTCTGTGTCACCGGTTCTTGAATTTGGTTCGTCTGTCCTCATGTACACGTTGGCTGCCTGGTGGCGACATTTGAATAGAGGAGGTCTGGCACATGTCTCAGGATCGTTCGGGCGGACTTGACCTGATTGGATGGATCTTGGGTCTGGCGGGATTGGTACTGATGTTTGTGGGGTTCCTGGTTGTCGACCATGGTGGTTGGTTGGGGCCTGACAGTCCGGTCCGTGATCTGGCGG
>Ga0299906_10000290_pt1 | contig 49328 bp, 43 predicted proteins | sample RVTome_14_FD_200259 | JGI IMG/M metagenome (GOLD analysis project Ga0299906, IMG submission 200259) | Soil microbial communities from uranium-contaminated site in the Upper Colorado River Basin, Wyoming, United States - RVT145D125 (version 2) ... | reverse complement strand
CATCCTCGCTCCAGACAGAACCGGTCCAAGCGGGTATTCCATTCTCGACACGGCCTTCGTCAGCGGAACGTCGTTCGCTTCTCCGATGGTGGCCGGTACTGCCGCACTCGTGTTGAGCTTGAGGCCTATCCAGCCCCCTTTTGAGGTGCTGGCTACACTTAACGTCACAGCGAGGGACCTCGGCGTTCCTGGGATCGACAGTTTCTTTGGCGTGGGCCTCGTCGACGCCGACATCGCTCTACGAGCAACCGCGCTCGGAATGATCTTTCAGGATGGTTTCGAAACCGGTGACACGTCGCGATGGTCGAGCGAAGGTGATTAGAGGGAATAGACGAAGGGGAATGCGAAATGGCGAAGATAATTCGGACGGCCTGCTGGGCGCGCCTCATCGCTTGTGTTGCCATCTTTCTAGGCTCGCTGCCGTCCGAGGGCGAGAGCGTGGTGCTGGCGGATGATTTCAGCACTGGAATCGAGAGCTGGACCTACGCAGAAGATCTTGGTGGCAGGGAGCTCCTCGAGGATCCGTGGGCGATCATGACGTGGGATCCGACTGAAGGAAGGCCAGATCCAGGCTCCCTAGTGCTAGCCAACCTTGAGCCCTCCAGTCGGATAGAGGGCTACTGGGCGCTAGGGCCATGTATGGAATCGTTCCCCCTTGAGACGTGGCTAACGCGATCGATGGTGAAGAAGACGGGAAGCGTCTTCGGCCATTGCGAAGCATATGTCTCTCTCTTCGGAAGTCCGGATTGTTCAGGTGAGGGTACCGTAATCGGCGGAGCCATCGGCGTTCCTCCTATTCCGCAGGATGTCTGGCTCTCTCGACAAAGGTCGTCGCCTCCTCTGCCTACTACTAGGTCGGCTCGCCCGGCTCTCGTCATGTCCGTGTCGCCAGGCACCACAATCTCCTGCCACTTCGACTCGGTCGTCGTCACCGTTGACCGCGGAGCCGCCGCGACGGACGTTCCCGCGCTCTCCGCCGTCGGCTTGATGATCATGGCGAGCGTGCTGGTGGCGCTCGCCGTCGCTGTGCTGGCTCGGAGGAGAGTTGAAAGGGCTCGACCACGGCGCTGACCTGGCAGCGCTACGCCGCCCCGCTCTCGTGGCAGCGCCAGCTCTTCGACGGCGTGGGGCGCCGGACCAACGAGCTGCGCCAGGTGCCTGAGTGCGGCGGCGTCCAGGTGAAGGAGCGCGAGTCCGGGTCCAGCGCATGCCGGCCCGTCCGACGCGGGCGTTGGCGATCGACGTGCGAAGGCGCCCTGCTCGCCGCCGGCCGAACGTTGTCAAGCTGGCCCGGTGCTACGTCGAGATCGAGCCCGCCGGTCCTTGAACGGCCCGCGCGAATCCGGCATAGTCCGTTGCCGGGCGCGCGCCGCGCCCCTCGCCACCAACGGAGGGACGGAAGATTGAACGCCAGACGACGCTGGACGGTGGAAGACGCGCTCGAGCTCTACGGCGTCAAGGCCTGGAGCCACGGCTACTTCTCGGCCAACGAGAAGGGCAACGTCACCCTGGCGCCGGTGAATCACCCGGGCCCCGGCGTCGACTTGAAGGAGCTGGTCGACGAGCTCGTCGAGCGCGGCATCGACCTGCCGCTGCTGATCCGCTTCTCGGACGTCCTCAAGGCACGCGTCACCGAGATCAACGAGGCCTTCGCCCGGGCGATCAAGGAGTACGAGTACCAGGGCTTCTACCGCGGCGTCTACCCCATCAAGGTCAACCAGAACCGCTTCCTGGTCAAGGACCTGGTGACCTACGGCCGGCCCTACCATTTCGGTCTCGAGGCGGGCTCGAAGCCCGAGCTGCTGGCGGTGATGGCGATGCTCAGCGACGAGGAAGCCCTCGTCGTCTGCAACGGCTACAAGGACGAGGAGTACGTCGAGACGGCGCTCCTCGCCTCGCGGCTGGGGCCCAAGGTCATCGTGGTGGCCGAGAAACCGGCCGAGCTGCGGCTGATCGCCGAGATCGCCGCGCGCACCGGCATCGCGCCCATGATCGGCATCCGCGCGCGTCTCTCCACCCGCGGCGCCGGTCATTGGGAAGCCTCGGGCGGCGACCACTCGAAGTTCGGCTTCGGGGCCCGCGAGATGGTGGAGGCCGTCGACGTCCTCAAAGAGAAGGGCCTGCTCACGAGCCTGGTGCTGCTGCACTTCCACCTCGGCAGCCAGATCTCGTCGATCCGCAACATCAAGGACGCGCTGCGCGAGGCGGGCTGGATCTACGCCAACCTGGTGCGCCTCGGCGTGCCGCTGGCCTACCTCGACGTCGGCGGCGGCCTCGGGATCGACTACGACGGCACCCAGTCGAACTTCTCCTCGTCGATGAACTACACGTTGCAGGAGTACGCCAACGACGTGGTCTACGGCGTGATGGAGGTCTGCGACCGCGCCGAGGTGCCGCACCCGGTGCTGGTCACCGAGTCCGGCCGCGCCACCGTGGCGCACCACGCGGTGCTGGTCTTCGAGGTGCTCGAGGCCGGCGAGTCGCGGGTGGGCAAGCTGCCGGAGGCGCTGCCCGAGAACGCGGCGCCGGTGCTCGAGGAGCTCTTCGGGGCCTACCGCGAGCTCACTCCGAAGAACCTGCGCGAGACCTACCACGACGCCCAGCAATACCGCGACGAGTGCCTGAGCCTCTTCAACCTCGGCCACCTCTCGCTGACCGAGCGGGTGCTCGCCGAGGACGTCTTCTGGGCCCTCTGCCGGAAGATCCACCAGATGGCCGGCGAGCAGTCGCGGCGGCCCGAGGAGCTCCAGGGCCTGGACCGCGCGCTCGCCCGGACCTATTACTGCAACTTCTCGGTCTTCCAGTCGCTGCCGGATTCGTGGGCCATCGACCACCTCTTCCCGATCCTGCCGCTCCACCGCCTCGGCGAGCACCCGTCGGAGAAGGGCGTGCTCGCCGACATGACCTGCGATTCCGACGGCAAGATCGAGCGCTTCATCGACCAGCGCGGCATCCGCCGCACCCTCGAGCTGCACCCGCTTTCCGACGAGCCCTATTACCTGGGCGCCTTCCTCATCGGCGCCTACCAGGAGATCCTCGGCGACCTGCACAACCTCTTCGGCGACACCAACGCGGTCCACGTGGCGCTCGACGAGAAGGAGGGCTACCGCATCGAGCACGTGGTGGCGGGCGATACGGTGACCGAGGTGCTCGAGTACGTGGAGTACCAGCGCGGCGAGCTGGTGGCGCGCCTGCGGGCGGGCGTCGAGAAGGCGATCCGCGCCGGACGGATGACCCGCGAGCAGGCCAAGGAGCTGCTCAAGGTCTACGAGACCGGGCTCTCGGGCTCGACGTACCTGGAGCGGCCGTAGGGGGGAACCCTCACCCCCGCCCCCTCTCCCAGAGGGAGAGGGGAGTAAGATCCGAGATCGGGCTCCCCCTCTTCCTCTGGGAGAGGGGCCGGGGGTGAGGGTTCCTACCCGTCGAGGATCTCGCGCACCTTCTGGGTCATGACCTTCTGCCGCACCGGCTTCTGCAGGTAGCCCCGGCCAGGCTCCGGGCCGCCCTGGCGCAGCACCTCGTTGTCGGCGTAGCCCGACTGGTAGAGCACCTTCAGCCCCGGACGCATCGCGGTGAGCTTGCGGGCCAGCTCCGGCCCGCTGGTGTCGGGCATCACCACGTCGGTCACCAGCAGGTGGATGGGGGCGGGATAGCGCCCCAGGATCTCCAGGGCCGCGCTCTCGCCGTCCGCCTCGAGCACCTGGTAGCCGCTCATGCGCAGGTAGTCGCGCGTCACCTCGCGGACCTGGGTGTCGTCCTCCACGACGAGGATCGTCTCGCGGCCCGGCGCGATCTTGCCCGAAGCGTCGACCGGACGCACGTCCCCGGCCGGCTTCACCTGCGGCAGGCCCACCTCGAAGACGCTCCCGCGCCCGGGCGAGCTCTCCACCCGGACGAAGCCGCCGTTCTGGGTGACGATCCCGTAGACGCTGGCGAGGCCGAGGCCGGTGCCCTGTCCCGGCTCCTTGGTGGTGAAGTAGGGCTCGAAGATGCGCGCGCGGGTCTCCTCGTCCATGCCGCAGCCGTCGTCGCGCACCCGCAGGCACGCGTAGAGGCCGCTCTGGCAGGCCGGGTAATCCTCGCAGGCGGCCTCGTCGAGCTCGCGGCGGCGAGTCTCGAAGACGAGCTCGCCGCCGTCGGGCATGGCGTCGCGGGCGTTGACCACCAGGTTCAGGATCACCTGCTCGAGCTGGATCCGGTCGGCCCAGATCAGGCCGACGTCGACGTCGAGGTCGGTCTCGATCCGGATCTTCTCGCCGATCATCCGCCGCAGCATGCCCTCGAGCTCCAGGATCACCGTGTTCAGGTGCAGGAAGCCCGGCTGCAGGTCCTGCTTGCGGCTGAAGGCGAGCAGCTTCGACGTCAGGCGTCCGGCGCGCTCGGCCGACTTGCGGATCTCGTGGGCGTTGCGCTTGAGGTCCGGCCGGTCGTCGAGCGAGAGCTCCAACATCTCGGAATAGCCCAGCATCGCCGTGAGCAGGTTGTTGAAATCGTGCGCGATGCCGCCGGTCAGGTGCCCGATCGCTTCCATCTTCTCCGCCTGGCGAAGCTTCTCCTTGAGGGTGGAGAGGGCCGTGAGGTCGTGGAAGGCCGCGTAGAGGCCGGCCGCCCGGCCGTCGACCTGGCGCGCAAAGAGGTGGAGCTGCACGTCGACGAGCCGGCCGTCGCGGGCGCGGCATCGCGTCGTCTGCCGGACCTCCCACCCGCCGAGCGCTCGTCGCCGCCATCGCCGGGCCTGGCCGAGCTCGGGTCCGGAGGCCAGCAGGTCGTCGGCGTTGCGTCCGAGGAGCTCGGCTTCGCGGTAGCGGAAGAGGTGCTCGAAGGCGGGGTTGCAGGCCTCGATCCGACCCGCGGCGTCGAGCGCCAGGAGCGGGACGGAGACCTTGGCGAATAGATCCGCGGACGTTGACGTGGGCATGACTCGCAATACCCCATGAACCGGTGCATTGCCCGTTTTCTTCAAAGCGATAAGCCGTTTCCCGAGAGGCGCTGACTCACCAGTCCGGGGATCGGAAGTCTACCTCAAAGCGGGACGCGGGGAAAAACGGCGCCGCCGGGGCCGCGGAATCCGGAGAAGCTCTGGCATGCGGAAGCCTGTAACCTTCTCCCGAAACCCCGGTCTACACATAGGGACGCCGAGACGGCAACGTCGAGGTCGGAGCAACGTCGAGGACGGACGACTGGTGAACGCGACGGATCGAGAGCTCATGAACGAGGTACGGGAAGGCGCCGTGGCGCGGCTGGGCATCCTTTTCGAGCGGCATCACCGCCGGCTCTACAACTTCTGCCTGCGCCTGACCGGGGACCGGCACCTCGCCGAGGACCTGGTGCAGGAGGTCTTCGCGCGCATCCTCAAGTACCGCCACACCTACCGCCCCGACAGCGACTTCCTGGTGTGGACCTACCAGATGACGCGCAACGTGTGCGCCGACCACTTCCGCAGGCTCGCCCGCACGGCCGAGGCCCCCGGCGAGCCGCCCATCGACGTCGCCGGCGCCGAGGCGCGGCCCCTCGACGAGCTCGAGTCGGCTCGATCCACGTCGAGGCCTACGACGGCAAGGAAGTGCTGGTGGCCGTCAGCAACGAAATGGAGGAGGTCGATGAGCGCCAGCCGGAGCGCCGCAACGGACTGCGGCGGATCCCCAACACCAGCCAGGGCATGACGATCGAGGAGAAAGACAACAAAGTCGCGATCTCGGTCAAGTCGTGGAACCGCACCGCCACCCTCGAGATCAAGGTGCCGCGGCGCACCTCGCTCAACCTGAAGACGGTCAACGACGGCGAGATCGTGGTGCGCGGCGTCGAGGGCGAGCTCGAGCTCGGCAACACCAACGGCCCGATCGAGGCCGTCAACGTCGCCGGCTCGGTGGTGGCGGGGGCGCTCAACGACGACATCAAGGTGACGTTCACGGCGGTCACGCCGGGCAAGGCGATGTCGTTCACCAACATGAACGGCGACATCGACGTGACCTTCCCGGCGAGCCTCAAGGCCGACCTGCGCATGCGCTCCGACATGGGCGAGATCCTGACCGACTTCGACTTCGAGGCCGTCGCCGCCACCAGCCGCTCGCAGGAAGGCGGCGGCGAAGGCAAGGGGTTCCGCCTGAAGATCGAGAACGAGGTCCACGCCAAGGTCGGCGGCGGCGGCGCGGAGATCGTGTTCAAGAACTTCAACGGGGACGTGTTGATTCGGAAGGGGAAGTAGGAGGACGGCTTTCGCCGTCCCCAATCCTCCCCAGCCCCCTCCTTTCTTAAAAGAGGGGGCGCCGGATTCTCGCCTTGTTCTTCCAGTTCCGGCTATCGCTAATACGCACCCTCCCATTCGCGAGGGGCTGCCTGGCCCGGCTACGCAGAGCCGAAGACGTCCTCGAGTCGGTGAGCCTCGAGCACCCGCTCGCTCCAGCGTTCGAGCTCGTCGCGGCTGGCCTGCTCGAGGCGCTCGAAGACCCACTTGGGAAGCTCGGTAAAGCGCCGACGCAGGAGCCGCTCTAGGAGGGAGGCTTCGCCTTGGCGAATGCCCTCCTCTATGCCTTCCTGACGGCTCAGCCGCTCAACACTCGTGACGTAGCGCATGTTTCGTTTCCTCTTCAATTCGGTCGATCTCGTCCTTGAAGCGTCGGTCCAGGTCCTCCGGCAACCGCATCACCCAGTCGACGAACCAGAACAGGTCCAGGATCCGCTGGCGCGGCCACCCCTTCTCGTACAGCCGCCGGATCAACCACAGCTTCCAGCGCAGACGCTCTTCCGGGACGTGCCGCGTGGCCTTCGTCTTCAAGTGCGCCATGATAGTCGAAGATCCGGTAGTAGTAGACGAAGAGCCGCTCGGGCAAGCTGGCTTCCGGCTCCCCCTGGACCTCGACGTGGAGGTGGACGATCTGGGGCTCGCCGTCGAGGCGGTAGACCCTGAAGAGCTTGTCGGCGAGGCGCCGGCCGAGCTCGGCGTCCCTGACCACCTGCGTGAGCTCCTTGTCGAGGCTCTCGTAGCCCCGCGACCAGTCGATCTGGGCGTGGATCTGCGGGAAGAGAAGCTCCATGAGATCGGGAAGAAGTCGATCGGCGATCTCCTTCCAAGGGCTGTCGTAGCTGTCGCGTGGCGGACTTGGGGAGCGGGCGGCCGCTGGTGATGGGTCGGTCACGATCGGATCTCCTCTTACAGTCCTGTGCCCTTGGAGCCCCACCGATGCTCTGCCCGGACGAGCCCGATCTCGTAAGACGGGTTGTCCACCACGAAAGCGCTCTCGAGGATCCGCGCGTCGTAGGGATGGAGGTTGGCCTCGTCCATCAGGTAGACGTAGACCGTGTACTCGCCCTTGATCAGCGGCAGGGCGGGCATCTCGAGCACGGTCCGGTAGCGGCGCTCGCCGGTGAACGGGGGCAGCGTATCGCGCACGGTGGAGAACGACACCACCTGCACCCCGTCGACGCGGTCGACGCCCACGGCGAGGTGGAACTGGAGACCGGGGTCCTCGGTCTCCCAGTCGATCTCGAGGCGCCACGGCTCGCCGTAGGCCACCAGTCGTCGTCCCGCCTCGGCGCGTCCGCCGCCCAAGCGGGTCTCGGTCAGCCGCGCCGGACGCGCGCCGGTCTCGGCGACCGGCGCCGCCGTCGTCCCGCGGGCCTCGGTCTTCTTGAGCAGGAAGCTCTCGTAGCCTCGGATGACCTCGGTGGCCGGGCCCAGCTCCTCGACGCGGCCCTGGCGCAGCCACAGGGCGCGCTGGCAGAAGTTGGCGACGTAGTACATCGCGTGCGAGCAGAAGAGCAGCGTGCCGCCCGCGCGCACGAACTCCTGCATCCGGTCCATGCACTTCTTCTGGAAATAGCCGTCGCCTACCGACAGGGCCTCGTCGATGATCAGCACGTCGGGCTCGACCTGGGTGGCGATGGCGAAGCCGAGGCGCATGGCCATGCCCGTGGAGTAGGTCTTGACCGGCTGGTCGACGAACTCGCCGAGCTCGCTGAAGGCGATGATCCGCGGCAGCTTGGCCTCGACCTCGTCGGGCGTCAGGCCGAGCATCGCGGCGTTGAGCCGGATGTTCTCGCGGCCGGTGAACTCGGGGTGGAAGCCCGAGCCGAGCTCGAGGATCGACGCCACCTTGCCCGAGACGTGTACCCGGCCCGCGGTGGGCGTCGTCACCCCAGCGAGCACCTTGAGCAGCGTCGACTTGCCGGCGCCGTTCTCGCCGATGATCGCCAGCCCCTCCCCCTGCGGCAGCTCGAAGCTGACGCCGTGGAGGGCGTGGAACTCGCGGTGCAACGGCCGGCGAGCGAAGAGCTCCCACAGACGGTTCCACGGCGAGCCGTAGACGCGGTAGACCTTGCGCAGGTCGGCGACGGTAATGGCGGCGGCGCTCATTTAATCAGATGGGGAACGGGCGGACCGACGGGTGAGCCAGACGGCCGCCGCCGCGAAGAGCGCCAGCCCGGCGAGGTCCACGGTCGCCACCGGCAGGCCCGCCCAGTCGCCGCTCGAGCGGTCGGGAGGGTAGAAGATGAGGATGGCGGCGAGCATCATCACCGCCCGTGCGCCGAGGCCCAGGCGGCGGCCGAAGAAGCCGGTCAGCGACGCCGCCAGCGGCACCGCGCCCACCGCGTTCAAGGCGAAGGCGGCGGCGATCGCCGGCCAGGCCGCGACCTCGCCCGCCGGCGTCAGCATCAGCAGCTCCGGCCGGTAGACGAAGAGGAAGGGGAGCACGAAGCCGATCAGCGAGTACTGGAAGGCGGTGACCGACGTGAGCATGATCTTCGAGTCGGCGATCGACGCCGCGGTGTAGGCCGCCAGCGCCACCGGCGGCGTGACCATCGACATCAGGCCGAAGTAGAAGATGAACATGTGGGCGGCCAGCGGCGTCACCCCGAGGCCGCCCAGGGCGGGACCGATCAGCGTCGCCAGCAGCAGGTAGCACACCGCCGACGGCAGCCCCATGCCGAGCACGATCGACGACGCCATGATCAGCAGCAGGGCGAGGAAGAGGTTGTTCTCGGCCAGCGGCAGGATGGTGGCCGGCAGCTTCGAGCCGACGCCGGTCAAGGTGACCACGCCGAGCACCACGCCGACGCTCGCCGACGCCGCCACCAGGGCGACGCCGCTCCTGGCCGCCCGCTCGCAGCTCTCGACCAGCCGCCGCGGCGTGAGCCGCAGCGCCGGGGAGAGCCAGCTCATGACGAGGGCGAGGACCATCGCCAGGCTCACCGCGCGGAAGACCGTGGTGCCGTAGACCAGCAGCGCCACCAGGGCGCCGAGGCTGACGAAGAAGATGGCGCCCGATAGCATTCCCGCCGGCGGTCCCGCCGCGGCCGCGTCGGCTTCGGCGGTCGTCGGCACGCCGCCGCGGGCGACCAGGCGCTGGGCCATGAAGTGGACGATGAGGAAGAGCGCGAAGTAGTAGAGCACCGACGGCAGGATGGCGGCGCGGATGATCTCGAGGTAGGTCACCGGCGGATCGATGATCTCGAGCATCATGTAGGCGCCGGCCCCCATGACCGGCGGCACCAGGGCGCCGCCCGAGGAGGCCGCGGCCTCGATGGCGGCGGCCACGTGGGGCCGGAAGCCCGAGCTCTTCATCAGCGGGATGGTGAAGGTGCCGGTGGTCGCCGTGTTGGCCACCGCGCTGCCCGAGAGCGACCCCATCAGGCCGCTCGAGAGCACCGAGACCTTGGCCGGGCCGCCGGCGCTGCCGCGGAAGAGCCGCCGCGCCGTGTCGATGATGAAGCGCGTCGCCCCGGTGGCCTCGAGCAGCGCGCCGAAGACCACGAAGAGGAAGACGTAGGTGAACATCACCCGCAGCGCCAGGCCGAAGACGCCCTGGCTGTGCAGGTAGGTCTGCGACACGATGCGCTCGAGGCCGTAGCCGCGGTGCGGAAAGAGCCATGACGGCATCGCCGGCCCCCAGAAGGCGTAGGCCACGAAGACCAGGGACAAGAGCGGCAGGGCCCAGCCCACCACCCGGCGCGTCGCCTCGAGGATCACCAGCAGGCCCACGGCGCCGATCGCGTAGTCGAGGCCGGCCTCGGCCCCCGCCCGATTGCCCAGCGACTGGCCTTTGAGCCACCAGCTCTCGAAAGCGGGCTCGGTCTGGAACACCACGTAGCCGCAGCACACGACGGTCAGACCGGCGAGCGCCCAGTCGAGAGCGCCGGACCAACGCGCTTCCCGCCAGCGCGTCGCCGGCGGGAAGTACAGGAAGCACAGCACGATGCCCAGCAGCGCGAAGATCGCGACCTGCGACTGCGGGCGCAGGTGCGGATAGTTGACTTCCGCGAGCGTGAAGAGGCAAAGGGCGACCGCGAGGACCCGGATCGCCCGGGGACGAAGCCTGCCCTGCGAGCTCACCCCTCGCCGGCCTCCGGCTCGCCGGCCGCCGGCTGGCCGGCCGCCGCGTCACCCGCCGATCCTTCCGTTCCCGCGTCCTCCGGCCAGATGCCGATCTCGCGGTAGTAGCGCACGGCGCCGGGATGGAACGGCGTGCCGGTGCGGCGCACCACGACCTGGGGCTGGATCGCCCGCCCCGCCGCGTGGCGCTCGACCACCTGCCGGCGGTTCTCGTAGATCGTCCGGGTGAACTGGTAGACGGTCTCCTCGTCGGCCGACGCCGCGGCGATGAGGTGCATCGAGCCTACGTCGAGGCCGACGAAGTCAGCGTCCTGGCCGCGGTAGGTGCCGGCGGGGATGGTGGCCGGGTGGAAGAACGGGTAGTCGGCGATGAGCCGCTCGCGAACCTCGGGATCGAAGGGCACGAAGTAGAGGTCCATCGACGAGGCCGCCTGCACGATTGACGCGGTGGGCACGGCGCCGCCGAGGAAGGCGGCGTCGGCGCTGGCGTCGGTGAGCAGGTCGACGGCGGAGGACTGCGGCGCGTTGAGCGCCTGGAGGTCGCCGAGGCCGAGGCCGTGGGCCTCGAGGATCGGCGTCACGAAGTCCTCGAAGCCGGCGCCCGAGGGCCCAAGGACGACCCGCTTGCCCCGGAGGTCGGCGATCGTCCGGATGCCCGAGCTCGCCGGGGTCAGGAAGAGGGCCACGTTGGGCGCCAGGGTCATCACCGAGGCGACGTCGTAGGGGCGGTCCCAACTGGTCTCGCCGCGCACCGCGAAGTAGGTGATGGCGGCGTTCGAGAGGGCGAAGTCGAGGTCGCCGTCGATCAGGCGGCGGATGTTCTCGCGCGATCCCTGGGTGGCCTCGGCGGTCACCTGCCAGCCCTCCGGGCCGTTGGCCGCGGCGACCTCGGCGAGCGCGCCGCCGACCACGAAGAAGGCGCCGCCGGGCGGCGCCGTGCCAAGGCTCAGGAATCGGCGGACGGCCGGCGCCGGGGCGCCGCCGTCGGGGCTCGGTCCGCCGCAGGCGCCGAGGACGCCGAGGGTGAGGACGAGGGAGGTCAACGAGCGCGGAATCGACATCGTGCTGTTCATGGGGGGGAGGCTACCACGATCCATCGGCGGAACCGCTGGGTCGTCGGCTGGCTCGAATCCGGTGTATGCTTACAAGGTTGACCCGGGGACCAGCGGCATGAGCGACGCAATCCTGGCCAAGCTTGACGACCTCAAAGGTGGGCTGGATGCCCTCCGGACCGACGTGGCCGGCCTGTGTCAGGCCGTGACGGGCCTGCAGAACGGTCAGACGGGCCTGCAAAACGGTCAGGACGCGCTGCTGCGGGACGTCGTGGAAATCAAGAACCGGCTGGAGGAAGCCTACAGGGACCTCCTCCGGGCGATCAGCGAAAGCAACGAGGTCGTTCTGGAAAGCATGACGAGCCTGCGCTATCGGGTGACCGTGCTCGAGCGGCGGCAGGCGGGCTGAAGCCGTGGACGCCAAGTCTCTCGACGCAGAGCCGCACAGCCGGGAGAGCGAGCGCGCAGTGCTCGCCGCGGTGCTCGTGTCGCCGGGTGAGCTACCGGCGGTCAGCGCCCGGCTGACCGCCGAGGACTTCTTTATCGAGCCGCACCGGGTGCTCTTCAAGGCGATGATCGAGCTGCAGGCCGCCAGCTCAGAGATCGGCCAGCGGACGCTTCAGGCCAAGCTCGAGCATGACCGGCTTCTCGACGATGTCGGCGGAACGGCTTACCTCGGCGGCCTCACCATCGAGCCGACCGACGTCGCCCGGCTCAGGACCCACGTCGAGCTGATCAAGGAACGAGCCGTCCGCCGGCGACTGATCAGGACCTGCGCCCAGATCCGAAGGTGCGGATAAGAGCCCGTGCCGCGCATCCGCGACCCGGCTCTAAATGTCTTGAGCCCTGGAGCTTCACGGAGTCTCTTGCCAAGATCAGGAGAGCCGGCCGCATACAGTGGTCCGGTCACCTGGTCAACCCGGCGTAATGTCCGCCGTAACAGGCCCCCGCTACGGTAGGTCCGAGCCGCGCGGTGGCGCCGCCACCCATCGGCTCCAGGGCAACCAGGGGGGCCTCTCGACGCCGGCGAGCTCCAGGGTCGTCAGGAGCAGAACCGATGAACGACGACAACCTCAGAGCCGGCCGGTGCCGGCGCTGCCTGCGTCCGCGCACGACCGCGCTGGCGACGCTTCTCCTCCTCGCCGCCGCGCAACCCCTTTCGGCGGAGGAATCCGCGACGGCCGAGCCCGCCGCGCAAGAGCATCCCGCGGCCGCCGAGGAAAGCTCGGTGCCGGTGCTCGAGCAGATCACGGTGACGGCAAGGCGCTACGAGGAGTACCTGCAGCTCGTGCCCGCTTCCGTCAACGTGATGACCGCCGACTACCTCTTCGACCAGGGGCTGACCAACGTCCGAGACGTCGTCGACTTCGCGCCCGGCGGCGTCTCGACGGCCTTCAACAAGATGCAGGACCGCTACGGCCTGCGCGGCATCTCGTCGCAGACCGAAGGCTCTTCCGGCGACTCCTCGGTGGCGACGGTCATCGACAACGTCGTCATCTCCAGGGAGTTCATGAAGAGCCAGACCTTTTTCGACATGCAGGACGTCGAGATCCTGCGCGGGCCCCAGGGCACCGCCTTCGGCCGCAACGCCTCCTCGGGCCTGATCCACCTGAAGACGGCGAGGCCGGCGTGGAGCCGCAGCAGCGGCGTTTCCGCCGAGCTCGGCGGCCACGAGACCTATGGGGCCGAGGCCTTCGTCACCGGCCCGCTCAGCAAGACCGCCGCGGGCCGCTTTGCGGTGAATTTCGACAACCTGGGCGGTTACACCGAGGACACCCGCACCGGCGAGGACCTCGGCGGCACGCGCAACTTCGCCGCCCGTGGGTCGTTGCAGCTCGATCCGTCGGATACCGTCAGCTTCTTCGTGAAGGCGGAATACAACCGGGACGACGACGACGATCCCGCGCCCCGCAAGGGCAAAGACTGCACCCGCGACTATCAAGGCAATTTCCCCGAGCCCTCGATCGTGGGCGCGGCGCAACCTCCCTGGACCCGGTTTCCCAACTGGTCCGATTCCTGCGATCCCTGGGAGACCGCCGTTTCCGCGCCGACCTATCTCGGCGACTTCTTCCTGGAGCGGGAGATCTTCAACCTCACCAGCGAGCTGACCTGGAGCTTCACCGGCGATCTCACCCTGACCGCGGTCTCCGCCTATCTCGGCGGCACCAGCGATTACCTCATCGACACCCACGGCGGGCCGAACAATTCCATGTTCCAATCCACGCAGAACGACGCCTGGCAGCTCAGCCAGGAGCTTCGCGTCGACAACCACAGCTCGGTCGACGAGCTCAATTGGCTGGCGGGAGTCTACTTCCTGACCGACGACCAGACCCGGGACGACCAGAACATCTTCTACGTCGACAACGCGGTCAGCGATCCGCAACATCCGAGCGGCTTCCGCCCGGAATCCCGCGACGTCAAGCAGCAGAACAACGAGACGACGGCCTACGGCCTCTTCGGGGAGGTCAGCTACGACCTCACCGACCGGCTCAACGTCACGCTCGCCGGCCGCTGGAGCGACGACGAGAAGGACTACAGCGTGGCTCACTACGGCTGGGGGTGGGGCGGACCCATCGCGGGTCTGACCAATGGCGTCGACGCCGACGGCGACGGCGTCTTCGACGAGCGATGCGTCTTCGACCCTGCCGGGCCCCCCGATTTCGGAGCACGCTTCTGCGGCAGCCCGGAGGACCCGGTCGGCTTCGAGACGCCGGTGCCGAGCACCTCGTCCTGGGACGACCTCAGCCTCAAAGGATCGATGAGCTACTACATCGACAGCGATCACATGCTCTACGCCCTCGTCTCCCAGGGCTACAAGACCGGCGGGTTCCAGAACGAGCCCTTCAATCCCCTCGACGCCGTAGTGCCGTATGACGAGGAGACGGCCGTCAACTACGAGGTGGGCTTCCGGGCCACCTTCGCCGACCGCTTCCGGCTCAACGCCTCGGCCTTCGTCACCGAGTACGAAGACCTGCAACTGAATCTCTACGTCAACTCGGCCAGCGGCGAGTACAACCAGGTGACCGCGAACGCGGCGGGCGCGGACGTGGCGGGCGTCGAGCTCGACTACCTCTGGCTCATCACCGACCGCCTGCGTCTCAGCGGCACCTATGCCTATATCGACGCCGAGCTGGTGGACGCCTTGATCGATACCGACGGCGACTTCGTGGCCGAGGACTACAGCGGCAGCCGTCCGAACAACGCGCCCGAGTGGACCGGCACCGCGATCCTGGAATACGCCCGGCCCTTCAGCAACGGCTCGAAGCTCCTCTTGCGCGGCGACTGGCGCGGGATCAGCAACGTCTTCGACGGCATCGGCGAGGACTCGAACCGCGAGCACGAGGCCTACGGCGTCTTCGGCGCGCGTGCCACCTGGCGCCCCGCCGGGGGGGACTGGAGTCTCTCCGTGTGGGGCCGGAACCTGTCCGAGGAGGTGTACACGATCAACGTGGGGCCGTACAACCCGAACCTCAATCAGTTGAATTTCGCCTACGGCGCTCCGAGGAGATTCGGGGTCACGATAAGCCGCTACCTGTTCTGATCCCGGCGTTCCGGACGGCGTGGAACCCGCCGACGATCCGCATCTCGCGGATCGCCAGCTCGTCGAGCAGACGGCAGCGGCGCTTGAGACGGCGGTCCTGCGCCGCTGCTCGTTCCAGAAAGTCCTCCCAGTCAGCGTACGTGAACTCGAAGATCAGCTCCTCTCCTCCTTGACCTCGGGAGCCGGGGGCGGTTGGATCTGTGCCACCGGCTTGCCACGCCGCGTCACGATCACCGGCTCGCCCGTCCTGCGGACCCGCTCCAGCACAGCCGCTCGGGCCTTGCGGCCACGGCGGGGGCGGACGATCGGAGCCGCTCAGGTCACGCAGCCACGCCGTGGCCGGACGACGCGAGCGGCTGCGCCCCTTTTCCCACGGCGGGGGAAGAGGACAGAAGTCGCTCGAGGTCGTCTTCCCACGGCGGGGGAACGCGGCGGAAGTCGGTCGAGGTCGTCTTCCCACGGCGTGGGGGAACGTCCGAGACCGCCGGGCTCGGCCGTCCACGGCGTGGCTGGCTGTCCACTGATCCGGCCGGCGTACGGACGCCTAATCCTCAACGCGCGGCTTCCGAATCGACGTCGCGGAACGGCCCGACAGCCGCGACGAGGTCCGTCGCAAGCCTATAGACGGTCATGCTCGTCAGGTTCAACTCTCGGCACTTTGGCAAGAATAGCTTCGAAGTCCCTCCTGCTGCCCAGCTTACCCCGCTCTCGAATATATTCGACCGTCATCAGGGCTGACACCTTCTCGGCTATCGCCAGAGTGATCAACTGATCGACAGAAACACAATCTTGCTCGGCCAGATGGGCCAGTTGCCGGTACAGGGATTCAGGTAGCTGCAGACTCACTGTGCTCATGTGAATTCCGATCTGCTGGAGGAACTCCTGGGGGCTGAGGATCTGGACGCCAGTGTCGATGACGATCCTCCGCACGGCGGTACTCTACACGATCGTCGGTAGGGAGGGCAAGGATCGGCCTTCTGCTCGGATCGAGGCGCATGGGGCCATCGCGGCGTAGTCCCACGAGCGTTTGCATGACCATGAGGCGAGGACCCTCGCCGTGGGCGCTGCGGTCTGATGCTCGGTGAGTCGCTTCTCGAGGTTGTCCGTGTAGCCGATCTTGATTCGGTTGGGGACGCAAAGACCGTATCAACTCCCCTGCGCGCTCCGGTAGACTGCTACGACGGAGCCGACCTGATGGCCACACCTCAGATCGTCATCGATACCAACGTCTTCATCTCGGCCCAGCGCTCTCGCCGTGGCGCGGCCTCCAAGCTACTCTCCCTGATCGGTACCGGCCTCTTCGAGGTCCACATCTCCGTGCCCCTCGTTCTCGAGTATGAAGACGTGCTGCTGAGGCAGCGCCAAGAGCTCGGTCTCACGCCTGAGGACGTCGGCGACGTGATCGACGCCTTTTGCGCCCTTGCGGCGCCTCACGAGATCTTCTTCCTCTGGCGACCCTTCCTGCGTGACCCCAAGGACGAGCTTCTCCTGGAATTGGCCGTCAAGGCCCAATGCGGCCACATCGTGACGTACAATCAACGTGACTTCGAGGGTTCCGAGAAGTTCGGGATCGCCGTCGTCACACCCGGGCAGTTGCTCCACGAGATAGGAGTCATCCCATGAGCAGGGTCAGCGTACACCTCTCCAAGTCGCTCCACGAGCAGGCGGCGGCCGTCGCAACGCAGGAGGGCGTCTCGATGGGACAGTTCATCGCCATGGCGGTGGCGGAGAAGGTCGCGGCGCTCAGGACGGTGGACTACCTGAGGGAGCGGGCCAAGCGCGGCAGTCGCGAGAAGCTGTTGGCGGTCCTTCAGAAGGCGCCCGACGTGGAGCCCGACGAGCGGGATCGACTTTGAGTCGAGCGCTGCGCCGCTAGGCCTGGTGCTATGCTCCGCCGGACTCTGCGGATAAGAGCCCGTGCCGCGAATCCGAGCCCAACCTGAAGACTTCGTCGTCGAAGAGCTCCCGCTCTTCCCGCCGACCGGCGAGGGCACCCACACTCATCTCTGGATCGAGAAGCGCCTGCGCACCACCGACGACGTGGCCCGCGACCTGGCGCGGGCGGTGGGCGTGCCGCCGCGCGAGGTCGGCTACGCCGGACGCAAGGACCGCCACGCCGTGACCCGGCAGTGGTTCTCGGTGCCGGAGCTCGCCCCGGAGCAGGCCCGCGGCCTCGAGCTGCCGGACGCCCGCGTGCTCGACGCCGTTCGTCACACCCACCGGTTGCGCGTGGGCCAGCTCCGCGGCAACCGCTTCCGCCTGCGGGTGCGCGAGGTCGACGCCGAGGACGCCGAGCGCGCCGCTGAGCGGCTTGACGAGCTGCGGCGACGCGGACTGCCCAACCGCTTCGGACGTCAACGCTTCGGGCGCGACGGCGGCAACGTGGCGCGCGGCACCGAAATGTTGCGCGGCGGCCGGCTGCGCGGCGACCGCCGACAGGCCCTGCTGATGATCTCCGCCTTGCAGTCGGCGGTCTTCAACCAAGTGCTCGACGCCCGTGCCGACTCCTACGACCGCCTGCTCGAAGGCGACGTGGCCATGACCCACGCCACCGGGCTGTGCTTTCCGGTGCGCGAGCCCGAGGCCGAAACGGAACGCCTCGCGAGCTTCGAGGTGAGCCCCACCGGACCGATCTTCGGCACCAAGATGCAGCGTCCCCGGGGGGCCGCCGCCGCCATCGAGGACGCCGCCATGGCGCGCTTCGACCTGCCGCCCGCGAGCGCCCTCGCGCTGCCGCGCGAGCTGCGCCTCCACGGCGGCCGGCGCCCCCTGCGCATCCGACTCGAGGACGTGCGCAGCGACTGGGACGACGGCGTGATGGGGCTGGATTTCACGCTGCCTGCCGGCAGCTATGCCACGATCTTGGTCGCGGAGCTCTTCCCGGGTAAGCTCGAGGAGGGCACGAACGACCTGCCGGAGGACGCCGATGAGGCTCACTGAAGACGCCGAAGAGCGGGTGCTGCGGCTGCGCCGCCGCCTCGGCGTGCTGCTGGTGCTCGAGCGCGGGTTGCGGCGCGCCGCCGCCGCCGGCTTCGTGTGGGGCGCCGTGGTGCTGGCGGCGCGCGCCGGCCTCGGCGCCGAGGGGAGCTGGATGGCGATCGGCCTCGCCGCGACGCTGGCGGTCGCGGCCGCCGCGGCGGCCGTCGAAGGCTGGCGCTCGCGGCCGTCGACGGCCGCGGTGCGCGCCCTCCTCGACCGTCGCCAGGGCCACGGCGGCCTGCTGATGGCCGGCGTCGAAGCCGACCTCGGGGCCTGGCGCGGCGAGCTGCGCGGCGCCGCGGTGCCCCGGGTCACCTGGCGCGCGCGGCCGGCCGCCTGGCTCGCCGCGGGCGCGGCGGCGTTCGTGACCGTCGCCTTCCTGGCGCCGGCGCGCGTCCTCGAGGCCGCGGCCCGGCGTCCCCTCGACGTCGGGCGCGAGATCCAGGAGCTGGCGCGCGACCTGGAGGTGCTCGCCGAGGAGGGCCTCCTCGAGATCGAGGAAAAGGAGAGCCTCGCCGGCGAGCTCGAAACCCTCGCCGATGAGGCCACGGGCGAGGATCCCGCGCGCACCTGGGAGGGCCTCGACCACCTTCGCGACGTCGCCGAGCGGACGGCCGACGAGGCGGCGGAGGCGGCGTTCGGCGAAGGCGAGCGGCTGGCCGCCGCCGCCGAGGTGGCCGAGGCCCTCGGGGACAGCGCCGGCGCCGACCCGGAGCTGCGCGCCGCCGCCCTGCGCGAGCTCGCTGAGCTCGCCGCGCGGGCCGCCGCGGAGGAACGGCTGCTCGACGCGGCCACGGCTCAGGCGCTGACCGCCGCCGCCGAGCGCGGCGACCTCGGCGAGCTGCGGGCCGCTCTCGAGCAGGGACGCGCCGGCCTCGCGGACGCCCTCGAGCGTCTGCACGACGCCGGCCTGATCGACCTCGAGACCCTGCTCGCCGCCCGCCGCTCCCTCGCCGCCGAGGACGCCGAGCTGTCGGACTTCCTCGATCAGAACGGCCTCGAGGCCTCCGGCGAGCTCTGGTTCGGCCGCTTCGGCCGCCCGGGGCGCGGCGGCGTCGACCGCGGCCGCGGCGACGCGCCGATGACGTGGCAGGAGCCGATTTCGAGCGAGGGCGCGTCGTTCGAGGAGCAGGCTCTCGACCCGGCGTCGCTGGCGGCGCTCGAGCGCAGCAGCCTGATCGGTCTCCAGGCCGCGGCGCCGCCGCTCGCCGAAGGACGCCCGGCCGCCGGCGTCTCCGCTCCTCAGCCCGGCGAGGCCGCCGGAGGCGGCGCCTTTACCCAGACCGTGCTGCCCCGTCACCGGGGCGCCGTGCGCCGTTTCTTCGCGAGGACGGACGAGAGCAAAACGGACGAGGACGACCCATGACGTCCTCCGAATCTCCCCGCGCCGTCCTGCCCCAACCCGACGAGATCGCCGCCGCCCTCGCCGACGCCCGCGCCGTGCTCGAAGCCCTCGACGGCGTGCTCCTGGGGCGCTCGGGCTTCCACCGTCTGGTGCTGGCGGGCATCCTGAGCCGCGGCCACATCCTGCTCGAGGGCGTGCCCGGCGTCGGCAAGACGGCGCTCATCAAGGCCCTGGGCGAGATCCTCGACCTGGGCTGGAACCGCGTGCAGTTCACGCCCGACCTGATGCCCGGCGACATCCTCGGCAGCCACATCCTGCAGGAGGTGGCGCCGGGGCGCCGCGAGATGACGTTCCAGCCCGGCCCCGTGTTCACCCACATCCTGCTCGCCGACGAGATCAACCGCGCCTCGCCCAAGACCCAGTCGGCCCTGCTAGAGGCCATGCAGGAGCGCTCGGTGACCCTGCTGGGCACCACCCGCACGCTGCCCGCCCCGTTCTTCGTGCTGGCCTCGCAGAACCCGATCGAGCTCGAGGGCACCTACCCGCTGCCCGAGGCCCAGCTCGACCGCTTCCTCTTCAAGCTGGTGGTGGAGGAGCCGGGGGCCGACGTGCTCGAGGCGATCATCTCGAGCCGCCGGCGCGGCGAGGCGCCGCCCCCCGCGCGCACCCTGGCGCGCGCCGAGCTCGAGTCCCTCTTCGCCATGATGGAGCGCATCTACCTGCCGCGGCAGGTGGCGCGCTACGTCGCCCGCCTGGTGGCGGCGAGCCACCCGGGCGCGGCGGACGCGCCGGCGGCGGTGACGTCGTACGTGAGCTACGGGGCCTCGCCGCGCGCCGCCATTGCCATGGCGGAGGCGGCGCGCGCCCACGCGCTGCTGGCGGGCCGGCCCACGGTGGGCTTCGAGGACGTGGAGGCGGTGGCGGTGCCGGCGCTCCAGCACCGGCTGATCCTCAACTACAAGGCGCGCTTCGACCAGGTCACGGCGCCGGCCCTCGTCGCCGAGCTCCTGGCGAGCGTCGACGCCGCCGAGCTCGACTTGCCCGCCGGCGTCGGGATCGCCGCGCCGTGACGGGCCCCCTCGTCTCCTCTTTCCTTGTACCGCCCACGACTACGGCTTCCTCGACACGGCGCGCGTCGGCGGCGAGGACGTCAAGGTCTTCGGCGACGTCCAGGAGCAGTTCTTCGACCAGCCCAAGGAGCTCGCGGCCGGCGCCAAGGTCCCCGCCGGTTGGTCGCAGCAGCTTCGCGAGTTCGTGCTGCGATACTTCCTGCACATCAGCTCGTCGCACCAGATCGACTGTGACGGATCCGGAGACCGGCAAGGAGCACAGGGTCCACCTACCTCTTCAAGGTCAACGTCAACCCCCTGGTGTGGCCGTTGCGCGCCGCCGAGGCGCTGTCGTTGCGGCTGGCGCCGAAGCTCACCCGGCCCCTCCAGGAGCTCATCGACGCGCTGCCCCTGAGGGGGGTGGCGTCGCTGACGGCCTGGCGGCTCTACCGTAGCCGGCACGCGAACGGGTAGCCCAGCCACGGCGTGGACGGCCGACCCCGACCGCTTCCGCCGTCTTCCCACGCCGTGGAAGTCCGAGCCCGGCGACTTCAGCCGCTTTCCCACGCCGTGGGGAGCCGACCTCGGGCGACTCGAGTCGCCTTCCCACGCCGTGGGAAGACGACCTCGGGCGACTCGGGTCGCTTTCCCACGCGGTGGGGAGACGACCTGAGCGGCTCCGATGGCCCGATCCCCGCGTGGCCGGACGACCCAAGGGCCCGATTCCGGCCGCCGGGCGCGTCGGATCATTCGACGAATTCCGTCGCCGCGGAGATCCCCTCTCATCCCAAGTCGTTGCCCCACGGCGACTTGCGACGCTCCGCGTCGCCCGGCTGCGACGAATCATTCGACAAATCCCGTTCGTCGTCCCCGCGGGCTCACCGGATCCCTACACTTTCTCACGAGCTCGGGGGCGCGAGCCGCCGGGCTCACGGACGAGCCGGATGGTCCGGCTCGCCGGAAACGAAAACCGGGAGGCGCGAGCCTCCCAAGAAGAAAGGAGGATGGTCATGTTTACGACCGTGACCAAGCAACTGAAGCGTGCGATCAGCACGGTGAAGTCGGTCCTGGCCAACGCCGGCACCGCCGCCACCCTGCTCGATCCCACTCTGCGCTCCTACCTCAAGGAAGGAGAGCAGATCGACGGCCTCGGCATGGTCCAGCTCACGCTGGTGCGCTGGATCGAGGACGACCACGCCAGCCTGGAGGAGCTCGAGCTCGCGCATCGCGAGACGCTGCGCAAGCTCAAGCTGCAAAGGCTGGGCCGCGACGAACAGCAGACGGTGCTCTACAACCGCCTGCTGCGGATCCGCAAGACGTTCGAGGACGCCTTCGGACCGGGGACCGCCGCGATCTACCTGGGTCTCGAGCCGCGCATGCGCGACCTCGAGCCTCTGGATCTGCGGCGGCACGCCCGGGAGACGGCGACGATCCTCGAGAGTCCGCGGTTCGCGCCGCCCAAGGCGGAGGTCGAGGGCATCTGGGAGAACCCCGGGGACTACGCCCGGCAGATCCGCGACGCCCTGACGCCGTTCCAGACGACCCTGGATGAGATCGAAGCTCAGAAGCGGGAAGTCGAGATCGCGCTGCAGGGAAAGACGGAGAAGCTGGCGGAGCTCCAGGGGCGCCTGCGGTGGTCGATCCACCTCTTCGAGGCGATCTACCAGCTTGCCGGCCAGGGCTTCCACGCCGAGCGTCTGCGCCTGACGGTGCCGGCGCGTCCGAACGGCGAGGGGCCCGTGGACGAGGAGCCGGAGCCCGACGTCGAGGAGCCGCAGCCGGACACGCCGGAACCTTCCGAAACGTCCGGATGAGGCTTCGCCTGTCCCATCCCTTCGAGGCCGGCGTTCGCGCCGGCCTCTTTTTTTTGCGCACGCTGACGTCCGCCTGCGGCGTCCGATGCCTTCGCCGCGCCGGGTGGACGGTCGTCGACGGCGTCAACGGACGTCCTCTTCCGGGGTGGACTCTCGTCAAGAGCGTCGACTGTCTTCCGCAGTCGGGGTGGAGAGTCGTCGAGACCGTCGACTGTCTTCCACAGTCGGGGTGGAGAGTCGTCGACGTCGTCCGCACTCGGGGTGGACGGTCGTTGACGCCGTCAACTGACGTCCGCACCGACTTCACGCTCCTTTCGAGCAGCGCCGCGGCCTTCCCCCCTTGAGGCGGCGATTTGTCGAGGACGTCAACGGCCGTCCGCACGCTCCGCTCGCGGCGTTCGGAGGTCGCCGCGACCGTCCCCCCGGGACGTGGACGACAGTTAACGTCGTCGACGAGCGTCCCCCCGCGGTGCGGACGTCATTTGACGCTCTTAACGACCATCCACCACCTGAGGCGGCGAAATCCGTGAGCAGCACCGGACCCGTCCGCGCCTCTTGCACGCCGCCGAAAAGCATCGCCGCGGCCTTGTCGCGCGGATCCGGGGGTCTTTCGAGGTGCGACGCGTCAGCGGAAGATCTCGTCGACCTTGACGGTGATGCCGGTCGCCGGATCCGTGATCTCGCCCGACGAGTGAAGCTCGGTCTTACTCTTGCCCGGAACCAGGACGGCGATCGCCTCCAGCATCGGCTGGACGATCCAGCACGACTTCACCCCGGCTTCGAAGTAGGCGTCCGCCTTGCTGATCAGCTCCTCCATGCCCTGGGTGGGGGAGAGGATCTCGACGACCGTGAGCGGCGGGTCCGTCATCCTGATCTCGTCGTGTCGCCAGTCGATCGGCAGCTTCGGGTAGACGGAAAGGTCCGGCACGAACGGACGTCCTCCCAGCTCGAGGCTGAGCTCCGGGATCACGGTGAACCGATCGTCGTGTTTTGCGAAGGCGATGCCCAGGTAGAGCTGGACCAGGCCGTGGTTCTTGCTGGGCATCGGCTTTCCCCGCTCCTGCTCGTACTCGGTCACGGTCGCTACGACGGGCATTTCGGTCTCCTGGAGGAGCTCGCTACGCCGGCGGACGGCGTGAGGCTCGCTGCTCCTCAGCATAGCACGCGGGGAGTGACGCGGGCCCCCGAGCCCGAGCTATTCGACGAGCGGAGCCAGCACCACCGGCCGGGCTTCCGCGCCGCCCGCGGCCCGCACGAGGACGAAGCCGCGGTCGTTCAAGGCCGTCACCTCGACGACGCCGAGCTCCGTGCCCGCCCCACCGAGGACGTCCTGCAGGCGCTCGGGGTGCTGTGGGCCTTCGCGCTGGTGGCGTCGCTGATCCTTCCGCGGAGCGGCGGTTCGAAGGATGCTAAGCTGAGGCTTCGAGGAACCAAGTCTCCCACCGAACGCCGCGAGCCCTTCCATAAGAGCGAGCCCCCACCGTGTGCGGAATCTTCGCCATCGTTTCGCCCGCGGGCGTCGGGATCGCCGAGCCGTGACGAGCCCCCTCCTCTCCTCTTTCCTTGTAGGTCAGGCTCCGCCTGACGATTCCTGCGATCGACGCTCGCGAATCCGCCGACGCTCGCGAATCGGCAGGCACAAACTGCCCCACGCTCTCCTCGCCCTCCTCTTCTGCCCCGCCCTCGGCGCCCAGGAGGTCACGAGCGGCGACGTCGCGGTGCGGATCCTGCCGGGCCTGCCGGACGGCGCCACCCACGGCTACCACGAAATCGTCTTCCTGGTGACCAACCACTCGCCGGCGCGTCCTCACCAGGTGCGGCTCGAGACCCCGGCCGACTCCTTCGCCGGGGCGCACTTGCTGGGCCGCATGAGCCGCACCGTGGTGGTGGGTCCCGCGACCTCGCTGCGCGTCGCGCTCCTCCAGCCGCCGCTGCCGCTGGCCGGCACCGGCGTGCGCGTCGCCGTCGACGGCCGGGTCGTGCCCGAGAGCCTCCCCTTCCATTCCGACCACCCGAGCTCGCGGATCTACCGGACTCCCAGCCCCGGCGGCAGCAGCGCCGAGGAGGTCGCCCTGCGCGTGCTGGTGTCGCAGCGCGTCGACGTCGACGTCCTCCCCGAGACCACGGACACGGAGCGCTACCGGGCAGCCGTCAGCCCGCCCGCGGCGTGGAGCGGCGACTGGCTCGCCTACTCGGGCTACGACGGCGTGGTGCTCGCCGCCGGCGACCTCGCCGAGCTCAAAGGCGAGATCCGCGACGCCCTCCGGCGCTACGCCGAAAGCGGCGGCGCGGTGCTCGCGATGGGAGCGGACGCCGCGGTCCTGGAGCTGCCGCCCGCGGTCGACGAGCTCGGCCTCGCCGTGTCGTACACAGGCTTCGGCGTGGTGATGTCCGGACCCCAGCGCCTCGGCGCCGGCCAGCTCGACCGCGTCGCCCGCGCCTGGCTGCGCAGCTCCGCTCCCTGGTCCCTGGCCTCGGATCCCCGCGGCGTCCACCAGGTCATGCCCGTGATCGACGAGATCCGGGTGCCGGTGCGCGGCCTCTTTCTGGTCGTCGTCGCCTTCGCGGTCCTGATCGGACCCGTCAACCTCTTCCTGCTCAGCCGGCGGGGACGACGGATCTGGCTGCTGTGGACGGTGCCCGCCGCGGCCCTCGTCGCCTGCCTCGCCATCTTCGCCTACACCCTGGTCGACGAGGGGCTCCTCCGCGTCCACCGCGGCGCCAGCCTCACGATCCTCGACGAGCGCTCCCACCGCGCCGTGACGGTGGCGTGGAGCGGCTACTACTCCACCCTGACGCCCGGCGGCGGGTTGCGCTTCGCGCCCGGAGTGGAGGTGACGCCGGTGATCGCGTGGACCTTCGGTGCCTACGGCAGCTCCGCCAGCTACAAGACGCTCGACCTCACCGAAGGCCAACACCTGGACGCGGGATGGGTGAGCGCGCGGCTGCCGGCGTACTTCATGGTGCGCCGCAACGCGCTGCGGCGCGAGCGCCTGCGAGTGCGCCGCGACGGCGGGCTCGCGGTCACCAACGGCCTGGGCGCCGAGATCGTGGCCCTCCACCTCGCCGGCGCCGACGGCCGCCTCTACCGCGCCGGCCGCGTCGCGGCCGGGGCCAGCGGGCCCCTCACCGGCCCGCACGGCGACGCCGCGGGCCGGCCGTCGTCGTTGCGGGAGCTCTACGACGCCGACCTGCCGAGCCGGATGCGGCGCCTGCGGGAAAAGCCTGAGGACTACCTCCGGCCCGGCACCTTCCTCGCCGTGCTCGCCGCCGACCCCTTCCTCGAGCCGGGCCTCGAGGGCCTGCGCGAGGCCCGCAGCGAGGCGGTGGTCTACGGCCTCGTCGAGGAGGCGCCGTGAGGCTCGAGGTGGTCGACCTCGTGCGCCGCTTCGACGACGTGCGCGCCGTCGACGGCGTGAGCTTCCGCGTCGCCGGGGGCGAGATCTACGGCTTCGTGGGCCCCAACGGCGCCGGCAAGACCACCACCATGCGCATCCTGGCGACCCTCGACGAGCCCACCGCGGGCGACGCCTTCCTCGACGGCGTCTCGATCGTTCAGCACCCGGAGCGGGCGCGGCGCGCCGTGGGCTTCATGCCCGACAACCTGCCGAGCCATCACGACATGACGGTGGACGACTACCTCGACTTCTTTGGCCGCGCCTACGCCCTGCGCGGCGCCGACCGGCGGCGGGTGGTGGCAGGGGTGGTGGAGTTCACGCGGTTGGGGGGTATCCGCGGCAAGCGCATCGACACGCTCTCCAAAGGCATGAAGCAGCGCCTGAGCCTCGCCCGCACCCTGATCCACGACCCCGGCGTGCTGGTGCTCGACGAGCCCGCCGCCGGCCTCGATCCGCGCGCCCGGGTGGAGCTGCGCGAGCTGCTCCTGGCGCTGGCGGCCGACGGCAAGGCGATCCTGATCAGCTCGCACATCTTGACCGAGCTGTCGGAGATTTGCCACGGTGCCGTCATCCTCGAGCACGGCCGCATCGTGCGCTCGGGCACGATCGAGGAGCTGCTCGAGGACGAGACGCTCCACTGGACGGTGCGGTTGCGCGCCATCGAGCCGCCGGAGGAGCTCCACCGCCGGCTGCTCGCGGCGCCGCACGTGGAGGCGGTGCGGCCGGTGGGCGCCGAGCTCGAGGTCGACCTGTTGGGCGGCCCCGAGGAGAGCGCCGAGCTCCTCGCCCACCTGGTGACCAGCGGCGTCAAGGTGGTGGAGTACCGGCGGCGCCGCGGCGGCCTCGAGGACGCCTTCATGCGCTTCACCCGCGGCGACGTCTCATGACGCTGAAGGCAGAGGAAGGCGACTACGAGCCCACCGAGGCCGAGCAATACGTGCTCGACCACGTCCCCGAGGCGTACGAGGACGGTCTCGAGCTCAAGGCGGCAGACTTCGTCTGCCGGGAAATCCCCCCTAACCCCCCTTTCATTAAAGGGGGGAACCTGAGTGAGGGACTCTGAGCCCCCCTTTAAGAAAGGGGGGTTGGGGGGATTTGGCAGACGAAGTCGGCCTTCTCACGCGCGGCCGGAGGGTTTCCGGCCGGGCCTCTACCGCTCGCGCTGCAGGAACACCGCCGCCCACGGACAATAGAAGCCGACGTTGTTGAGCCAGGCGTCGAGGTCGTTCTCCACGAAGCTGGCGCAGCCGTCGCAGACCTCGACCGCGACGTCCGCGAACTCGAGGGTGGCGGGGTCCTGGTGCCAGCTCCAGGGCGCGTTGAAGCCGCCGTTGCCGGCGCGCAGCGTGCCGATGAGGATGCGCCGATCGCCGGTCGCGATCAGGCGCTCGGCCTCGGCGATCAACGCCGGGTCCCGCATCAGGGCGCGGAAGGTCTCGCCCGCGGCGTCCGGGCAGGAATTGATCAGGAAGACGGCTTCGTCGTCAGGCTCGGTCGGCGACCTCGAATTCGAGCTGTCGCAGGTGGCGAGGACCACGAAGGCGGCGAGGGCCGCGGCGGCGAGGACGATCGGCGATCGGTGCGTCGTTCGGTGGCTCGGTTTCATGACTCCCCTCGGGTGGCGATCCTGTTGCGGTGGTGCCGGCGGCCGCGAGTGCGGGCGGCAGGGACGGATGATATCGTGCCCGCGCGGCCGCCGCGAAGTCCACGCCGAGAACGTCCGATGACCCCGCGAAACGCCTTCGTGCTGACGCTGCTGCTGCTGACGGCCGCCGCTTGCGGTCCGGCCGGCGAGGACCGCCCCGGCGAGAGCGCGTTCGACGCGCTCGCGGCGGGCGCCTTCCTGCCGCGGGACCCGTGGCTCGAGGTCGCGGACCTCTACCGCGCGCAGCACGGGGCGGCGGCCGAGAGGGCCGAAGGGCAGGTGCCGTTCGCCAGCGCGCTCGAGGTCGTGGACGGCTGGGCCGGCGCGGAGGAGTGGGGGGCCTGGGGGCTCGGCGAGCGTACCCGCGCCCGTTTCGTGGTCGGCGATCCGCGACCCTACGAGCTCGCGGTGACCGCGATGGCGCCCCCCGGCTCCGCGGAGCGCCAGCAGACCGTGCGCGCCGTGGTCAACGGCCACGAGGTCGGCGCCTTCACCGCCGGGGACGACTGGGCGACGCACCGCCTGCCGGTGCCGCCGGAGGCGCTGCGCCGCGGCGTCAACGAGCTCGACCTCGTCTACGCCTACCACCTCGACGGGCTCGAGAGCGACCACCGGCCCCTGGCGCTGGGGCTCGAGCGGCTCGGGCTCGTCCCCGCCGGCCGCCGGCCGCCGGCGCCGGGAGAGGTGGGCTTCCGCGTCTATCGCGGCCAGAAGGTCCTGGTGCTCGAGGCGCCGGGGACCTACGTGGCGCCGCTCGAGGTGCCGCGCGCCGGAGCGGCGCTCGACTTCGAGCTGGGGACGCCGCGGGGGGAGGGCAGCGAGCTGCGGATCTCGGCGCTCTCGGTGGAGGGCCACGAGCGGGCGCTCGCCACTTTCCGGAGCGGCGACCCGACGCCCGGCGTCCACCGCCTGGCGCTCGACGCCTGGCGCGGCGCGCCGGTGCTCCTCGTGCTCACGGCCGAGCCGGCCGCCGGGGAGCGCTTCACCGTCCGCCGGCCGCGGCTCGTGCCCGGCGACGCTCGCGAGCCGGGCGACGATGCGCCTGCCGGGGAGCCCCCTGCCGAAGAGCCGCCGCCGGTCGTCCTCATCGTGCTCGACGCGGCCCGCCCCGACCACTTCGGCGCCTACGGCTACGAGCGCGAGACGACGCCCGTCCTCGACGCCCTGGCGGCCGAGTCGCTCGTCTATCGCCAGGCGGTGGCCGAGTGCTCCTACACCCTGTGCTCGATGCCGAGCCTGCTGAGCGGGCTCTTCTTCGTGCAGCACGGCCTGGTCCACGACGGCCTGGTGCTCGCCGACGAGGTCGTGACCCTGGCCGAGGCCTTGCGCGGTGCCGGCTACCTCACCCTGGGCTACACCGGCAACCCCAACAGCTCGCGGATGACCGGCTCCGACCAGGGCTTCGACGAGCTCTACGAGATCTGGAAGACCCACCCCGGGCACATCACCCGGCGGGTGGTCCGGCGCCTGCGCCAGGCCGACGTGGCCGCGCGTCCCTTCTTCCTGATGATCCACTACGTGCCGCCGCACGAGCCCTATGCGCCGGACCCCGAGTTCGACGTCTTCGGCGATCCGGCCTACGACGGGCCGGTGACCAGCGACCGCGAGCTCGCCCAGGCCGTCTACGACCGCAAGATCGAGCTCGACGAGTCCGACCTGGCCGAGATGGTGGCCCTCTACGACGGCAACCTGCGCATGGCCGACGCCGCGGTGGGCCGGGTGCTGGCGGGCCTGAAGGACGCCGGCCGTTACGACGACGCGCTGGTGATCGTGACCTCCGACCACGGCGAGGCCTTCTTCGAGCACGGCTGGATGGGGCACAACAAGACGATCTACGAGGAGATGCTGCGGGTGCCGCTCATCGTCAAGCTGCCGCGCTCCTGGGAGCCGCCCGCCGAGCTCGACCTCGACCGCCTGGTGACCCTGGCCGACGTGCCGGCGACGATCCTGCGGCGGCTGGGGCTGGAAGCGCCGGCGGCCGTGCGCGGGCTCGACCTTCTCGACGGCGACCCGCCGGAGCGCGCGCTCTACCTGCGCTCGGCCAAGAAGACGGACCCCTGGCTCGGCGTGCGCACGCGGCGCTGGAAGGCGATCTGGGGCAACGGCGGCGGCGAGCTCTACGACCTGGCGGCGGACCCCGGGGAGACCGTCGACGTGATCGCCGAGCACCCGCTGCTGCGAGCCGGGCTCGCCCTGCTGCTGTCGCGGGCGATCCGGGCCGAGGAGCCGCTGCGCGCCGGCGCCCGCGCGGGCGAGATCTCCGAGGAGGACAGGACGATGCTGCGCGCGCTCGGATATCTCTGAGGCGTCGCCTTCGGTTAACATCCTCCCGCGTGAGCGCCGGCCAGCTCAAGATCTGTTTCGTGGCCTCCGAGGTCACGCCCTTCGCCAAGACCGGCGGTCTGGCGGACGTGGCCGGGGCGTTGCCGCCCTACCTCGCGAGCCGCGGCCACGACGTGCGGCTCTTCATGCCGCTCCACGCGCAGGTCGACACCGCCCTCCATCCGGTCACGCCCGTCGACTTCCTGCGCGGCGTGCGGCTGGACCTGGGCGCCCATCCCTTCGTGTTCTCGGGCGTCGTCGGCAAGCTGCCGGGCAGCGCGCTCGACGTCTATTTCATCAACTGCCCCGAGCTCTTCCACCGCCCCGCCGTCTACACCGGCGAGTGGGACGAGCACCTGCGCTTCGCGCTGCTGGCGCGCGCCGCCCTGGAGTGTTGCCAGCGCATGGGCTTCGCGCCCGACGTGGTGCACGGCAACGACTGGCACACGGCGCTGCTGCCGCTCTACCTGAAGACGCTCTACAAGTGGGACCGGATCTTCGCCCGCACCAAGACGGTGCTGACGATCCACAACATCGCCTACCAGGGCGTGTTCCCGGCCGACGTGGTGCCCAACCTGGGCCTGGCCGACCATGCCGGCCTGCTCTACCAGGAAGACCTGCAACGCGGCGTGGTGAATTTCCTCAAGACCGGCGTGATCTACGCCGACGTGGTCTCCACGGTGAGCCGCACCTATGCCCGCGAGATCAGGACCGAGGCCTTCGGCGAGGGCCTCGACGGCCTGCTGCGGGCGCGCGCCGGGAGCGTGGTGGGCATCGTCAACGGTGTCGACTACAGCTCCTGGAACCCCGAGACCGACGTCCTCATCCCCTACCGCTACGGGATCGACGACGCGGGCGAGGGCAAGCGCAAGAACAAGGTCCGGCTTCTCGGCGAGCTCGGCCTGCCGGCCGCCGCGGAGCCGCCGCTGCTCGGCATCGTCTCGCGGCTGACGTCGCAGAAGGGCTTCGAGCTCACCTTCGAGCCCTTGTCCGAGGCGCTGCGCCACCTCGACCTGCGGCTGGCGATCCTGGGCACCGGCGAGAGCCGATTCGAGGAGCATTTCCACCGGCTGCAGCGCACCTTCCCGCAGAGGGCGTGCTTCTACCGCGGCTACAGCGAGCCCCTGGCCCACCTGATCGAGGCGGCGGCCGACGTCTTCCTCATGCCGTCGCGCTTCGAGCCCTGCGGCCTCAACCAGATGTACAGCCTCAAGTACGGCGCCGTGCCGGTGGTGCGCAAGACCGGCGGCCTGGCCGACACGGTGGAGCACTTCCAGCGCTCGACCGGCGAGGGCACCGGCTTCGTCTTCGAGCACTACGATTCGACCGGCTTCGCCTGGGCTCTCAAGCAGGCGCTCACCGTCTACCAGGACCGTAAGGCGTGGTCGCGCCTGCGGTCCAACGGCATGCGGCAGGACTTCTCCTGGGAGCGCCAGGGCGCCGAGTACGAGGAGCTCTACGCGGCGCTCGTCGGCTGAGCCGTCCGCGCCAGCCGCTCAACCGCGGATTCGGACGCAGCGTGTTGGCGGGATCCGGCGGCAGACGACCTCCGGCCATTTGGCGCGTGTCTTGCTAGTGATCGCCGCGACGGACACGGTCCGGATCCGGCGGCCGAATCAACGCCACGTCTTGAAGCCTTCTGCCTGATTTCGCGGCCCCGGCGTCTCCTCCAGCCGCCGGGGCCGCATTCTTCTGGGTATCATCACCATGCACGAAGCGCTCCCAACACCCGAGCCGAGGCGGTCGATCGCTTATGCGCACGTCTCGATATGTCACCCAAGGAGAACGGGCGCGGACTCAAGAGGAAACGGGATGACGTCGACGTCCTCGGAATTGGAGCAGATCCGGGTGGAGGCCCGGGAGCTCACGGCGATCGCCCGCGTCGCGGCCTCGGCGCGCGACGTCGAGGAGGTGCTGCCCGAGGTCTGCCGGCGCGCGGCTCAGCTCTGCGGCGCCGACCGCGGCACCATCTTCCTGTGGGGCGACAACTCGAAGGACGTCTACCCCGCGAGCTCCGAGCTCCCCTCCGGCCAACACGAGGAGTCGTTCTGGCGCCGCTTGCAGGAGCTCGGCCGGCGCCCGCTCAACGAGCTGCGGCTGATCAGCCGCCTGGCGTCGACGCGCCAGAGCGTCCACATCGACGACGCCCGCGGCTCGCCGATGGTCAACCAGGACTCGGTCGCGGCGTTCGGCCTGTGCTCGATCTTCGGGGTCCCCCTGGTGGCCGGCGACGATACGATCGGCGCCCTGCTGCTCGACCGGCGGGAGGTGAGGCCGTTCACCGAGCGCCAGCGCGAGCTGGCGGTGGCGGTGGCCGACCACGTGGCCGTGGTGCTGCAGAAGGCCCTGATGCTGGAGAAGACCCGGCGCCAGCTCCGCCAGACCGAGGCGCTGCTGGAGATCAGCCGTTCGCTGAGCTCCACCCTGGAGCTGCGGCCGCTGCTCAAGAAGATCGCCAAGCAGGCGGCGCGCGCCGGCCACATGGAACGCTGCTCGATCTACTTGCTCGACGGCGATCGGGTGATCCCGGTGATGTCGCAATTCGCCGACGGCCGGGTCGACCAGCCGCTGTGGGACTCCTTCCTGGGGCTCGGGCGGATGCGCTTCGACGAGATCCCGTTCCTCGCCGAAGCGGTGAGCCAACGCGCGCCGGTGGTCATCGACGACCCCGCCACCGACTCGCGGGTGCCCGCGAACATGGCGGTCTTCGCCTTCCGATCCCTGCTCACGGTGCCCCTGGTGCGCCACGACGAGGTGCTGGGGGCGATGGCCCTGGACAACACCGATCAGGCCCAGGCCATCCACGGCGAGCAGGTGGCGCTGGCGTCCACGATCGGCAGCCAGTTGGCGCTCGTGCTCGATAACGTGCGGCACTACGAGCGCGCCCAGGCGGCTCTGGCCGAGCTCCGGGAGACCCAGGAGCGGCTGGTGCAAGGGGAGAAATACCGCGCTCTGGCCGAGATGGCCGGCGGCGTGGCCCACGACTTCAACAACCTCCTCACCGCCATCCTCGGCCGCACCCAGGTCCTGATCCGGGTGATCGAGGCCGGCGCCTTCACCCCGCGCGAGGGCCGGCACAACCTGGCGGTGATCGAGCAGGCGGCGCGCGACGGCGCCGAGACCGTGCGCCGTCTGCTCGAGTTCACCCGCGCCACGCCGCGGCCCGAGGCCACGCTGGCGGTCGACGTCAACGAGGAGCTGCGGCACACCCGCGAGGTGACGCGCCCGCGCTGGAAGGACGAGGCCGAGGCCAGGGGCATCGCCCTCGACGTGGTGCTCGAGCTCGGCGAGGTGCCGCGGGCGGCCTCGCACCCGGCGGAGCTGCGCGAGGTGCTCCTGAACCTCACCGTGAACGCCCTCGAGGCGATGCCCGAGGGCGGCACGCTCACCCTGGCCAGCCGCAACTCCGGCAACTGGGTCTGCCTCGAGGTCCGCGACAGCGGAGTGGGCATGCCGCTCGACGTGCGGCAGCGGATCTTCGACCCGTTCTTCACCACCAAGGGGCCGGGCTCGAGCGGTCTGGGGCTTTCGGTCTCCTACGGCATCCTGCGCCGTCACGGCGGCGAGATCCTGGTCGACAGCCAGCCCGGCCGCGGCACGGTCTTCACCCTGCGCCTGCCGCGCCACGTGCGCCAGGCGCCCGCCCGCGAAACGCCGGCGCCGGCGGTCGACGGCAGGCGCCTGCGCGTCCTGGTCGTCGACGACGAGGCGCCGGTGCGCGAGGTGCTGGGCGAGATCCTGGCCTCCGGCGGCCACGAGGTGCTGCAGGCCGCGAGCGGCCGCGCCGGCCTCGAGCTCCTGGAGCTCCGGAGCGTGGACCTGGTGATCACCGACCTCGGCATGCCGGGCATGAATGGCTGGGAAGTGGCCGAGCGGGTGAAGGGGCGTTGGCCGCAGGTCAAGATCGGCCTGATCAGCGGCTGGGGTCCGCAGGTCGATCCCGCGGAGCTGACGGCCCACGGCGTCGACTTCCTGTGCTCGAAGCCGTTCGAGGTGGCGGAGATCCTGAGCACGCTGGCGACGCTGTGAGCGGCGAATCGCGCTACTCGTTGCGCGGGCTCGGTTCTTCGCTGCCGTCGCCGTAGAGGCCCACCAACGTGACGGCCCTGCCGTCCGCGCCGCGCTCGAAGCGGATGCGGAAGTCGTCCATGCCGGCGAGAGCGAAGCGGTCCTCGCCCATCGGGATCAGCTCGTAGACCGGACCGTCGTCGCGCTGATAGGTCAGCTCGCCGTCCTCGAGACGCACCTTGCGCGGCCCGTAGACGCCCGCGTACGCCGCCAGCTCGGACGCCGCGAGCTGCACCGGACGGAGCTTCGCGTCAAGTCCTTGGACGGCCCATTCGAGCTGCTTCCGGCGCTCGGGATCGCTCGTCGTCCCGAGGAGCTTCTTCAGAGCCTCGCGGTGCGCCACCGTGAGCGCCTCGGCCGCGGGCACCGCCACGTCGGGCTCGACGCCGGTGCGGTGAGCTGCTGGGTAAACGCCGGCAGGGCGTCGAGTTTGTCGTAGGCTTGCTCGCCGAGCCGCTGGCGCAGGTGGGCGTCCCGCCTGCACCCTGGGCCGCCACGGCGGCGGCAAGAGCGGCGGACAGGACGAACATGACGACGGGTTTCTTCACGGTCAACCTCCTGAGCCTGGGACGTCGGAAGTGCGGCGGCGGACGGTCCCGTACTGAATCGCCTCAAGGGCCCATTACGTTGGGATCGGCATCAGGTTCTTGTGGTGTAGGGGCGCACGGCGTGCGCCCGCCGGGCATGACGTTGGGATCGGCATCAGGTTCTTGTGGTGTAGGGGCGCACGGCGTGCGCCCGCCGGGCATGACGTTGGGATCGGCATGAGGTTCTCGCGCCGCAAGGGCGTCCGGCTCGCTCTTGGCTGCGGCCTCCTGCCGGCCGTGGCAATGCTCGGGGTGACGGCGCGGATCGTCTTCTACCGGCAGCACGACGACGCCGAGCACCTGGAGCGCAAGCGGCGCTATCTCGAGCGCGTCGCCGCGCTGAGACCGGCGGGTCCCAACGTCGTCCTCATCCTCTTCGACGACCTCGGCTACGGCGACGTCGGCGTCTACGGCAGCCGGGCGATCGCGACGCCCCACCTCGACCGCCTGGCCCGCGAGGGGGCGCGGTTCACCCACGCCTACTCGCCCTCGCCTTACTGCTCGGCCTCGCGGGCGGGCTTCCTGACCGGCCGCTACGCGGTGCGCTCGGGGCTCGACCACGTGCTGTCGAACCGCGGCAGCCTCTTCCACGCCCTGCAGAAGCTGGGCGGGCTCAACACGCGGCTGCCGGCGGACGAGATCGTCCTCCCGGAGGTCCTCCGGGCCGCCGGCTACGCCACCGCCGTCTTCGGCAAGTGGCACCTCGGCGACGCGTCGCCCTCGCTGCCCAACGACCGCGGCTTCGACGCGTTCTACGGCCTGCTGCACAGCAACGACCAGGGCGCGCCGCCGGTGTGGAACGACCGCGAGGTCGCGGAGAAGCCGCCGATCGACCAGTCCACCTTGACCCGCCGCTACACCGAGCGTGCCGTGGACTTCCTCGCCGCGAACCGCGGCCGTCCTTTCTTCCTCTACCTGCCCCACACCTTCCCGCACGAGCCGCTCCACGCCTCGGCCGAGCGCCGAGGGACGTCCGCGGCCGGGCTCTACGGCGACGTCGTGGAGGAGCTCGACGACAGCGTCGGCGCCGTCGTCGGCGCCCTGGAGCGCCTGGGGCTGACGGAAAACACGCTGGTGGTCGTCACCAGCGACAACGGTCCCTGGTTCCAGGGCTCGCCGGGCGGCACCCGGGGGCGCAAGCACCACATTTTCGAGGGCGGCATGCGGGTGCCGTTCATCGTCTGGCGGCCGGGCTTCGTGCCGGCCGGGCAGGTGATCGACGCGCCCGTCATCGGCCTCGATCTCTTCCCGACCGTCCTCGAGCTCGCCGGCCTGCCGCCGCCGGACGACCGAGTGCTCGACGGCGAGAGCCTCGCGTCGCTGCTCGCAGGCGGCGCGTCGCCGCCGCCGGCCAGGGAGATCTGCTTCTACCTGATCAAGGACCTTCAAGCGGTCCGTTCAGGACGGTTCAAGTATCACGACCGCCACGGCGTGTTCTACGGCAATCCCATGGACTGGCCCTGGGGGCCGATGCGTCGCCAGGGTCCGTGGCTCTTCGACCTCGAGCTCGATCCCGGCGAGTCGTACGACGTGTCGGGCAAGCACCCGGAGGTGACGGCGCGGCTGCGTGCGTCAGTGGAGGCGTGGGAGGAGGGGATGGCGGAGAATCCGCGGGGATGGCGGTGAGCCGTCGTTGATCACGCGGAGCCGAGCTTCGATTCCGCTCAGCCGCTGAAGTCGCGTGGCTGAAAACCTTCGCGCTCGACCAATCGGAAGGCGTCCTCGCTGATGAGCACGAGGTAGAGCCCCTCCCGCAACGCTTTATCCTGCACCTCGGGCGGCGCGTCGATCGCGGCCAGGATGCCGTAGAGCTCCTTGCCGCGATGCTGCGGGCAGAAGTCGGGGAAGACGCGCAGGTGCTCGAGGATCTGTTCGATGCCGTCCTGCCGGAGCGTGCTCTTGATCTCGGCTACGTAGGCCTTGTTGATCCGGTCGTTGGCGTGGCCGAGCACGTCGAGCTCGATCTCGTGACCGTTACGCCGGGAATTGACCCGGAGAGCGACCTCGGACATCCGAAAGCGCTCGCGCAGGATGTGCTCGAGCGCCGGGCGGCACAGGCCTTCGGCGTAGTCGCCGAGCTTGTTGCCCAGGCTGCCGATTTCGCGGTGGATGCCCCCGACCAGGCGGTCGAGCTCTGCTCGTGAGGCGTGGATCTCCTCCCGCCAGCGCCGGTCGGTCTCCTGCCAGCGCCGTTCGCTCTCCGCCCTCGACGTGCGGAATTCTTCCCGCATCTCCTGCCAGCGCCGTTCGTTCTCTGCGTGGAGCCCCTCCAGGCGCGTGATCGTGCGGCTGTTCGACGCCACCAGATCTTTCAGCTCTTCGTCGGTCATCGGTCCATCCTGTCGGCAGAGGGGCCTCCATTCAGGCTCGCCGAGGCCCCCTGAAGCATAGCAGACGAGAAGGACGCGACAGGATACGTCAGGCAGGCACTGAGGGGACAGATCGCTTCAACGCCGGGCGGCCAGGACCTTGCCGCGGATGCGGGCGCGCTCGACGAGCTCGTCGAGCTGCTCGTACTCGTCGAGCCAGACCAGGAATTCGCGGACCTTGCCCACCATCCGCCGCGGGCTCGAGCAGCCGACGAGGTAGGCGATCTGGATGAAGCGCTCGGGGTCGGCGGCGTAGAAGCCCCAGCTCTCCTTGAAGACGTGGATGTCGGGGTTGCCGAGGTGGCGGCGCACCTGGGTGTCGGTGACGGTGCGGAAGACCGCGACGATGTGAAGCGGGCCGAGCGGCTCGTCCCAGCTCTCGACGCAGGTGCGGAAGGGGTAGCCCACGTAGCGCGCGGCGTCGGCGTAGGAGAAGCGGTCGGGGCAGGCGCTCAGGAGCACCGGCAGAGTGTGCGCCTCGCCGTCGAGCTCGAGCGTCATGTCGTAGCGTTCCGCCGTCTCGACCTCACCCCGCCACTCCATGCCGCGGACGGCCGTGTCCTGGAGCTCGATCTCCTTCACCTCGTCGTGGAAAGCCTCGACCAGCGCCCGATGACGGTCGGTGAAGGTCATCAGCTCCCACTGCGTCTCCAGCGGCGTCTTGGCGCTGGCGTAGTCGGGGAAACGGCGGATGGCGCGCATCGTCGTGGCGCAGAAGAGGTTGACCGCGTCGAGGGCGTCTTCGACGAGCTGGTCGGCGTCCTTGAACCAGCTCACGATCTTGCCGCCGCGATAGCTGGTCAGCTCGTCGAGGAGGTCGAGGTAGGGATCCGGCTGGCGCTCGCGCACCTTCGGGTCCTTGAGCGTGTCCTGGACGAAGACCAGCATCTTCTCCCGGCTGTCGGCGATCGCCGCCTCGAATTCGATCTGGGTCGCCGACAGGCCGGTCCTGTCCTTGAAGCCGTAGGCGTCGACCAGGATGCCGAGGAAGAGGTGGCAGGTCCGTGCCTGGTATTGGGTCGTCTTGCGCGGGTCGCCGGCGCCGATCGCCGGCCAGTCCTCGTTGACGTCGACGGTGAGGAACGGGAACCGCTCTTCGAGGCGCTCCACGAGAGCGTCGCGCACCGCCGACAGGGGCCGCTCGCCGAGCTTGTGCCTGTTGAGCGAGGAGATGAAGACCTTCGCCTTCTGGGTCGACTTGAGCTCACGCATTGCCTGTGCCTCCCGTGCCCGTATCGTAGCCGATCCAAAGGTGGTATACTGGGCTCCCTCCCAAGGAGCGGCACCCGCTGCCGCTCCGAAGCCCCCGGCAGGGCGACCATCCCTAAGAATAATGATCGTCGCCCCCCGGGGCTCTTTTTTGGTCGCCGGGTGGCCATCCCCCGAGGCTCATGGGCGGCGGCGTCCCAACCGCACTACTGGAACGCCCAGGGCGTCCCACTCGTCTCCGAGATAGAGCTCCGTGGACGCTTGGTCCGTCAGGCCGACCGCCCTGAGGCGGTGCCAGCGGCGGTGACGGCGCTCGCGCAGGGCCGTCGCCAGGAGCGCCAAATCGGCGCCCGGCGCCAGCACGAACGTCGGGCGGTTGCGCAGCACGGCCGGCAGGAAGCCGATCGGATCGTCCTCGAGCACCCAAGCCGCGCCCGTGAACAGATTCCAGGCGAGCAGCACCTGGCGATGGAGGCGCCCCACGCCGGGGCTGGCGAGCACGATCGGACGCCCGCGCGGCTCCGGCAACGCATCGCTCCAGGCAATGGCGGCGCCGATCAGGTCGCGGTGGGTGCGCCCCTCTTGGTCACGCGGGCCGGCGAAGGCGACGGCGTCCGCCGCGGCGTGCCGCAAGGCGTCGAGGTCCGGCGTCCAGCGGGCGAGACGCGAGCGTACCGGCGGCAGGGCGAGGGCCGCTCCCTCGCCCCCCGGCACCGCCGCGCCGCCTGCCGCCTGCACCGCCAGAGCCGCGGCCACGGCGTCGGGACGGAGCCGGTCGTCGACGGCGACGCGCGCCGTCCCCGCCGGCGGGCGCAGCGCGGCGGCGCCGCGCGCCGCCTGGTCCGCGACCTGACCCCAGGAGCGCCAGCGCCAGTCGTCGGCGTCGCGGTAGAAGAGCCAGGGCTCCTCGGGGGTCGCGGCGGCGCGGTCGGCGAGCGCCGCCGGCAGGGCGGCGCGTGGCACGGTTCCTGCTAGTAGAATGGAGGTCATGAGCCGTTCATCCGGAGCCTTGTCGAGCGCCGCCGTCCTCGCCGTCCTCCTCGGAGCCTCGCCGCTCGCGGCGCAGCAGATCAGCAACCCCAAGCTCTACGAGAAGTCCCTCTCGGCCGCCCGCGAGGCCCTCGAATACTACGGCGAGCACGACGACGCCGAAGCGCGCCGGAGGGTGAACGACATCGGCTACCGGCTCGCGGTGATGTCGAACTTCGACGCCTACCCCTTCACGTTCTACCTCGTCGACATGCCGGAGCCCAACGCCTTCGCGCTGCCGGGCGGACAGATCTTCGTGACCCGCGGCATGCTGGGCCTGGGGCTGACCGACGACATGCTGGCCTGCCTCCTGGGCCATGAGCTGGCCCACGTGACCTTCCAGCACGGTACCCGCATGCAGCGCAAGGCCACCCTGCTCAACGTGCTGTCGACGGCGCTGCTGGTGGGCGTGATGGTGGGCGTGGACGACGAGCCGAGCTCCAACCCGAGCTCGCCCTACGGCTACGGCGGGGACGACCGCAAGGGCAGCCTGGTGCAGGGCACGGCGGCGGCGGGCATGGCGCTCTCGGAGCTGCTGCTGCGCAACTACAGCCGCGAGTTCGAGGACGAGGCCGACGTGGAGGGCCAGCGTCTGGCGGCCGCCGCCGGCTTCGATCCCGCCGGCGCCCACCAGCTCTGGACGCTGATGAACGCCCGCATCCCGCAGGCCAAGGTCTACGGCTACTGGCGCACCCACCCGTTCTCCGATCAACGCCTGCGCGCCGCCGAGGTGCGGGCCGCCGAGCTCAAGACCCTCACCGGCAGGCCGCCGGAGGACTATCGGGCGAAAGTCCAGCAGGCGCTGCTCGACTACGCCGCGCGCGAGAAGCAGGAGCCCGAGCTCGACCTCTTCGTGGAGACCTCGGCGCTCCACGCCTGGCCGCGCGGCGCGCGGGCCGAGTCGCTGCGCCTCGCCGCCCTCCACCGCCGCCGCGACGCCGAGATCGAGAAGCCCGAGCTCCAGCGCGACTACGGCGAGCTGGTGCGGATCTACGAGGAGGAGCTCGAGGAGGTGCGCCTGCTCACCCCCGACAGCGCCTTTCTGGCGAGGCTGGAACAAGAGCTCGCGGCCATGCGCGGCGACGTCGACGCGCTCTACCCGAAGGCCCTCGAGGTGTGGCGCGGCGACGTGGTGCAGACGCCGTTCCTGGAGGGCTTCCTCAGCAACTACCCGACCTCGCCGGAGGTGCCGGCGGTGGCGCTGGCGCTCGGCAACGCCTACAGCCGCCTGGGCCGCCAGGTCGACGCGGTGGAGCAGTTCCTGCGCGCCAGCGAGGCGGGACCCGAGAGCGAGGCGGGCCGCCGGGCGCTCGAGGGCCTGCGCAACCTCACCTCGCACCTCGAGGAGCTGGCGGCCCTGCAGCAGCTCGCCGACGACGTGGGCGACCCGAAGCTCGCCGAGCTCTCGCGCCGGCGCCTCGCCGAGCTCGCTCCGAAGTACGAGGACATCGAGAACGGCGCCGGCTACCTCAAGCGCTACCCGGAGAGCGAGCACGGCGAGGTGGTGCGCGAGCGGCTCGAGGCGCTGGCCAACAACCTCTACGGCGAGGTGGTGCTCTACCAGGAAGTGGGCGACCACGTGAAGGCCCTGGAGCGCATCCAGCTCATCCTCACCCACGCCCCCCTTTCCCACGCCGCCGAGCAGCTCCGCGAGCAGGCGGTCTTCGAGAGCTGAGCGGGTCGATACCGACCCGGTGTATAGTTCGGGGCGTCCAGCTTTTGCGAACGCGCTCCGGGAGCTCCCCTCCCGGCTGGCTGAGTGTTGAACCGAGGAGAACGCCATGAAGCCGATCCGCACCGCTCCGCGCCCGCTGCCTCCCCTGCTCGCCGCCGTCATGCTCGCCGCCGTCGGTTGCGTGTCGAAGAGCCAGTACGAGAGCGCCCAGGCCGAGCTCGCTCAATGCCAGGAGGAAAAGGCCCAGGCCGACGCCAAGGTCATCTCCTGGGAGCAGCGTTTCGACCGTGAGGCGCAGCGCTGGGAGGTGGTGGGGGCCTCGGTGACGGAGCAGTTGCCGCGGGCCCTGAACGAGCTCCACGAGGAGCGCGACCGCATCGTGGAGATGGTGCCCGAGCAGGTGCGGGGCGACGTCACGCGCTACCTCGACGAGTACTTCGCCACCGTCATGGGCGGCTTCGATCGGCTGGTCGCCGACAACAGCGACGTCCGCATGGAGCTCACCGCGACCCGCCAGGTGCTCGAGAGCCTGGGCACCGACACGAGGGCGATCTCGCAGTCGATCGACACGACGCTGCGGGACGAGCGCGCGAAGCGCCAGAAGGAGCAGGACCGGCGCGACGCGGTGGCGGCGAAGATCGCCGACGTGGTGGCGCTGGTCACCGAGTTCGACAACACGCGGATCCAGTGCCGGCAGTGCCCCGACAGGCTGCGCCTCAACCGCAAGCAGAGCGACACGATCTCCGCCTTCCACGGCCAGTTGACGTCCCAGCTCTCGCAGATCCAGAGCTTCGCGAGCACGGGGGACTACGTGCTCACCGAGGATCTCCCGGCCCCGGAGGAGGGGGAATAGGGCAGGCTGTGCCTGCCGATCCGCGGCTTCGCCGCGGAAATCCCCCCTCGGTCCCCCCTTTTTCAAAGGGGGGAAGCTGACTCCTCGCTTCGCTTCGGGGCCTACCGCCGCGCGGACGCCACCACGCGCGCCGCGATCGGCGCCTCGGGAGCGTCGGGGGCGAGCTTCAGGAACTTCTCGAGGTCGGCGATCAGCAGGTCCTGGCGGTCGACCTTGCTCGCCGCCTGCCCGCGGTAGTAGTAGGCGTAGGCGAGGTTCGGGTTGAGCTCGATGGCGCGGGTGAGCTCGTCGACCGATTCCTGCCACTTGCCCTGGAGAGCGTGCGTCAGACCGATCTGGTAGGCCGGCATGGGATTGCCGGGCGCCAGCTCGCGGGCCTTGCGCAGGCTGTCGAGGGCCGGGCCGTACTGCTGCAGGCGCTGCAGCGCCCAGCCGAGGTGGTAGTTGGCCTCGACGTCGTTCGGCCGGCTCGTCACGGCGGCCCGGGCGCGCTTCTCGGCCTCCCGGAAGGCCGCGGTGGCGTCGGCCGTGCGCTTCTGATGGAGGTAGGCCTCGCCCAGATGAGCCCAGGGCGCGGGGTCCGCGGGCGCCAGATTGGCCGCCTTCTGCAGCGCGGTGGCCGCCTCGCCGTACTTCTTCTCCTGCTCGTAGATGCGGCCCATGGCGGTGAGCGGCCCCGGGCTGTCCTGCTTGGCGAGGTCGCCGAGCTCGGCCCGCGCCGCGCCCGTGGCGTAGGCCTGGAGCTTCTGGTCCACGCGCCGCAGGACCGGATTGTCAGGCGGTGGGCTGGGCGGCGGCGGCTGGCTGGGCGGCGGCTGGCTGGGCGGCGGCTGACTGGGCGGCGGCTGGCTGGGCGGCGGCGTCTGAGACGCCGGGTTGCGCGGCTTCTTGGGCTTGGACGACTGGGCCGCGGCCGGCGCCGCGATCCACAAAGCCAGGGTCAAGCCCAGCAGCGACGCCAGGAGCGGCCGGGCGATTCGGATCGTTCTGGTCAAAGACATGACGGCACTCCTTGATCCGGAGGGGGCGTTTCTCCCTCCGTCGGTCAGTTGTTCCAGCAAACGACATGCCAAGCGTTTCACAGGTCGACCTTCTCGAGCTCGCGGGCCACGGCGAGGCCCGCCGCGGCGATCGCGCGGCGAGCTTCGCTGCCGGCCAGCAGCGCGGGGTTGGTGCGGTTGAGGTGGGTGAAGCGCACCTTGGCCCGCTCGGCGGCCGGCCAGCTCGCAAAGCGCGCGATGGACTCGCTGATGAAGGGGTGGGGGATCTGCGACATGTCGCGCCCGGGGATCTCGCCGTCCTCGAAAAAGGATCCGTCGAGATACGCCACGTCGACCCGCGCCACGAGCTCCTCGATCGAGCGCCCGAGCTCGGCGAGCCGCGTCCACTTGTCGACGTCGGGGATGAAGAGCACGGCGCGCCGGGGGCCGCGGATCTCGAATCCCACGGTCTCGGTGTACTCGTCGCGGTGGGGCACCAGGATCGGCTCCACCGTCAGCCGTGAACCGAGGCGCACCGGCCGGCGGTCGGCGAGGGGCCGCAGCTCCACGTTGCCGAGCCGCACCAGCAGCTCCCAGGGACCGTTGGCGCGCAGAAACGACGTCATGCGCGGCATGGCCCAGACCGGCACGGCGCGGGCGCCGATGGCCTCGCGGCCGAGGTGGACGAGCCCGGTGTAGTGGCCGATGTGCCCGTGGGTGAGGAAGATGCCGTCGAGCCCGGGGACGTCGGGGTCGGGCGCCATGACGTCGAGGCGGCGGAGCTGCTCCTTGAAGTCGGGCGTGGCCTCGAAGAGCCAGCGCCGTGAGGTCGCCGGGTCGACCAGCGCCAGGCAGGCGGCGTGCCGGCGCAGCGACGGGTCGTCCCAGGCCGGGCTCTCCTTGGTGCCGGCCTGGGGAAATCCGGCGTCCTGGGCGATGCCGAGCACCACCACGTAAGGGCCCCGCGCGCCCTCCTCGCCGGCGGCGGCCCCCGCGGCCAGGGTCAACGCCACCAGCCCACAGAAACTCCGGACTCTTCGTCCCGCGCTCACCGCTGCCTCGAAACCGCCGCGAACTGATCGTCGAGCCACTGGCCGAGCGCCTTGTGCTTGCGTCGAAGCTGGCTCGCGGTGAGCTTGCCCTTACTGCTCAGCTTGTGCATCTTTTTCAAAGCGTCCTTGCCCTCCTTGTCGTAGATCGCGCGGGCCCCGAAGTGGTACTGGGCCTGGAACCAGAGCCAGTCCGCGGCCGCCAGGCCGTCGCGGTCGTCGCGCAGGCTGAAGGTCTTCGGCGGGTGGCGGCTCAGGAGCCGGCGGTAGAGCACCGCCAGGTCCTCCGGACGGTCGGTGCCCTGGCGCAGCACCACGGTCAACGCGGCGAGGTGGGCCATCGCGCCGCGGATCCACGGCTCGTCGCCCACCAGGCCCAGCACGTCGGCGAGGATCTGGCCCGCCAGGACCTGCGCCACCACGTCGGCGACGATCAGGCTCGCCGCCTCCTGCGGCGAGCCGAGCAGCGGCGTGCCCGCGACCGAGGGCAGCATGCCGCCGAGCAGGCCCGACCACAGCTCCACGGTGCCGGCGTCGCCGCGGGCGGGCACCGCGATGCCGCTGGTGCCCACCCGCACCGGGATCCCGTACTCGACGTCGATCCCGGCCTCTTCCCATTCACGGCGGCCGAGGACGAAGACGGTGTATTCGACCCGCAGCTTCGTCCAGCGCTCGAAGCTGCGGGCCACGATCTCCAGTCGCGCCTTCAGGTTGGCGGTCCGGTCGAGCGAACCGGGGGTATAGTGGGAATGAGCGCGGTCGCCGCCGAGGCGCAAGAGCAGAAAGCTCGAAGGCTCCGGGTAGACCCGGGTCGGCGCCGGCCCGGCGCCGAGCGGGCCCGGCGCCAGCGCCAGACCCGCGAGCAGGAGACCGGCGATCTGGCGGGCTCGGGGTGAGATCGGAAAGACCGGCGTCAACAGCTTCATGGTCTCCGGATCTTAGCGCCTCGGAGACGATGCGAAAAATGGACTCCCCATAAAGCAGCAGCATCGGAGGATACGACCGTGGACAGCAAGACCTTCGTGGCCGGCCTCGTCGACGAGATGCAGGCCCTCTTCGCCCAGCTCGAGGACCGCGAGGCCCTCGAGTCGGAGTCGGACGGCCAGGTGGAGATCGTCACGCTCTTGAAGCTCGCCCTGACCAGCGAGCTCGAAGCCTCGAACGTCGCCGCCCACTGGCTGCCGACGACGCCCGAGATCGACGCCAAGTCCGTGCTCGCCGAGCAGTGCGCCGACGAGATGCGGCACTACAACCTGATCCTCCGGCGGCTCGAGGCTCTGGGGGAGGACATGACCGGCTTCGACGCCACCGCCCACGGCCCCAGCCCCCTCCACCAGTACCTGCGCGGGCTGCGCGGCACGGTGGAGCGGATCGCCGCCGGGCCGTTCGCCTGCGAGGCGGTGGCCGAGGTGCGCAACGCCCAGTTCATCGAGCTCTGCCACGCCCTGGGCGACGAGGAGACCGCCCGGCTCTACGAGGAGATCATCCAGCCCGAGGAGGTGCACCACCACCGCCGCGGGCGCGAGATCCTCGAGCGCTACGCCACCACGGCCGAGATCCAGGTCCGCGCCGCCGCCGCCATGCGTTCCAGCCTGGCCATCGCCGACGAGCTCAAGACCCTGGCGGAGAAGACCACCGGCGTCCACAACGTGCCGGTGTCCTGAGCTTCCCGTGAGGTTTCCCAGGGCTTACGCCCTGGGCTACCGCATGCCGCCCTCCGGGCTCCGGAGCACCATGAGCCGAATCTACGCCTACGAGCGCGAGCCCTACCGCACCGAGCTCGACGTCGCCGTCCTCGAGACCGGCGAGGACGACGGCGGGCCCTTCGCCGTGCTCGACGACACGATCCTCTTCCCCGAGGGCGGCGGCCAGCCCGCCGACCACGGGCGCCTGGCCGCCGCCGCCGTCGTCGACGTCCGGCGCCGCGGCGACGCGGTGCGTCACGTCCTCGACGCTCCCGTGGCCGCCGGCAAGACGACGCTGGCGCTCGACTGGCGGCGCCGCTACGACCACATGCAGCAGCACACCGCCCAGCACCTGGTGACGGCGACCGCGCTGCGCCGTTTCGGCTGGCGCACGACCGCCTTCCACCTGCGCGCCGACGCCTGCGACGTCGAGCTCGACGCGCCGGCGGTCGCCGCCGCCGACCTGGAGGCGCTGGAGGACGCCGTCGCCGCCGAGGTCCGCGCCGGCCGCGCCGTCACCGCCCGCCGGGTGACGCCGGAGGAGTACGCCCGCCTCGACGTGCGCAGCCGCGGCCTGCCCGCGGGCCACCGCGGCGACGTCCGCCTGGTGGAGATCGCGGGCGTCGACGTCAACACCTGCGGCGGCACCCACCTGCGCTCCACCGCCGAGATCGAGACCGTGAAGCTCCTCGGCACCGAGCCCATGCGCGGCGGCACGCGCCTGCACTGGCTCGCCGGGTCGCGGGTCCGCGGGCGCCTGGCGGCCCACGAGGCGCGCGCCGCCGAGCTGCGCCGGCTCCTCGACACGGCGGACGACGCGCTCGTCGACGTCGTGTCCCTGAAGCTCGCCCAGCTCAAGGACGCCGCGCGGCTCCGCAAGCGGCTCGAGAAGGAGCTCGGCGAGGCCGTCGCCGCGAGCCTCGCCGAGCGCGCCGGCCCGGTCGTCGACGCCCACTTCGTGGACGCCGGCATGGACCTCCTGCTCCGGATCGCCCACCGCTTCAGCGAGTCGCCGCATACGGGCCTGGCGCTGCTGACCGCCGCGGGAGCGGACGGCGTCGTCTTCATCGTGGCGGCGGGCGGCGGCTGCCGGGCGGACGTCCAGGCCGCGGGACGGCAGGCGGCGTCGGCCCTGGGCGGACGCGGCGGCGGCTCCGGGCGCCTCTTCCAGGGCAAGGCGGACTCGGCGGCGGGGCGCGGAGAGGCCCTCGCCGCGCTCCGCGCAGTGCTGGACGCCTGAAAAAACAGGACACTTTGTGCGGATCCCGACCCCTCTTCGGCAGCCGTCTCCGCGCCGGCAAGTCCTGTCCTGACAGGCAGTTGCACGAATTGTCCTGTCAAATGAAGACGTCTTCATTTCCGCGAGCTGTCCGATTTCGCACGAACGTCCAATCAAATGAAGACGGGTTCTCCTCCCGCGGCTACGTATCTTCGTTCAGTGAAAGCGCCCGGCGGCGGCCGACGCCGGGCAAACCGAAACGAAGAACGAAGAACGAAGGAGAACCACAATGCAACGACAGAGCGAAGAAGCCCTCGGTCTGCTGACGAACTCCGACGAGATCGTCGCCTCGATCGAGACCCACGGCGTGGAAGTCGCCGCCCTTCTCCAGGAGAAGTGGGCGGCCATGACCGCGCCTCCCGACTCCACCCCCCAGGTCGACGCGCCTGACCCGCCCGACTACCTGGGGCACCTGTTCACGCTCAGGGACGGGCTCACCGCTTCGGCGGGCTCCCTGAGCCAGGCCGACCAGACCCACGTCCACCAACTCGCGAAGGTGATCGAGCTGCGCGAGGACCGCGACGATCTCGTGACGAGCGGCTACGACAAGCTCTCGATCATGCGGCGCACCATCGACGACCTCCACGGAGAGGGCAGGGCGTTCGTGCAGGCCGGGATCGAAGGACCCACCTCACGGAAGGCCAACAAGCTCCTGCGCCAGATCGATCTGGCCGTGCCGCGCCTGCGTGCCCCCGACCTGAAGCTGAAGCAGGCCAAGGTCGAGGGCATCAAGGTGAACCCGGTGGCGATGGCCGACGACCTCGAGACGCTGGCCGGGAAGCTGCGCACCGCCCAAAACGAGTTCCGTCGGGCGCGGCGCGTGGTCCAGGCTTCCAGCAGGAAGAAAAACCAGCAAATCAAGGACCACCGTCGCAACATCGTCTGGACCGCCCGGACGGTCGAAGGCTACTACCGGCTCGCGGGAGAAGACGAGCTGGCGGACCGCCTGCGGCCCATCGTGCGCCGGGTCAGCCGTCCCCAGCCGTCGGAGCCGCCGGCGGCGAGCCCGCTCCCCGAGGAGACGTCCCCGGAAGCCCCGGACGACGGACTCCCGGACGACGGACTCCCGGACGACGGACTCCCGGACGAGCCCCCGCCGGAGGAATCGGAGGATGAGGAGGGCTCGGCCTCCGAGCCCTCCGGAACCCTCCGGACGGCTCCGTCCACGCCCGACGTTTGATCCTCCATCCCCTTCCCCCGGGCGGCTTCCAGGCCGCCCGGGGGCTTTTCTTGCCCACTCTCGCGCCCCCCTCCCGACTCGGAATCGGCAGCCTCCCCCGTAGGGGCTGGCCCCCGTGCCAGCCCTGGACGCGCCAGCGTCCTCTCCCTCCCCCTTGCCCTTTCTCCGATCGCTTTCTCGAGCAGCTCCGTACTGTAGCCGTATGTCACGTCGAATATGAGCAATCGGTGTCACTTCTATTCTCTTCCTAGTGAATTACCAGCTCCGCCGCATCGTCCTCGGTCGCCTCGAAACCCGCGGCCATGGCGGCGAAATCTCCGGTCAGAATGGTGTTGGCGATGTTCCGTATCAAGAAGAGGTACGGTCTCTTGCTTTCGGGGAGAAGGAACGTCAGGCCGTGAAAGTAAACGATCACTCGCTCAAGAAGGTCTCGAGCCTTGGCGTCGGGCGGCGCGCCGATCTCATGGTCACCCTCCAGATACGCAGGGATCACACCGACCATTGAGGTCTCTTCTCCCTCGCCGTGGAAGACCACGCCGGCGGCGGCGGCTGCCGCGATCTCGTAAAGCCATTCGCGTTCGGGAATACCGCTTTCGTACTTCTTGGCCGCGAGAAGCGTTACATTTGCTGACAGAAGGAGGTTTCGTAGTTCGCTCATCTCAACACCAATCGATCTCCCAGCGCTTTGGCGAGCTTGAGGATCTCGACGACGGGCTCAAGCTCTTCGGATGAGAGACCGCCGCGGCAGAGGGCGCCGCCACGGCAGTTGAGGCACATTCGATCAAGCCTCCTCGCCGGCGGCCGGCGAATGGGCTGAGTCAGAGTCTGAAAAAGGGGGGGGCGCGGCCGGTAAGGCTCGCTTCCGCTGTCAGCGGAGCGGGAAGCAGAGCGGGGGGACGGCGCCCCGAATGACCAACCGGGGGGACTTGGGACGGTGCCCCGGCTGTCGTGGAGCCCGCAGGTGCGGCCCCCGGTCTCAGCGCTCTCAGTCATTTCGCGTCCCCGGCTCCGAAGAGCATTCGGGCGCGTTTATCGAAGTCGACCAGCGCGCGCTCCAGATGGGCGAGACTCTCTTTGTTCGCTCTGACCCGTTTCGTCAACACGTCGAGAAGCCTGATGAGCTCCGCGTCCCCCCCGGGGAGATGCCCTACCAGATCGGCCATCAGAGACTCGACGGACACCACTAGCTTGTCGCCTTTGGCCTTGCCGCCTTTCAGCTCCGCTGACGCCGACTCCAGGTACGTTGCGATGCGGTTGCGTGCGGACGCCTGGCTGAGAAGCCTTTCGTCCACCAGGGCAAACGCCGAATCGAGCAGGAAGAGCTGCGAAGTCCACTGGGCGAGGAGCGGCGTTTCGTCGGCCTCGGCGCCGGCAAGTGCTGTCGAGACCTTGCGGAGCTCACCAAGGTATCCGTCGATTGCCGCCCACACCTTCTCGAGCGCGGTCGCGAGCGGCTCGTGCTCTCCGATCCGCTCCCTGAGCTCACGGGCGCGCCGGGTAAGCTTTTCTGCCGTCGATTCGGGGTCGCGATGCTTCGTCATCTTCACGCCTCCGTCCCGTCTTCGAGCGCGCGCGCGAGATCGGTGAGCGCGATCACGCGCGCAAGCTCATCGGCTGAAAGGGATTCCACGCCCTTGAGGACGATCACCGCCACCGCCTCGAGGAGGCATGCCGCGCCAGGCTCGCCGAGGCGCTGCTCGGCGCGCCGCGCCAGCCGCTTCACCCCGTCACCAAGCCCGCGACGCGACCACCCGCGCTCCGGAGAGGCGCCCTCGTCCTCGCCGATCGCCAGGACTATCTCCACGGCCTCGACGGTAAGGTCGGTGCCGGTGATTTGGTCCGGATTGCCGGAGAGATAGCGGCGCCGCCTTTCGAGCAGCTCCGCGAGCT
>Ga0299906_10000287_pt1 | contig 49386 bp, 60 predicted proteins | sample RVTome_14_FD_200259 | JGI IMG/M metagenome (GOLD analysis project Ga0299906, IMG submission 200259) | Soil microbial communities from uranium-contaminated site in the Upper Colorado River Basin, Wyoming, United States - RVT145D125 (version 2) ... | reverse complement strand
GAGGCCACCAGGCAGGGAACCTGTCCCCGGGCGCTCAGCACACCGGCGCCGAGGGCGTTGGACCCGGCCCGCACCCCGCCATCGAGTGCCAGCTCTCCAACCACGACCGCCTCTTTCAGATCGGGGATCTCCCGACAAGCGGCGAGGACCCCGAGAGCAATCGGAAGGTCGTAGTCGGTACCGCCCTTTGGCAGGTCGGCCGGAGCGAGATTCACCGTTACCGTCCGGTTCGGAAAACGGATCCCCGCCGAGGCGACCGCGGCCCGAACCCGATCCTTGGCCTCGCGGACCGCGGTGTCGGGCAGACCCGACAGTTTGAAGGCTTCCTGCTGTCGCCCGACATGGGCCTCGACGCGGACCGGTCGCGCCTCTCCCCCGACGAGTGCCACCGACGTCGCCGCTGCATACATGGTGGTGAAAGTACGGAGCGGTCACACCGGTTTCCAGGGGTGTGACGGCCACCCGGAATCGGAACTAACCAAAAAGCGAGGGCTACCGTGCACTGACCCCCTCACTTCGAGTCGATTGCGATGAGCTACGACACCCCACCACCAACCCATACTCCACAGCCGACCGGTCGGCGTAAGCGGAGTCGCTACACCCGCGGACAACGTTGGTTCATCCGGATCCTGCTGCTGTTGCTGTTGGGGGCGGCCGCACTTCTCGGATTGGCCGTGCTCGCCGACTTCCAGATGGGCGATGCCGGTGACCTGACGGCTCTCGCCGACGGAAACGGCGTCTACCTCATAGTCGGCAGTGACAGTCGGGAAAACCTGCCCGACGACCTCGGGGGCAAGTTCGGGGACTTTGCGGGAGAACGGGCCGACGTGATCATCCTTGCCCAGGTCGCCGAGGGACGTCGCCAGCTGCTCTCCATACCACGCGACCTCAAAGTCGACCTGGCCGATCACGGCACCAACAAGATCAACGCTGCGTACGCTTTTGGGGGGCCCAACCTTCTGGTGGATGCGGTGGCCGATGCGACGGGCATTCGGGCCAACCACTATCTGGAGGTCGAGTTCGGTGGCTTCGCCGGGATCGTGGACGCCCTGGGCGGGATCGAGCTCGACTTCCCCTACCCGGCACGCGACGGCAAGTCCGGGCTCGCCGTGGAGGCCGGGACACAGACCGTGGACGGCGCCACCGCCCTCGCCTACGCCCGTTCCCGCAGCTACGAAGAGTTGAAAGACGGAAGTTGGGTCGCTCAAGGGGGCGGCGACATCGCACGGGCCGCCCGCCAGCGGGAAGTGCTCACCGAGATCATGAGCGAGGCGTCATCGGTCTCGGGTCTGGTCCGCAGCCCTTGGGTGTTGGGGGCGGTGGGCTCTCATCTGACTGCCGATTCCGATCTCAATCTGATCACCCTCGCCGGCACCGGGTGGTCCATGCGCTCTGCAGGTGAGACCGACTCCGTCACCCTTCCGGTCAGCGGTCTCGAAGAAGGTGGCGTCTCCTATCTGGTTCGCGACGAGCCTGCAGCCACCGAGGTGCTGGACGCATTCTCGGCCCGACGCCGCCTGCCCGCGCCCTAGCATCGGCCTCGTGCCCGACCCTTTTCTCGAAGCCGCCGTCGATGAGGCCGGATTGGGCCTCGCCGAAGGTGGGATTCCGATTGGCTCGATTCTGGTCCTCGATGACCAGATCGTGGGACGCGGGCACAACCGTCGGGTTCAGAAGGCAAGTGCCATCCTCCATGGCGAGATGGACGCGCTGGAAAACGCTGGTCGTCTGATCGCCGCCGAGTACCGGCGCTCGCTTCTCTACACCACCCTCTCCCCCTGTCACATGTGCACCGGCGCCATCCTGCTCTATGGGATCCCCACGGTTGTGATCGGTGAGAACCGGACATTCCAGGGCCCCGAAGACCTTCTTCTTCAGAGCGGCGTCGAGGTCGTCGTGGTGGACGATCAGCGTTGTTTCGACATGATGACCGGTTTCATCCAGGCCCGGCCCGAGCTGTGGAACGAGGACATCGGCGAGGGGTGAGCGAGCCGGGCTATCGGCCTTTCCACTCCGGGTCACGTTTCTCCAGGAAAGCCATCAGTCCTTCGGTGGCGTCCTCGGTGCCCAGGGCTATCGACTGGGCCTCGCCTTCCCAGGCGAGCGCGTCGGCAAGACCCACCTGGAAGGCAGCGTTGAGAGTCTGCTTGGCGAACATCTGAGCCACCGGGGCGCCAGCCAGGAACCCGTCGGCGATCTCGGTGACGCGCGACTCGAGGGTGTCGGCGGTGACGACCTCGGTGATCAACCCGATGCGCAGCGCTTCGTCGGCGGGGACGATCCGACCCGACAATGCGATCTCTTTCGCTCGTTGCAGACCGACGATGCGGGGCAACAGCCATGACCCGCCGAAGTCGACCGTCAGCCCGCGTCTGACGAAGATCTCGGAGAATCGGGCGCGGTCGGTCGCAATCACAACGTCACAGCCCAGGGCGAGATTGAGACCAGCGCCCACCGCCACGCCGTCGACCGCGGCGATGGTCGGTTTGGTGAGACGATGAAGGGCCAGGGCGGCAGCGCCAACGATCTTCATCCGGGCGTGACGATCCTCCACCGACTGCATGCTGTCGATCCGCGACGGGTCGAGATCCGCCCCGGCACAGAACTCACCACCCGCTCCGGTGACAACCAAGACCCGCTGCTCTGATGCCTCGAACGCATCGAACGCATCGGTCAGCGCAGCCCAGCCGTCGAACGGGATGGCGTTCTTGCGTTCAGGTCGGTCGACGGTCAGCCGGCGGATCCGACCCCGATCCTCGGTGATCAGCCAGGTCACCTCGATGACGGTAGACGCGGTCGACCAGGGTTACCGTGGCTGCGATGGGCTTCAACCCGTTCCGTGATCACGAGAGAAGCATCGCCGACATCGTCGCGATGGCCCTGGCTCTGGTGGCGATCCTCGCAGTCCTGGCATGGGCGATCTTCTCGGGGTGACCGTCACCCCGGTTCAGCCGTATGCGGCGCGTAAGGAGTACATCTGTCCCGGGTGTCAACTGAGCATCCCACCCGGGACCTTTCACCTGGTCGTGGTGCCCGACGATGAGCCTGACCTGCGTCGCCACTGGCATCAGGGTTGCTGGCACAAGGAGATGCGTCGCCGGTTCGGGGCCGCTCACGCGTCGCGGCGGTGAAGCCCCCACCATGTCAGGAAGAAACCGAGGGCGGTCCAGGCGAGCATGATGATCACGGCGTGCCACAGCGCCAGCGACGATCCCCCGAAGATCTCGCCGAACTCACCGGGGATCTCCACCTGGAACATCGCCGTTGTCGCCGCGGAGAGCGAAATGTTCTGGTACGGGCGCCACAGGATGACCAGCGAGTCGACGAAGTAGAAGGCCAAGGCGGCCCCAATCGCAGGCCCCACCGAGCGGAGCATTGCCACTGCGCCCAGCCCGATCGCGGTCCAGGCGAGTTCGATCAAGCCCACCTTCCACACCAGTCCCAACCAGTCGGTGACGGTGAGGCCACCTTCACCTGAGGCGGCGATGGCGGTGATCGCTGCCCAACCGGCGATGCCAAGGGTGACCGCCAGCCAGGCAGCCACGGCAAGGACGACGAAGCGGGCGGTGATCTGCGGAATGCGACGCGAGTCACGGCTCAGGGCCGTGGCCCAAACCGTGCTTCCGAACTCACTACCCAGCATCACAACGGCGAGGATCAGGGGGAACCAGGTCTGACCGGCCACCTGCTGGGCTCCGAAGAGATAGGCCGCGGGTTTGTCGATGATGGGAAGTCCGCCCTCGGCTGCCGCCTCCGGAGCGACCTGGGGGAAGACGAGGAAGGCCATCGCCAGCAAGCCCACCAGGGCAGCGAGGATGAGGACCATGACGAGGTAGAGCCGGCGTCGGCTCAGCTTCAGGTACTCGGCGTGAAGCAGGCTCAAGCCCCCGACTCCCCTGTGATACCGAGGAACACCGACTCCAGGGTGGAGCGTGCCGGGCTCACTTCGCTGGGATAGATGCCCGCCCCGGCCAGGACCTTGACGATCCGACTCCCATCGACCTCCTCGACGACCAGGGTCTCCCCGTCGTCGCGCACCTCCATTCCCGCCGCGGCGAGCGTGGCTCGCGCCGCGCCAGGGTCGGCCACCACGACTCTGGTGGCGGCGCCAGCCAACATCTCCTCCAGAGGTCCCTGAGTGACCAGCTTGCCCCGGTCGATCACCACGACGTAGTCGGCGAGAGCCTCGATGTCGGCCAGGTCGTGACTGGAGACCACGACTGTCTGGCCTTCGTCGGCGATATCTCGCAGCCGCGCCCGGAAAGCTCGCTGCCCGGCAGGGTCGAGACCGTCCAGGGGCTCATCGAGCAGTAGGAGGTCGGGGTCGCCGATCAAAGCTGCCGCCAGGGCAAGCCGTTGGCGCATCCCCTTCGAGTACTCGCCGACCTTCCTGGTCGCGTCGTCCTCGAGCTCGACGAACTCGAGCAGCTCCTTGATGCGTTCGTGGCCAAAGCCGAGCTGGTCCGCCGCCACCTGAAGATTGACCGTGCCGCTCAGCGCCCGAATCAGCCCCGGTTCCTCGATGATGGCACCGACCTTCTTGGTGACCAGGTTCAGGCCGCGGGGTATCTCGTGGTCGAGGACTTGGATTCGGCCCGAGTCGGGTCGGGTGAGCCCGAGCAGGGAACGGAATGTGGTGGTCTTGCCGGCGCCGTTGGGGCCGAGGAACCCGGTGATCGCCCCCGATGGCACCTGGAAGTCGAGTCCGTCGAGGGCGACGGTGCGTCGGTAATGCTTGACCAAGCCCTCGACTCTGATCGCCGGGTCGCCCAGATTCATGTTCTAGAACGGTATGGAGACATGGTCTTCTGAGTCAATCACAACCCGGAACCCAATGGACCACGGCCCCATCCGAGCCGATCCCGACTCCGACGAAGTCGACTCTGCCGGCGCCGATCCGGGCTGCGAGCTTTGCCACCTGGCGTCGCTTGAGGGGGTCGACGGCATCGATGGGATCGCCCTCGCCTGTTGTGGTTCGCACCTCGATGGCGACTCTGGTCATCCCGTCGACCGCGAGAAGATCGAGCTCACCACGACCTACCTCGACGTTGGCCGCCACCACGGCCATCCCATGATCCGTCAGGAAACGGGCTGCGATGCGCTCGCCAGCTCTCCCGATCCGGGCCCGATCGCTCAGATCGAGATCTCGCGCTGCTCCAGCTCTTCTACGTTGACGTCGCGAAACGTCAGCACCTTCACGTGCTCGAGGAACCGAGCCGGTCGGAACATGTCCCAAACCCATGCGTCTTTCATCTCTACTTCGAAGAAGACCGAACCGTTTGCCTCTCGTACCTCGAGGTTCACATCGTTGGCCAGGTAGAACCTTCGCTCCGTCTCAACCACGTACCGAAACATGGGGAGGACGTCGTGGTACTCCTTGTAGATCTTGAGCTCAACCTCGGATTCGTACCGTTCCAGGTCCTCTTCCATCTTCTCCTCTTCAGACGTGACGCCAAGCGATCTTATGCACGCCTCGTTGGTTAATACTTAACAAAACGCTGGGACATTTCTCAGAATCCGCCGAAGCGCGAGAGAGGCCATATGGTGACGAAAGCCTGACCGACCAGGTCCTCCAAGGGGATGGGCCCGAATCGGCGGCTGTCGAAAGAGGCGTTTCGGTTGTCGCCCATCACGAAGACCTCTTCGTCGCCGAGAGTGATCGCCGGCTCGTCGGGCATGAAGACATCCTCCAGATACTCCTCTTCGAGGGGTGTCCCGTTGACCACCACGTGGTTGTCCTTGACCTCGATCGTGTCTCCGGGCAGGCCAATGACGCGTTTGATCAGGTCGTCACGTCCCCGGGTCCGGATTCCAACAGCCTCGAGAACCGAACGGATGACAGCCTCGGGGATCGACTCCTCGAGGTCCTCTTCACGCGGATCTCGGAAGACGACTACATCGCCTCTTTGCGGCTCGCCCCATTTGTAAGCCAGCTTGTTGACCATCACCCGGTCGTTGACCTCGATCGCCGGCAACATCGACTCTGATGGGATCCAGAAGGGTTGGATGAGAAAGGTCTTGATCACCACCGCGATGACGAGGGCGGTCAGGAGCAGACCAGGAAGCTCGGCGATGAACGAGCGTCGTGGCTCTTCAGGTGTCTCAGGAACCTGTTCTTGCTCGTCCACGGAGTCCTGAATCGGAGAGGTCAGTCGCGCAACTCCTTGATGCGAGCCGACTTCCCGACCCGGTCACGAAGGTAGTACAGCTTGGAGCGACGCACGTCTCCGCGTCTGATCACCTCGATTTTGGAGATGATCGGAGCGTGGAGGGGAAACACCCGTTCCACGCCGACACCGAAACTCATCTTGCGGACCGTGAACGAGGCACGGGCCCCGGCGCCGTTGCGAGCGATCACGAGGCCCTCGAATATCTGGACGCGCTCACGGCCACCCTCGACCACACGGACATGGACCTTGACCGTGTCTCCAGACCGAAACTCGGGAATGTCATCGCGCACGTGCGCGCTTTCAACAAGGTGAAGATCGTTCATGGAGGACTCCTAGAGCGGGTCGGGAGAAGCCTTGGTTCCCGGGCCAGGCGAAATTGTATCAGGTCTCGGGATTCTCGCCATCTCGGATCAGATCCGGCCGTCGCTCCCTGGTGCGCCGCAAACGCTGCTCCAGTCTCCACTTCTCGATGAGGCCATGGTTGCCCGAAAGCAGGATCTCGGGCACCTCCCATCCCCTGAAGTCGGCCGGCCTGGTGTACACCGGCTCCTCGAGCAGACCGTCGCGAAACGACTCGCTCTCGGTCGATCGCGGATTGCCCACCACGCCTGGGAGGAGACGGGCCATCCCCTCGATGCAGAGGGCTGCCGCCACGTCGCCGCCAGCGAGGACGAAATCCCCGACGGAGACCTCTTCGTCGATGAAGTGGTCGACCACCCGCTGGTCGACACCTTCGAAGCGCCCGCAGACAAAGGTGATCTCGGGGAGATCGGCCCAACGGTCCAGGGTGTCCTGGGTGAGGGCGGCGCCAACCGGGGTGAACAGCACCCGACGAGTCCCGGCGAGCGGCTCGAGGGCGGAGGCGAGCGGCTCGACCATCATCACCATGCCCGGGCCCCCGCCGAATGGTGCATCGTCCAACTGACGGTGGCTTCCGATGCCATGGTCACGAAGGTCGATCAGATTCACCTCCAGGGCCCCGGCCTCGATCCCGCGCGCCACGATGGAGACGGCGAGCGGTCCCTCGAAATAGTCGGGGAACATGGTGACTACGTTGACGCGCATCGGGCCAGGGTAGAAGTGCCACCGTCCGGGGGCACATGGGTCGACAAGGACGTAGTAAGAAGGGACCGTGTCCTCCCCGATGTTCCCCAGTCTGGACGTCTCCAGGTGGGAGGAGGTACTACCCCCACATGGGGAGAAACGGTGGTTGCGGCGCCCCCCTCCCCCCTCCGGGGTACTCCCCCCTAAGACCCCCCTCCCCCCTCCGGGGTACTCCCCCCAACGCTCACTCCGTTCGCTGGGGGAGAAACGGTGGTGGCGTTTCCTCCCCCAGGAGCGGAGCGACGTTGGGGGAGGTGGCCCGAAGGGCCGGAGGGGGTCTTCGCCCCTATGCAGTGGGCGATATGCCGGGGCGACGGCCTGGCACGCGCCGAACCAGGCGACGCGGGCTGCGAGATTCGAGAAGTGCTTGGGCCTCAGCTGAGCCGTTCGATGAGCATGGCCATGCCCTGCCCGCCGCCAACACACATCGTCTCCAGGCCGATCGTCTTGTCCAGGGTGCGCAAGTCGTTGATCAGGGTGCCCATGATCCGGGCACCGGTCATCCCGAACGGATGACCCAGGGCAATGGCGCCACCATGAGGATTCAGCTTGTCGAGGTCGATCCCCAGCTGATCGGCGCTAGCCAGGACCTGGGCGGCAAAAGCCTCGTTGATCTCGATCACGTCGATGTCATCGAGCTTCATCCCGGCCTGATCGAGCACGGCCCTCACGGCTCCGACCGGGCCCATGCCCATGAACTCCGGCTCCAGACCGACCACCGACGAGGCGATGATCCGGGCCAGCGGCTGCAATCCCAGAGTGGCGGCTCGGGTGGCGGACATGACTAGCACGGCCGCGGCCCCGTCGTTGAGGGGGCAGGAGTTCCCGGCAGTGACACTGCCATCGGGTTTGAAGGCGGGAGTCAGCTCGGCCAGTTTCTCCAGCGTGGTGTTGGGGCGGGGCCCGTCGTCGGTGGTGATGGTCCGCCCGTCGGGGAGCTCGATCGGGGCGATCTCCCACTCGAAGAAGCCGTTCTTCTGCGATTCCACGGCCAGGTCCTGGGAGCGCTTGGCGAATTCGTCCATCCGCTCCCGGGTGATCCCGTGTCTCTCGGCGACATTCTCGGCGGTGTTGCCCATCGGGATGTAGACGTTGTTGATGAAGTCGTCGCGACTCGCGTCGGTGAAGCGAGGATTCAAATCGTCGCTGTCGAACGCCTTGCCATAGGTTCGGGTCACCGATTCTGATCCAGCGGCAACGTAGGTGTCTCCCTCCCCCCGCTCGATGGCGTGAAACGCCATGCGGATGGTCTGGAGGGACGACGCACAGAACCGATTCACAGTGGTGGCCGGCACACTGGCCGGCATGCTACCCAGCAACGACGCTGGGCGGGCCAGGTTGAAGCCCTGCTCGTGATGGGTCAAGCCGCAACCGACCATCACATCGGCGACCGACGCCCGGTCGACGTCCGGCACTTTCTCCATGAGGGCGTTGATGGCGAAGCCGGCGAGATCGTCGGCCCGGAGGTCGATTAGCGAGCCTTTGTAGGCGCGCCCGATCGGAGAGCGGGCTGTGGCGACGATCATTGCATCCGACATGGACTTCCCTCCGGAGACCGATCGATTCTCGGCTATACCAGCGAATCTAGTGGTCTGTCGTTCCGTACCCTCTCCCTCACATGCGATGGCTGACATTGCTCCTACTGGCTGTGATCGTGGCTTGCGCACCCGCGCCCGGTGCGGAGCCGACGACCACTGTCCCTGCGGCAACGACCTCCAGCTTTTTGGCCTCGACCACGACCGAGCTCGTCGCGACCACCGAACCTGTCGCCGGCTGTCCCCAGGACGCGGTATTTGTCGATCGGGGGCGGGTCGCCCGGGTCGATCAGCCCACGTCCGACACCAACCGCCTCGGGCTGATCTCCTGGCAGGTGGTGGAAGGTTGCGAGCGATTCGCCATCGACCTGGAGACCAACGAGGGCGCCCCTGCCACCACTCCGCCCACCGTCGTCGTCGAGTTCCTGGAGTCACGCCAGGTCCTTCGCCTTTGGATCGATGTCGATTCGACCGTGGTCACCGACCAACTAGTGGAGACTTCTCTCGTAGACCGTCTCTACGTGGTCAGGGCGCTCGACGGAGCCATGTTCGTCGACTTCCATCTCGCCAGCCCGGCTCAGGCGAGGGTGGTGATCTCGAGCTCCCCGGCAAGGCTTTCTCTCGAGATGCAGGCCGCGCTGGACCCGTTCCTCACGCTGGCGGTGATCTCGGATCGGATCGTTGTGATCAGCCCGGCGTCAGCAGCCGAGACCGGGAGCACGGTCGCGGTGTCCGGTTATGCCAGGGCCTTCGACGCCAACGTCCACGTCATAGCGACGCAGTCCGGTCAGGTGGTGGCAGACACCGTGGCCACGGCAGCCGATTGGCAAGACACCTGGGGCGAGTTCCGCACAACCGTGGTGTTGCCCCCAGGCGAGATCTCGGTATTGATCGGCGAAGAAGGCGCCGGCGATGGGCAGATCACCGGGCCGACTATCAGTCTGACGGTTCAATGAGACCGGGAATCGAGACTATCTCTACCAGAGACCGCGCCAGATCGACGACCGGCACCAGATCGTCGACGAAAGGCACGTCGAAACTCGATCCGGTAGCTGGGTCGATCACCAATCGATCCTGGCCCGAGCCGTAGACAACGTCTTTCACCGTGCCGATCCGGGCTCCGTCCTGGTCGAACACCTCCAACCCGATCAGGTCCTTAGGCCAGAACTCCCCGTCCGCCAAAGCTCGACGTTGGCCCACCGCCAGGTTCGCTCCACGCAGATCCTCGGCCGTGTATCTATCGAAGATGCCCTCGAAGGCCACCTGGTACCCCCGATCGGCACGACGAATCGCACGGACTACATAGGGATCGTCGTCGAGGTAAACGGTGAGGCCGGGCGCGATGGCGGCAGCATCCTCTTCATCTACGTAGAGCCCCAAGAACCCGTCGAGCCCGTGAGGCCGACCCACACGGCCGACCACAAACCGTTGCGGCTCAGTCGAGGAATTCAACGCCAGCGTTGATGCCCTCTTCGTCCCCGGCGGCTCCGGCCGCGGCTCGGATCGCCTTGGCAACCCTGCCCCGGCGACCGATCACTCGACCCATGTCACCTTTTGCGGTGCGGACCTCGGCAACCAGCTCGTCCGGGCCCTGCTCCACCATCGTGACCGACACCTCGTCCGGCTCCTCGACGATGCTCTTGACGACATAGGTCACGACGCGCTCCACGATTTCGCCTTTGGCCAATTTCATTCCTCCTCGGAGGCCGCTTCGGTGGCAACCTCCTCCAGCGCAGGCTCCTCGGCCACGGTTTCGGCCTCCACGGCTCCCGGTGCGTCAGCTGCGGGCTCGGTGTCCGCTGCGGCGGGTGCCGGCGACGAGGCTCCAACGGTGTGGATCTGGCCGCTGCGGACCTTCATTGTGTTCAAGGCGCCGGAAATGTTGAGCAGCTTCTCTACCGCCTCGGTCGGCTGGGCTCCCTTGGAGAGCCAAGCGGTCGCCTTGTCGTTGTCGATCTCGACCAGCGAGGGGTCTTGTTGAGGGTCATAACGACCGATCTGCTCGATGTATCGACCGTCACGTGGCGACCTGCCATCGACGACCACGACGCGGTAGGAGGGCGCCTTCTTCTTGCCCATCCGCATCAACCTCATTTTCACAGCCATCAATTCACCTCTTGGTTCGCTGCGCCGAGAGCAAACCCTGCAACGACGGGGTCCCTTTGCCTCCGGCCAACATCTTCATCATCTTCTGCGACTCGGCGAACTGCTTCAGCAGCCGATTCACGTCCTGGGGCCTGGTACCCGAGCCGGACGCGATTCGGCGCTTTCGGCTGCCGCCGATGACCCTTGGGTTCCGGCGCTCCTCTGGGGTCATTGACCGGATGATTGCCTCGACCCGACGCAGGTCACGGTCGTCGACATCCACCTCGCGAATGAGCGATCCGGAGCCGGGAAGCATAGCAAGGATGTCTTTGAGAGGCCCCATCCGCTTCATCGCCTGAAACTGATCGAGGAAGTCCTCGAGCGTGAACTCGCCTTTCTGGAGTTTCATCGCGGCCTTCTCGGCGTCTGCCTCGTCGAAGCTCGCTTCCGCCTTCTCGATCAGGGTCATGACATCGCCCATGCCCAGGATTCGCGATGCCATGCGGTCGGGATGAAACGCCTCCAGGTCCTCGAGGCCCTCTCCGATCCCGGCGAACTTCACCGGGGCGCCGGTCACCTCGCCGACCGAAATGGCCGCACCACCTCGGGCGTCGCCGTCGAGTTTGGAGAGCACCACACCAGTCAGGCCGACCCTCTCTTGAAACCCCGAAGCCACATTGACCGCGTCTTGACCGGTCATCGCATCGATCACAAGCAACACTTCGTCCGGATCGACGGCTTTGCGAATGTCCTCCAGCTCACGCATCAGGAGATCGTCGATTTGCAGCCGTCCCGCGCTGTCAACGATCACGACGTCGCGACCGGTCCGGGATGCCTCTTTCAGCGCAGCTTTGGCCAGACGAGAGGGCTTTCCCTTTCGGTCGCTGAACACTGGGACCTCGATTCTCGCTCCTAGCGTCTCCAGCTGATCGATCGCGGCGGGACGTTGGAGATCCGCCGCCACCAGAAGTGGCTTCTTTCCCTGGTTCTTGAGCAGGAGAGCGAGTTTGCCGGCGGTGGTGGTCTTGCCGGACCCTTGGAGACCGACCATCAGGATCGTCATGGGCGGAGCCGCCTTGATGAGCGGCACCGTCTCCGTCCCCAGGGTTGTGACCAGCTCGTCGTGCACGATCTTGATCACCTGCTGTCCCGGGGTCAGCGATCTGGACACCTCCTCGCCAAGCGCACGCTGTTTCACTCGGATGAGGAACTCCTTGACCACCCTGACGTTCACGTCGGCTTCGAGCAGGGCAAGCCGGACGTCGCGCAGGGCGGTGTCGATGTCCTTCTCGGAAAGACGCCCTTTGCCTCGCAAGGAGGCAAAGACATCTTCAAAACGCTTGGTCAGACCGTCGAACATGGGTGTTGGTGCGCAACGCTAAACCGGCTCGTCGACGTAGGCGGAGCCGGGAGTCAGCCGGCGGCGATGTCGCGCCGTCGAAAACCGACCAACCCCGCCGCGACGAGCCCGGTGGCCACCAGCGCGAGCAGCACCAGAGGGAGCACCCGAAGCGACTCGGCCGGGATCAGTGGGATGTGGCTGAACGGCGACAGGTTGAGAGACCATTGTGGGAACTGGAGGATCTGTCCCAACTGGCCCAGAAGGAGGAAGACCACCAGAGCAGCCCAGCTGACCGAGGCGAGGCGGGGAGCGATGCCGAAGAGTGCCATGGCAATGCCGGTCAAGACCCAAACCGCCGGAAGCTGGATCATGGCCGAGCCGACCACCCTGGACACTTGGCCCGCCACATCCCCGATGATCAAGCCGTAGGTGGCACCGGCCACCGCGCCCCCGAGGATGAGCATCAAGGCGGGACCAGCCAACCCGAACAAGAGATGACTCGCCGCCCACCGGATCCGCGGGGTGGCGGTGGCCAGAATCAGCTCGGCTTTCATCTCGTCTTCCTCGGCCCGCAGCCTGAGGACGGCCCGAATGGCGTATGCCGAGGCGACGATTGCCATGATCCCGACGGCTGCAGAGAAGAAGACGTCGGTGATCCCCTGCTCGCCGCCGATCAGCTCGAAGATCTCGGCAAGCTGAGGATTGTCATCGAGCATGTCACCGATGCTGTCCCCGACACTCCCGTAAACGGCTCCGATCGCCATCAGCCCGACCGTCCAGCCGATCAGCGAGCCACGCTGCAATCTCCACGCCAGCCCGCCAGAGCTGCCGAGTCTCGGTCCGCCAACGGCTGGCCCCGGACGCGGCGGGAACACTCCGGCGCCGACATCTCTGCGTGCGGACAGTCCGAACGCGACCACGCCGCAGGCCAGCCCTACTCCCAGCCACAGCAACAAGACCCACCACTGCTCGTCGGCGAAGGGCCGCAGCCGGCTGAACCAGCCGATCGGGGAAAGCCAGGTCAACCAGGACAACCCGTTGCCGGCACCACCGTCACCGACCATCCGGAGGAGAAAGACAAGACCAGCAGCCGCAACCCCTATCCCGCGCGCCGCGGCGGCACCCTCGGTCAACTGGGCGGCGATGGCGCCTATCGCCGCAAAGACGATGGCGACACCCGCGAATCCGAGCCCGTAGGCCACGGCTCCAGCGACGGGAAGCTCGAGCCCGACCAGGCCACCGGCCAGGATCATCCCGATGGCCAGCCCGGCAGCCACCGTGACCACCAGTGCCGCGCTCAACGGAGCATTTCGACCGACGACTGTCGAGCCGAGGAGCTCGCGGCGCCCGGTCTCCTCTTCATCACGTGTGTGGCGGATCATGGTCAACACCGCCATCAACGCCACCAACAACGAACCGAGAGTTCCGATGCGCCACGCGGTCAAAGCCCCGATGTTGGAGGCATGAACCGGGCCGAGAAATGCCACCATCGCCGGGTTGGACGCCACCGTCGCCGCCAGCTCCTGACGTGATAACTCCGTCGTGTAGAGCCCGGCGAAGGCGCTGGCGGTGCCGACAGGTACCAGGCCGAGAATCGCGATCCACACGCCGAGACGCAGACGGTCTCGCTTGAGGACGAAGCGAACCAGGCTCCAGGTCCCGGCCAGCGAGCTCATGACACCGCCTGCTCGTCGCGATAGTGACGCATGAAGAGCTCTTCGAGTGTGGGCGGGTGGCTGACCAGGCTGCGAACCCCGAACGGGGCCAAACGCTGAAGGACATCACCGAGATCGGAGGACTCGACCTCGAAGTCGACCCGGTGATCGCGGATCCGCAGGTCGTGGACCGAGGCGAGATCGGCGAGCGGGGCAGGATCGACGGCGAGCTCGGCTGAGATCGTGGTCCGGGTGAGGTGTCTCAGCTCGGAAAGGGTGCCACTCTCCACGGTTCGACCTCTGCGAACGATGCTGATCCGATCGCACAAGGCCTCCACTTCGGCCAGGATGTGGCTGGCCAGGAGAACGGTTCGCCCGTCCACGCGGTCCTCCTCGATGCTGTTGCGGAACTCGGCCTCCATGAGCGGGTCGAGCCCCGCCGTCGGCTCGTCGAGGATCAGGAGCTCCACATTGGACGAAAGGGCTGCAACGAGCGCGACCTTCTGTCGGTTTCCCTTCGAGTAGGTGCGTCCCTTTTTGGTTGGGTCGAGGTCGAACCTCTCGAGCAACCGCTTCCTCTTGCCCTGATCGAGCCCTCCCCGCAGCCGCCCGAGCAGGTCGATGACTTCTCCCCCGGTGAGATTCGGCCACAACATGACGTCTCCAGGGACATAGGCAAGTCGTCGGTGCAGCTCGGTGGCCTCAGTCCAGGGGTCCCCACCGAGAAGGGAGGCGTGACCGGAGTCGTGACGCAGCAGACCCAACAGGACACGGATAGCAGTGGTCTTGCCGGCACCGTTGGGGCCGAGAAACCCGTGCACCTCACCGGTCTCGACCTCGAGATCGAGCCCGTCGAGCGCTCGGGTCTGACCAAAGGTCTTCACCACGCTTGAGACACTGATAGCTGTAGACATGATCGGGATCCTAGCATGGCGATTGAACGCTTGTATAGTATCCTGATCGTGAGTTCAACCATTCACCGGCCGACCGAAGATCTGACCACCAAGGCCCGCATCCGGGACGCGGCATTGGCCAGATTCCCCCAGGACGGTTATGGCGCCACCACGATCCGCGCCATCGCGGCCGATGCGGGAGTATCGGCCGGGCTCGTCGTTCATCATTTCGGTTCCAAGGACGGTCTGCGCGAGGCGTGTGACAAATACGTGGTCACGATGTTTCGGGAGACCAAGTTGGCGGCGATGGAGGAGGGGAACATGTTCAACCCCTCGTTCGCGGCCAGCTCCTATCAGCTGGCAGCCCCGTTGCTCCGCTACTTCGGGTGGGCGCTCGCCAGGGGGCATTCGGCAGCAGACGACCTGTTCGATGAGATGCTCAAGGAGGGAATCGAGCTCTCCCGGATCGCCATCGAGAACGGGATGATCCGCGACTCTCCCGATCTGGAGACGAGGACTGCAGTGCAGATGGCGATGCAGCTCGGGATGACGGTGATGCATGCCCACTTGAAGAGGAACCTCGGAGTCGACATGCTCACCGCCGACGGGATCGCCGCACTCACCCCGACAATGCTCGAGATCTTGAGTGGGCTGTTCCCCCAATCGGTCCTCGACCAGCTCGAGGAGGCCTACGGCGATCGAGCCAGGGACCTGCTGGATCATGTTGGGCCTCACATCGAGTCGTGACATAGTTCGACCGTGCACCCTCTGCTGCCGGTTCTCATCGCTGCTGCCGACGGCTCTTTCCCGCCCGTGGACGGCAACGTCACCTATCTGCCTGCTCATGACGACGGGCTGGAGTCGATCGTCTCGTTCACCGGCCATGCCTACGTCAGCAGTCGCCTCGACGGTGAGCACCTGGCCGATCTGAAGCCAGACGGCCTGGGTGCAGTCCTCAACCCCGAGGTCCAGCTGAGAATGGCCGGGCCGGACGGCACGATCGGGGTTGTCGACGTGACCATGGTGGCCCGGGGCGTCGGTGGTGGCACCCTCCCCCGCCGCCACGACCTCGATGACCACCCGCGTGTCCGGTATGCCCGTTCTTTGAGACGCTCGGTCGCGGTCTACGGCTCGAACCAAGGATTGGTCACGATCGGTCTTGGTCTCGCCGGCAGAAGCGAGATGAGCATCGAGACTTCGGGTGATGGAGCGCATGGCCGTGCCCTGATCCAGGAGGCCCTCAAACTCAGCCCGCCCGGGGAGCCCCTCTTTGCCGCGGTGTCACCCGGGAACGCCCGCTCCCTCCGCGCCTTCCTCGCCTGTGGCTTCACCCCGATCGGGAGTGAGGTGATCATCCGTCCGGAGTCTGATCGGCTCGGGGCAGTTGGTGTTCAGTGACACTGCACACTTTTTCCGACACGACCCCGATCGTCGGTTTATGGTTGTTATAGGAAATTTGATGCATCAGGCACGTCTGCGAACTTGAGGAGTGTTGGCAGTGGAAGCTTCCGGTCACGTTCGAGGCAACCCGCGCTTGTACGAATTGATCGAGCACGCCCCCAAGACCGGCAAGAGCCCGACGATCTGGGCATGGCCGCAGATCATCGACTATCTCAAGGTGGCCGGCCAGCCCGTCCAGGGACCGTGGCCCCCGCATCAGGAGCCGAGACCGGACCCGGAAGCCGAATCGCTTCCGGTGGCGGTGCCCGACCCGCAATCGCTCCCTTCTCATCACACCCCCGACCCCGATTCCGCCCCGCGGATTTGAGCAGCGACACAAGGAGGTAGACCCATCTATCCCTCTCGATTCCGCTACGAAGCGCCCCGGTCGATCGAGGAGGCGATATCCCTCCTGACCGACGGAGGAGGAGACGCCAAGGTTCTGGCCGGGGGCCAGAGCCTGGTCCCCATGATCAAGCTCCGGTTCGCCGCGCCCGAGATGCTCGTCGACATCAACGATCTTCCCGGGCTGGACCATCTGCAGCGCGAGGACGACGGGACACTCCACATCGGCGCCTTGTGCCGGCACGGCGCCCTGGAACGCTCCGCACTGCTGGCGACCCATCAACCGACGATGGCCGCCGCGGCCCCCTTGGTCGCCGACCCGATCGTGCGCAACCGGGGCACTCTCGTCGGATCGCTTTGCCACGCCGATCCCCAGGGCGACTGGGCCTCGGTGATGGCTTCTCTCGGCGGGCTGGTGCTCGCCCAGGGACCGAAAGGCCGACGGACAATCCCGGTCAAGGAGTTCGTGCGGGGACCGTTCCAAAACACTCTGGCTACCGACGAGATCGCCGTCGAGGCCATCGTGCCCGCCCCACAGGGAGTGCCGGCGGGGGGCTACCTCAAACTGGAGCGCAGGGTGGGAGATTTCGCCACGGCAGGGGTGGCTGTCTCTATTGACCGCTCAGGGGGCAAGGTCACCAGAGCGGGCATCGCCCTCACCGGCGTGGGCGGGTCGACGATCGCCGCGGACGAAGCCGCCCAGTTGCTCGTCGGCGGCCCGCTGACCGCAGAGGTGATCGGTGAAGCGGCCGAGCTTGCCGCCCAGGCTGCCCAACCCCGAACCGACCACCGAGGCAGCGCCTCTTACAAACGGCAAGTGGTGCGGGTATTCACCAGCCGGATCCTGACCAGACTCCTGGCGACGGAAGTTGAGGCGGCCTGACATGAGCAGTCTGTACGAAGTCGTCCCCTCTGAGGCTGCAGACGATGTGCCCGTCATGAAGGTCACCATCAGGGTCAACGGAGAGAATCGGTCGGCGATGGTCGAGCCCCGGCTCCTGCTGGCCCATCTGCTCCGGCAAGGCTTCAATCTCACCGGAACCCACACCGGCTGCGACACCACCAACTGTGGTGCGTGCACGGTTCTCTTCGATGGCCAGCCGGTCAAGAGCTGCACCATGTTCGCGGTGCAGGCCGACGGCCACGACGTGATGACCGTTGAAGGCCTGGCCGGGCCCAGCGAGCTGCATGCGATCCAGGAGGGCTTCAAAGAGGAGCACGGGCTCCAGTGCGGGTTCTGCACCCCGGGGATGATGATGACCTCCAAAGCGCTCCTCGACGAGAACCCGAACCCCACCGAGGACGAGATACGTTGGGCGCTCAGCGGCAACCTCTGTCGTTGTACCGGTTACCAGAACATCGTCAAGGCGGTCATGTGGGCGGCCACCAAGCTCGATGGTCAATGAGATGCAGCCAGCGGAGGTGAGCAAATGACGGCGGTCGACGAGATCAAGATCGGCGGAATGGGTGCCAGTCGGCGCCGGGTCGAGGACAACCGATTCATCCGCGGCAAGGGCAATTACATCGACGATGTGGTGCTGCCCGGGATGTTGCACATGGAGATCCTGCGCAGCCCTCTGGCCCACGCTCGGATCAGGTCGATCGACACCTCCAAGGCCTGGGCCATGCCAGGAGTGCGGCTGGTGCTGACGGGCGAGACCATGGCCGCCCGCAACCTCGCTTGGATGCCCACCCTTTCCTACGACACGCAGGCAGTGCTAGCCACCGACAAGGTTCGCTTTCAGGGACAGGAGGTCGCATGCGTCATCGCCGACGACCCGTATATCGCCAAGGATGCCTGCGAGGCGATCATGGTCGACTACGAGCCTCTCCCACCCATCGTCAATCCCACCCAGTCGCTCGCTGACGGCGCACCGTTGATCAGGGACGACAAGGAGAACCAGCCGGACAACGTCATATACGACTGGGAGGTGGGCGACAAGGACGGAACCGATCGGGCTTTCGCAGAAGCCGATGTCGTATCCAAGCTCGAGCTCCATTACCCCCGTTCGCATCCGTCACCAATCGAATGCTGTGGGTCTATCGCCGACTTCAACCGGTCGACCTCGAAGCTCACGGTCTACATGACCACTCAGGCTCCCCACATAATCCGGGCGGCGGTAGCGCTGGTGGCCGAGCTGCCCGAGCAGATGATCCGGATCATCTCTCCGGACATCGGCGGCGGGTTCGGCAACAAGGTGCCGGTTTACCCCGGATACGTGGCGTCGATCCTGGCATCGATCCTCCTGGAGAGACCGGTCAAGTGGATCGAGGACCGCACCGGGAACCTGATCTCCACCGGCTTCGCCCGTGACGTCTATCTCCACGGTGAGCTGGCGCTCCGCAAGGATGGGCGCATCCTCGGGGTGCGGATGCAGACCACGGCCGATCACGGAGCTTTCTTCTCCGACGCCCAACCGTCCAAGTTCAAGATCGGGCTGATGCACTCGGCGTTCTCCTGTTACGACATCCCCAATGCCCATCTCGTGGCACGCGGGGTGTACACCAACAAGGCGCCGGGCGGTGTCGCCTACCGCTGCTCGTTTCGGGTCACCGAGGCGATGTTCTTCCAGGAGCGAATGGTCCAGGCTGCGGCCGACGACCTGGGCATGGACCAGGCCGAGTTCCGTCGAATCAACTTCGTCCGGGACGATGACTTCCCTCATCGGACCCCCTGGGGATTCCTCACCGACTCGGGCCAATACGCCAAGTGCCTCGATGTCGGTCTCGAGGCCATCGGCTACCAGGACTTCCTCGCACAGAAGGAGGAGGCGGCCAAGAGAGGGCGTCTGCTCGGCATAGGCATCTCCACCATGACCGAGCCGCTCGGCGCCGGCAACAGCAGGGAATACGACATCCTGGGCATCAAGATGTTCGACTCGGCCGAGTTGAAGGTCCACATCACGGGCAAAGCGCTCCTCCGCACCGGAGCCAAGAGCCAGGGTCAGGGACACGAGACCACCTGGGCCCAGATCGTGGCTCACGAGCTCGGCATCCCCGCCGAGGACATCGTGGTCGAAGAGGGCGACACCGACACCGCCCCGTTCGGAATGGGCACCTACGCATCCAGGAGCACACCGGTAGCCGGGGCGGCGGTGGCCATGGTGTCTCGCAAGATCCGGGCCAAAGCCCGCAAGATCGCCGCCCACCTGCTCGAGATCTCGGAGGAAGACATCGAGTGGGAGCTTGGTCGCTTCTATGTCCGCAGCCAGCCCGACCGCGGGGTGACCATTCAGGAGTGCGCGGTGGCTGCCTACTCCAATATGCCCGACGGCATGGAGCCGGGTCTCGACAACACCGCCTACTACGACCCCCCCAACCTCACCTGGCCTTTCGCCTGCTATATCGCCACCGTCGAGGTCGACCCCGAGACCGGGGTATGGGATGTGCTCCGTCTGGTCGCCGTGGACGATTGCGGGGTGCGGATCAATCCGATGATCGTCGAAGGTCAGATCATGGGCGGCCTCACCGAGGCCTATGCCATGGCCAGTATGCAGTTCATCACCTTCGACGAGGAGGGCAACTGCGTCGGGTCCAACTTCACCGATTATCTGCTGCCAACTGCCTGGGAGACCCCCGGCTTCGAACTACATGAGGTCGTCACTCCTTGCCCCCATCACCCGATAGGAGCCAAGGGCATCGGTGAGTGCGCCGCCGTGGGCGGGCCCGCTGCCTTCGTCAACGCGGTGATCGACGCACTCAAGGGCACCGGGGTACGCAACATCGACATGCCGGTGTTCCCCGACCGGGTCTATGAGGCGTTGCAGACCGGCCAGGACATCAGTGGGGCACCCCCGGTCAGGACCGACGAAGCATGAACGCCCAGCCCGCCGACGGGTGGAGGATGGTCGAGAAGGCCGACGAGCTGTCCCGTCAAGGAGTCGAGCTCGCCCTGGCGACAGTGGTGTGGCGACAGGCGCCGTCGTCGGGTCATCAGGGAGCGCGGGCCATCATCACCGCAGACGGCGAGATGCACGGCTGGATCGGCGGCGCTTGCGCCGAGCCGGTCGTGATCCGAGAAGCCCAACGTGTGATCGCAGACCGCAAGCCTCGCCTCATCCTTCTCGGCACACCAGATCAGTTCGGCGAGCTCTCGGAGGGGATGACGTTCGTCCCGATGGCGTGTCAGTCCGAAGGGGCAATGGAGCTCTACATAGAGCCGGTGATCCCCAGCCCGCACCTGGTAGTGGTAGGGCGCTCGCCGATGGCCACCACCTTGGTCGATCTGGCCACCGCACTGGGATGGCGGGTCGATCTGATCGATGCCGCCGCGTTTGCAACCGCCGATGTCGGGACCGGGTCGGTCGTGGTCGTCGCCACCCAGGGCCATGGCGACGAGGAAGCGGTCGAGCAGGCGGTCGCGGCACAACCGGCGTTCATCGGGCTCGTGGCCTCACACAAGAGGGGGGAGGCCGTTCTCGGCTATTTGGCCGACCGGGGTGTCTCCCGGGACTTGCTCGATCAGGTCAGAGTGCCGGTCGGTCTCGACCTGGGCCACACCTCCCATCCCGAGATCGCGGTTGCCGTCCTCGCCGAGCTGGTCGAGTTTCGGGCGAAGGGGCTGCTCAACCCGCGGCGCACCGAGACCAGCGAATCTCACACCGTTCCGGTCACCATGTCGAGCGGCTCCGCCACCGGTGAAGGCCACAGGCATGGCGAACCGGGTCAGTCGCCCGACGTCGGGCCCGGCCCCGGCACCGCCATCGACCTGGTGTGCGGGATGACGGTCCCCGCCGACGCCACCAGCCGCCCCTTCGAGCACGAGGGCCAGACCTACTACTTCTGCTGCCCCGGTTGCCGAACCTCTTTCCAGAAGGACCCGGCCGGCTTCATCACCCAGGAGGCACAATGCTGATCAAGCACGATTTCGAAGTCCCTCTCTCGGTCGAGAAGGTGTGGGAGTTCTGTCAGGACATCCCCCAGGTGGCTTCTTGCCTGCCCGGTGCTTCGCTCACCGACGAGATCGGCCCCGACCAGTACGAAGGCAACGTCGCCATCCGTCTGGGACCGGTGCAGATGCAATTCGCCGGGCGAGCAAATGTCACGACGCGAGACGAGTCCAGCAAGACGATCGTCGTCGACGCCTCCGGGGCCGACGAGAAAGGCCGTGGCCAGGCAGCACTCGGTCTCACCGCCCGGTTGGTCCCGACGGCAACGGGAACCAGGGTCGAGGTGGAACAGGACCTGCAACTCTCCGGTGCGGCCGCGCAGTATGGCCGGGGCATGATTTCCGACTTCAGCGCGATCCTGATGCGCGACTTCGCCACCAACATGCAGGTCCGCATCGACGCATTCGATCGCGGCTTGTCGCCAGATCAGATCGAAGCCCAAAAGAGCGCAGGCGGTTTCAGCATCGCACTCCAGGCCGCCTGGATGGCACTGAAACGAGTCGGCCGGAGGTTTTTCCTCCCCTACCAGCCCAACCGAGCCTGAGGAGGCAAACATGCTCTGGTGGATAGGTAACGCGCTACTACTCCTGGTGGTGGTGCCGGTCCTCGTCGCCCTTCTGAATCGCGTGCTGGCCGCCCTGGAGCGCATCAGGGGCGCCTCGGACGAGATCCTGGCAGGAGGAGTCGGGCTGATAGGCGAGGTGGACAATGTGCCCGAGTTGTTAGCCGTGACCGACCAGACCATCGAGGACGTCGCCTTGGGCGCCGTTCGCTACGCCGGCTCGGTCGGCAAGTTGCTTGGTTGACGAGAGGGGAGGACCAATGCCAGCAGCAGCAATCGTGACCCTGGTGATCGCCACCCTGATCATCGCCGCCGCCGCCCTTGGGCTGATCCGGGTGATCGGCCATCTCATGGCAACGCTGAGGACACTCCGGGCGTTGACCGGTGGGGTCGACGTCGTCGCCGAGAAGACCAGCACGGTGCCCGCGGTAGTGAGCTCGGTGAACGCCAGCCTCAAACCCGTGAGTGACTTCGCCGAATCGATCTGAGGAGAATGTCCATGAACGAGCTCTTCGAAGGCAACACCAGCTGGCTGGTTGGGTACATCATTGGGATCGTCGTCGTCCTGGTGGTGGTGGCGCTCGTGGTTCCTATCTTGATGCTGGCACGCAAGATCGGCAACGAGGCCAAATTGATCAACGACAGTCTGGCGAGGTCGGTAGACAACACCGCCGCCCTGGCCGATCTGGCCACCACCAACACCCTGGCGGTGAACGTCATCCAAGGACTCGAGCGCGGCCGCAAGCGGCTGGGAGGTTGAGCATGGTCTTTGCCCTGACCGAATCACAGGAGACTCTCTGGCAAATCGCCAACTGGGCCGGGCTCGCCGTGGTGGTCGCGGTGGCGGCGCTCCTCACAATCCTCGTGCTTCTGGTTCGCACAATCGACCGCAGAGTCCTCGAGATCAAGGCGACGCTCGCCCAAGCGGAAGCCAACACCGCCGACGCCGCGCTTCTCGGGACCACGGCCGCGGGAGTGGACATGGTGTTGGCGGAGGGTCTCGAGCATCACCTGTTCCTGGGTCGGGTTCTGGGGAAGGTCCGATCGTGAACACACTGATCGTCTTCACTGTCGTCGACATCGTCCTTCTCATCGCGGGTTTGGCGATCTACCTCTGGATCGTGGGCACTCAACTCGGTCAAATCGCCACCAACCTCGAAGAGTGCAACGAGTTGGTGCAAGCCATCAGACGCAACGCCGAGCCAATCGAGGGGAACCTCGAGCACATCAACCGCACCGGAGGGGTGGTCGCAGGTGCTCTCCCATTGCTCTATGGGATGGCCGAGGGCATCGTCGTGGGAGCAACCTACGATCCCGCACAAGTGCCCGACCGCGGGCCTGCGCTGCCTGCCTCCGGACGTCGTCGGTCCCGGCTCCACGAAGGTGTCGGCTACCTGCCCGACGGCCCGGTGGCGAGCGCCCACGCCCCTCTGGCCGACCACACCGAGTCGGCGTAGCCCTCCCCCTACCCCTGTCTGCCGGCGGAGGGGTCCCGGTCGGTGGTGAGCGGGCCAGTGGTAGGAGTCTGATACTCCCCGATCCACTCGTCCTTCCACGCTTGGTCGTACTGGTCCGGGTTGCATCCCGGCCGGTACACCGCGATCAACTCGCGGGTTATCTGCTCGCGGTGGGCGGAGAGGGCGCCCGGCGCCTCATAAGTGCAGACGTAGAGAGCGAACCGCTTGTTCTCGACTCGTCTCAGCCAGCACGGGGCGAAAGGGTGGTCGAAAGGGAGACCGACGCTGGACAAGTCGTCGGAGTGGCCCACATAGATAACCCCGTACTGCTCGGGTTTGGCCAAGGCATCGGGTTTGTAGGCAATGGCGAACACGCCGGATCGGGATGGGGCAGTCCAGCCGGCCAGCACTCGGGGCCCTTCGAATGGGTATCCCGCCAGCGATCCAAGACGGATCACTCCGGCCGCCCGGCCCGGCCGAGTGGGTCGGCTTCCGCCCCGCCCTCGAAGCCGTAGTCCAGATCGTCCTCGTCGGCGATGGTCTCGGCGTGGGTGATCGGCCACGGAGGCAAACCGGCCCTTTCGGCCGCTGCAGTGAACACTGCCATCGCCCGATCCACCGCCTGGTCGCTGGTCACGGCCTCGACCACGATCTGGGCGCCATAACCAAGGGTGCCCATCCCGGTGGCTATCCCATCGCTGGCCGCAACTGCGTCCGCGAGCTCGACCACCTCGGACAGTTCGATCACGCGATCACCCTCGGCCAGCAACGACACACTCCATCTCACGCCGGACCGCCCACCGTCATCTCAACTCGGGGAGTCGCTCGGCCAGTTCCTCGAGACTGGCAAGGTCGTGACCGGAGAGAAGCAAGTCGACGAAGGGCGCAGCCACCATCATCCCCAAAGTCGACGGTTGGAAATTGTCATCGTCGCCCTTGTGTGGGTTCATCCACACCACTTTGTGGCTGAGGCGGGACAGTCGCTCCATCGCGGCGGCCAACAACGCGGGATCGCCCCGGTCGAGCCCGTCGGAGCAGATCACCACGATTGCCCCCCGGCTGAGCCCGCGACGACCCCACTCGCGGACGAAGGTGTCGATGGCATGACCGATTCGGGTTCCTCCCTCCCAGTCGAACACGGACCGGGCAGCGTCATCGAGGGCCTCGTCGGGGCGACGTCTCTCCAGAGATCTGGTGATCCTGGTGAGGCGTGTGCCGAAGCAGAACACCTCCACCCTGGATGCCGCCCGTCTGGTCGAGTAGGCGAACTGGAGGAGATGGCGGGAGTAATCGGCCATGGAGCCCGAGACGTCGAGGAGGAGGACGAGTGGCCGCATCTTCCGCCTACGCTGCCGCCAGAAGAGTTGGGACGGCTCCCCGTGGGTGCGCATCGTGGTGCGTATGGTGCGACGCAGATCTGGGCGTTCCCCCGATGGCGTATGAACAGTCCGTCTGGTCCGCCGGCGGGGCGGGATGACCCTGACCCGGGCCATGATCCGGCGCAAAGTTGCAAGCTCGTCCGGGGTGCAGGCGGCGAAGGACTTGTGGCGCCAGATCTCAATGTCAGAAGCCATCAGGCCCAACCTGGCCTCCTCCTCGTCCTTGCCGGGCCGTCCTGGCTGAGTGGCCGGAACCTCGATCACCGACTGGTTCTCGATACTGGACGTTTTGAGGGCCAGTTGGAGCGGCTCGGGCAGATCCACGCCCTCGTCCAGGAAGAAACGCCGGAACACCCTGTCGTACACCGCGATGTGATCGCGACGGGTGACCAGGGTGGTGAGACCGGCCCAGTAGAGGTCGAGCAGATCCCCTGGATCGAGCGCGGCCATCGCTCCGCAATAGACCAGGACGTCTCCCGACCCGACTGGCAAGCCTTCCCCGCGCAGTTCTCCCCCGAAGTCGACGAGCATCTGGACGAATGTTGCCCCGGTCTTGGTCGTCTCCACCGGAGCGCCCCTCTCAGCCATCGACTGCAATCTCCGCGAGGTGATCGAGCACCGCCTCGAGGTCTTCGCGCTCTTTGACAACGGCGCCCAACGTGTCCCTGACGGTGCCGGCGTCGAGAACCGACCGACCGAGAACACCCAGCGTCGCCACCCAGTCGAGTGTCTCGGCCACACCGGGGGGTTTGGCCAGGTCGAGTTGGCGCAACCGGCCCACGGCAGCCACCACCTTGCGGGCAAGGGCCTCGGCCGCCTCCGGGGCTCGGACCTGCACTATCTCCACCTCACGCTCAGGGCTGGGATACCCCACCCAGTGGTAGAGACAACGGCGCTTGAGCGCGTCGTGAAGCTCACGGGTGCGATTGGAGGTGAGGATCACGATCGGCGGCGTCTCAGCGACGATGGTCCCGATCTCGGGGATGGTGATCTGGTAATCGGAGAGGAGCTCGAGCAGGAACGCCTCGAATTCGTCGTCAGCCCGGTCGATCTCGTCGATCAGGAGCACGGCCCGATCGCCGGCGCGGACCGCGGTCAACAGCGGCCGTTCCAGCAGGAATTTCGGTCCGAACAGTTTGTCGACCTCATCCTCGTCCGCCAGGTTGTGCTCCGACAGAGCCCGGATCTGGAGCATCTGACGGGCGTAGTCCCACTCGTAGAGGGCCTGGTTGGTGTCGATTCCCTCATAGCATTGGAGCCGGATCAACTGGCGGTCGAACACCGACGCCAAGACCTTGGCCACCTCGGTCTTGCCCACCCCCACCTCGCCTTCGAGCAGAAGCGGACGACCCAGGGCCAAGGCCACGTAGATAGAGGTGGCCAAACCGCGATCTGCCAGGTAACCGCCTTGGCGGAGCCGATCGGTCAGCTCCTCGACATTGGCCACAGGCACAGTGGCGTTGCTCACGGCCCGACAGCCAGTCGATGGGAGGTGGCCGACTGCGTCAGGTCTATTCGCCCTGACCGAGGATCAGGTCGCGGACAGACACGCCCGACGAACTGAGCTTGCCCTCTCGATCCAGCTTGGCTCGCCACGCCGCCCCCAGGTCCTCCCCGGGCTCGGCGAAGCCATCGAAAGTCACGTCCCTCATGTTGCGGCACGGCTTCGTCGGGCTGCAATCCTCGTCCAGTCCGGCATGGTCGTGACCGTTGATCCAAACCGATTCCAGAACGTCAGCCGTAGTCTCTTCTCGACCAGTCATCGAATGCTCCCCAGGACGGTTTCATCTGAGATATTCAGGCCAAAGTCTAACCGGCGCTGTCTGCTGTTTCTCGGCCGGTTCCCGACGTCGCATCCATCGGCCACCGGGATGGACACCAGTCATGTCACTACCTCGGCGTCCCTATTTGACCCCTTCGGCGATGGCCTCGGCCAGGATGGAGACGGCGATCTCGGCAGGGGTCATGGCGCCGATATCGATGCCGGCGGGACCGTGGACCCGGGTGAGATCGGTGACACCACGATAGGCGAGCCAGTCGGCACGGTTCTCCTGCATTCTGCGGGAGCCGAGCGCTCCGATGTAACCCGCCTCGCTCTCGAGAGCCGCCATCAGGGCGGCGCCGGTCACTTCGAGGTCGTGCCCGGTCACCACGACTTTGTCCAGCATCGAGAGGGTGGCGATGACTCCCGTCATATCCGCCATTTCGGTGACGATCCTCGCCCGCCAGCCGATCCGGCCCGCCAAGTCGGCGAGAGCGTCGGCAACCGGGGTGCTCCCGATGACGACGAGTTGGGGAACGGGGCGGAACACGCTGATGACCTGGTGATCGGTGACCGTCGAGCCGCTGGCGCCGGAGGCGAATAGATCTTGCGCGGCTTCCCCGCCCTCGGCGATATTGTCGCCGCCGTAGAGACCGACGTCGACCACCTCGTCTCCTTCCAGCCGGCAAACCAGGCAGAAGGCTTGGCGATTCTCCGCCAGATCCCACAGGGCGCCCGGGAGGGTGTCCGCCGGGACCAGAAGACATCGGGCAGAGCCGACCGAGGGAAGACCGGCGATAAGGGCGTGGACCTCGTTGACCTCGACTTCGATCAGGCGGCCCGAGCTCCACAGCCCGGCAGAGTCGGCCAGTTGACCGTCGAGGACGCCACCGGCCATCGATCCGATCCGGCCGCCCCCCGGTGTGAACACCACGGCGTCGGACCAGTCGGCGATCGGCAGCCCGTTGGCGTCAACCAGCCAGGCGACATCGGCGCGCGTGCCCGAACGGAGACACGCGGCCACGGCCAGGGTGATCCCATACACGAGTCGATTCTATGGCCGACTCCTTGAGGGAGACGATCTCCAGCCAGCCCGAGATCGACCCGGCCCAACCCGGAGCCGATACCTAGTCTGTCCAGGTGATTCCGACCACTGTCGAAGAGCTCGGCCAGACCCTCGACGGGCTCGACTACTTCGCCGACGAGAGCCTGCTGGTGGCCATCCATCTCGCCGTCCATCTCGGACGACCCCTTTTCCTGGAAGGGGAGGCCGGTGTCGGCAAGACCGAGGTGGCCAAGGTGCTGGCCACGATGTCCGGAGCAAACCTGATCCGGCTCCAGTGCTATGAGGGCCTCGATGTCGGCCAGGCGCTCTACGAATGGGACTACGCCCGCCAAATGATGGCGATCCGCCTCCTTGAGGCTCGAGGTGAGGGAGCAACCGCGACCCCGCACGACATCATGAGCCGGGAGTACCTCATTGCCCGGCCGTTGCTCCAGGCGATCGAAGCCAGCACCGACGGGCACCGTCCCGTCCTGCTCATCGACGAGTTAGACCGAGCGGACGAGGAGTTCGAGGCGTTCCTCCTAGAACTGTTGTCCGACTTTCAGATCACGATCCCCGAAATCGGCACGATCAAGGCGGACAGCCGCCCGATCGTGGTTCTCACCTCCAACCGCACCCGTGAGATCCACGACGCCCTCAAACGACGCTGTGTCTACCACTGGATCGACTACCCGAGCCCGGCCCGCGAATCCGAGATCATCACCCGCAAGGTTCCCGAGATCGAGGTCCAGCTCGCCGGCGCGCTCAGCGAGGCGATGAGACGTCTGCGGGAGATGGAGCTGTTCAAGCCGCCCGGGGTGGCAGAGACTCTCGACTGGGCCGAGTCGTTGCGGCTGCTCGAGGCAGGTGAGCTCTCGCCGGCGATCATCGAGAGCACTCTTGGTGTCGTCCTCAAGTACAAAGACGACATCGACATGGTGCGCTCAGCCGGAGTGGGCAGCTTGGTGGGATGAGCAACGCCGGTCTCGTCGACCAGCTGAGCGTTTTCTCGGGCGCCCTTCGCAGCCGCGGGCTGACCGTCACCGCCGATCAAACAGCCGACATGGCCCGCGCCCTTTCCATCGTCGACCTCACCCGGCGCTCTCAGGCCCAGGCTTCGCTCCGGGCGCTCTCCGTAACCGATCGCAGCCAGATCCCGCTCTTCGACGAGGAGTTCGAGAGGTTCTTCGACCGGATCCGGCCACCCTTGCTCGGCGAGCCCGATCCCGGGATACCGTCCTCTTCGGGTGCCGGACACACACTCCAGGGGTCGCCAGGCTCATCTGAGGGCGCAGTGAGCCGGCACACCGGCGCCTCGTCTGTGGAGAGGGTCGCCGCTCGTGACTTCGCCGATCTGGACGACGACGACCTCCAGGAGGCGAGACGGCTGGTGATGACGATGAAATGGCACCCGACCAGCTACGACACACGCCGCTGGTCCCCAACCGGCGACGGCAACCGGCCCGATCTTCGCCGGACACTGCACAACGCAGTCGGCCCGGCGGGAGACATGATGTTCCTCAGCTGGAAACGGCGACGAGAGAAGGAACGGCCCCTGATCATCATCACGGACATCTCCGGGTCGATGGAGAAGTATGCCGACATCTTCTTGGTGTTCGCTCACGCCGCCCAGCGTCGGCTCAGAGATGTCGAGATATTCACCTTCTCGACTCGTCTCAGTCGGATCACCGAGGACATGCGTCGCCGCGACACAAGGACAGCCCTGGCTCGGGTGGCGGAGAGAGTCACCGACTGGTCGGGCGGCACCCAGATCGGCGATGCCCTGGGCGCGTGGAACAGGGAATGGAGCCGGCGGCTCGCCAGGGGCGGGCCTGTGGTCCTGATCCTGTCCGACGGATGGGATTGTGGCGATCCCGAGATGCTCTCGGCCGAGATGGCCAGGCTCGCCCGTTCGGTGCATCAGGTGATATGGCTCAACCCTCTGGCGGCGCGAGCTTCCTACCAGCCGCTCACCCGTGGCATGCAAGCAGTACTCCCCTACGTCGACCAGCTGCTGCCGGCGGCTAGCGTCAACGACTTCAAGGGAGTCGTGCGGGTGCTCGACTCGGTCGCCCGGGGAAGAGGATGAGACACCAGATCGAAGTTCGCAATCGTTGGGCCGAAGAGGGAAAGAAGGTCGCCGTGGCCACGGTGATCCGGGTTCATGGCAGCGCCCCCAGACCCGAAGGGTCCAAGTTCCTGGTCTCCGACGCCGGCGATATGGAAGGCTCGGTGAGCGGCGGATGCGTCGAGAACGACGTGTTCCTCCACGCTCAGGAAGTCATCGAGACCGGACAACCCAAGACGGTCACATATGGGATCGCCGACGAGGACGCCTTCGAGGTGGGTATGGCCTGCGGCGGGACAATCGACGTGTTCATCGAGCCATGGTGAGCCCGCTCGAAGCGATTCAAGGAATCCTCGACCGGGAGGAATACGGTTCGGTGATCACCGGTGTCGATGGGCCGGCGACCGGCTCGAAGACCGTGATCGACTCAACGGGCGCGGTGGTCAGCGGGTCTCTCCCGGCCGAGATCGCCGACGACGTGATCGCAGATGCTCTGGTGCTCATGGATCACGAGCAACACCGGGCGATGGAGTATCCACCTCACACTCTGTTCATCGAGTCCCTGGCGCCCCCGCAGGAGATGGTGATTTTCGGCGCGGTGCACATCGGCCAGTCGCTGGCCGGCTTCGCCTCACAGATGGGCTATCGAGTGACGGTCGTCGACTCTCGGGCCGCATTCGCAACCCCGGAGCGCTTCCCGTCGGCCCGGGTCCTGGTTGGCTGGCCGGGCGACGTCCTCGACCAGATTCGGCTCGATCGAAGGACCTGGGTCATCATCCTGTCCCATGACAAACGTCACGAGGACCCGGTGCTGGAAGCGGCCCTGAAGAGCCCCGTCCGCTACATCGGAGCCATGGGAAGCCGCCGTACCCAGGACCTGAGGGTCGAGAGGCTCACGGACAGGGGCTTCTCGCCCGAAGACATCGCAAGGGTGCACGGCCCGGTCGGGCTCGACATCGGAGCCGAGAGCCCCCAGGAGGTCGCCGTTTCCATCCTGGCCGAGATGACGCTGGTCCGCTACGGTCATGGCACCGGTTTCTCGCTCCACGGCACCGAAGGAAGAGTCCACAAGCAGCGACCCGACGACGCTTGAGGCGGCTGCGACCCGAATACCCTGTCCCGGTGAAACCAACCTCCGACGAGGCACTTCGGGCAGACATACGCCGTCTCGGCAACCAGCTCGGCGACGCTCTGGTTCGTCAACATGGTCCCGAGTTGCTCGACTTGGTGGAGCAGGTGCGGGCTCTGGGGAAGTCCTCCCGGCGAGGGGGAAGCGGCGAAGCCGCAGCCGCGCTCGACCATCTACTCGCCGAGCTGAGCATCTCCGATGTGATCCCGCTGGTGAGGGCATTCACCGCTTACTTCTATCTCGCCAACGTAGCCGAGCAGGTTCATCGCATCGACCAGCTGGCAGTCGACGAGCTGGGTCTGGCCGCCACGGTCGACCGCGTGCTCGAAGCTGGGGTGGAGCCCCAGCTTCTGGCCGGGATCCTGCAACGACTCGAGGTCCGGCCCGTGCTCACTGCCCACCCCACCGAGGCCGCGCGACGCTCCATACTCAGTAAGACCGTGGTTCTTGCGGAGCTCATCGACCGACGTCTTCAGGCGACCGACAAGGAGCTCGGCACAATCGACCGGCGGACTGCGGAGATGATCGACCAGATCTGGCAGACCGACGAGTTGAGGCTTCAGAAGCCGAATCCCGTCGAAGAAGCGCGTTCTGCCCTGTACTACCTGGTGCAGATAGCAGCCAAGGTGCTGCCTGACCTGGCCGAGAGCGTCACGGTCGAACTGGCCCGTCTCGGGGTCGTGGCCACGGAGAGCCCGATCCGGTTCGGCACCTGGGTGGGTGGCGACCGAGACGGTAACCCGGGAGTGACCCCGGAGACAACGCTCGAGACGTTGCTGCTGCAGCACGACCGCGGGCTCCGCCATCTCATCGGTCTGGTTGCCGAGCTCTCCGAAGAGCTCTCGGTGTCCGAGTTGCTCGCCCCGATCAGTGAGGAGCTGAAGGATTCCCTGGATCGAGACAGAGAGACGTTGCCCGAGGTCTGGCAGCGGGAGCGCCGCCGTACCGCCTCCGAGCCCTACCGACTGAAGTGCTCCTACATCCACGCCCGCCTGATCAACACCAACCTGCGACTTCAACAGGGGTTGGCCCACGTCACCGGGCTCGACTACACCCACCCGAGCGAGCTTCTGGCCGAACTCGACATGATGGCCAACTCACTCCTTGGCTCGAGAGGCGAGCTGATCGCTCTTGGCGCCGTGGCACGGGTTCAGCGGGCGGTGAAGACGTTTGGTTTTCAGATGGCAACGCTCGACGTTCGGGAGCACTCGTCGAAGCACAAGACAACGATCAGCGAGCTGTTCTCTCTGGTCGAGGTCGACTACAAGGCTATGGGCGCCAATCAACGGGTCGTGGTCCTGTCCTCGGAGCTCGACGGGACACGGCCACTGAGCGGGCTGACTACCGAGCTCACTGAAGAGTCCGATAGGACCCTGCGCACCTTTCACGCCATCCGGGAGGCCAAGGAGCGTTATGGCGACCAGGTGATCGAGAGCTACATCGTCTCCATGACCGAGACCGCCGCCGACATTCTCGAGGCAGCGGTCCTGGCTCGCGAGGCGGGTTTGCTCGACCTGCGTCGGGGCATAGCCAATATCGGCCTTGTGCCCCTCGTCGAGACCATCGACGATCTGCGCAACGCGGGGGCGCTGCTCGATGACCTGTTCTTCAACACGCAATACCGCGCCATCCTCGGGCTGCGTGGCGACAGCCAAGAAGTGATGCTCGGATACTCGGACTCCAACAAGGAAGGCGGGATCACCACCAGCCAATGGGAGATCTACAAGGCACAAAGGGCGATGCGGAATGTCGCCGAGCGTCATGGGATCCATCTCCGCCTATTCCACGGCCGTGGCGGGACGATCGGACGTGGCGGCGGCCCTACCCACGCTGCCATCCTGGCCCAGCCCTACGGGACTGTTGACGGCGACCTGAAGGTGACCGAGCAGGGCGAGGTGATCTCGGAGAAGTACGGTCATCCCGGCATCGCGGCCCGCAACCTGGAGCTGGCTCTGGCCTCAGTGCTCGAGTCCTCGCTACTTCACCGCCAGTCGCGCAAGCCAAAGGAAACGCTCGATCGCTGGACCGAGGCGATGGATTGTGTCTCCGACGAGGCCCACAGCTCCTACCGCGACTTCGTGGGACATACCAGCCTCGTTCCTTACTTCCTGGCTTCGACCCCGGTCGAGGAGCTGGGCAGGCTCAACCTCGGCAGCCGTCCCTCACGACGGCCCGGCGGTGTTGGGGGTGTGGAGGACCTGCGCGCCATCCCCTGGGTCTTTGGCTGGACTCAAACCCGCCAGATAGTTCCCGGCTGGTTTGGCGTGGGCACCGGCATCCGCGCCGCCCGCAAGGCCGGGTACGGAGAGACCCTGTCCGAGATGGCCGGGGAGTGGGGCTTCTTTCAGACTTTCCTCTCCAACGTCGAGATGACACTCGCCAAGACCGACCTCGACATCGCAGGACGCTATGTCACCAGCTTGGTGCCGGAGGGCCACCGTGGGCTGCTCGATCTGATCCGTGCCGAGTATGAGCTGAGCACGGAGGAGATACTCACTCTGCGCCAAGCATCAGGTCTCCTCGAGGACCTGCCCCTATTGAAGCGAACCCTGGGAGTGCGCGACATATATCTCGATCCGATCAACTATTTGCAGGTCTCGCTGCTGGCTCGAAGCCGGGCTGGCGAGTCGGGCGATGAGCTGAATCGCGCCCTGTTGTTGACGGTCAACGGAATCGCGGCCGGGATGCGAAACACGGGATAGTGGCATCGTCTTAACCTCTGCCCATGCCGCTCACCATCCTCGACCACCCCCTTGCCGCCGATCTGCTCGCCATCCTGCGTGACAAGACGACCGAACCACCCCAGTTTCGCCAGATCGCCGAGCGTCTTGGCTATCTCCTCGTCGCTGAGGCCCTCTCTGACATGTCGACCGTCGACGTCGAGATAGAGACGCCGTTAGAGACGACCAGCGGAAAGCAGTTGCGCCGCCCCGTGGTGGCGGTTGCTGTCTTGCGAGCCGGTCTCGGGCTCCTGCAATCGGTCCTGACCCTGGTTCCCGACGCCGCCATCGGCTTCGCCGGTGTGCAGCGCAATGAGGAGACCGCCGAGCCGATCGAGTATTACAACAAGTTCCCCCAACTCTCATCGGCGCGGGTGCTCATCCTGGAGCCGATGCTCGCCACGGGTGGTTCGCTGTCGTGGGCTATCGACAAGGTCAAGGAGAACGGGGCCAAGGACATCACCGCCATCTGTGTGGTCACTGCTCCGGAAGGGCTGGCTCGCACCGAACGCGACCACCCCGACGTGCGAATCGTGGCGGCGGCGTTGGATCGTGAGTTGAACTCGAGCTTTTACATCGCACCCGGTCTTGGAGACATGGGAGACCGGCTCTTCGGCACTTTGTGACCGCGTTCGAGGACGCCGTAGTCGAGGTCCTGACCGGGCTGGAGCCTGGTGAAGTCGTCACCTACGGCGAAGTGGCAGCCCAAGCGGGTTTCCCTGGTGCCGCCCGAGCGGTGGGAACCATCCTCAGGACTTGTGACCTCGACCTTCCCTGGTGGCGAGTGGTCGGGCACGGAGGGGTCATCAGGACCCCCCACCCTGCCAAACAGGCCGACCTATTGATGGGCGAAGGCGTTCTCGTGGTCGGGGGAAAGGTGCTCGGCGTCAGGAACCGCTGACTCACAACGGTCGTCCAAGAAGCATGAGCCGAACAACACGACGGTCGACCATGGCCATGATCGGCGGCCTGGCCGTCGTCCTCGCCGCCTGCGGCGGGACCACCCCACAGGCGATAACTGTGAACAACGCGGAGGCATCACGAATGGGAATCTCGGTAACCGGGATGGGAGAGGTGACCGGCGCTCCGGACACGGTACAAGTCGACCTGGGCGTTTCGATACTCGGCGCCACGGTGGACGAGGCCACGACCGGCGCCGCCCAGCGGGCCGATGCCCTGATCGCGGCGCTGACCTCCAACGGGGTCGCCTCTGAGGACATCACCACGACCGAGTACTCGATCTATCCGGAATACGACTACTCCGGCAACGAGCATCGCCTGCTCGGGTACCGGGTCAACAACACGGTGCGGGCCAAGATCCGCGACGTGCAGACGACTGGAGCCGTCCTCGACTCAGCCACCAGTGCCGGCGGCGACGAGACGCGAATCAGCGGGCTCCGATTCAGCATCGAGGACAACGCCGAACTGGTCACTGCCGCCCGGCAGGCCGCCTGGGACGACGCTTTCGCCAAGGCAACCGAGCTCGCCGACCTCTCTGGCCAGACACTGGGACCGGCGACTTCGATAAGCGAGACGGTGAGCAACCCACCGGTGCCGATCCCCTACGCGACAGACGATGCCGCCGGCGCCGAGCGGGCCCTGACCCCGATCGAGCCGGGATCTTCGGCGGTGACGATCACTCTCGAGGTCGAATTCTCTTTCGAGAGCTGACACCGGGGTGAAGGGCGCGACCGACCGAAAGGAATGTCGGGCGCCCATCTATCGTTTGACTCACAAGCTCTCATGAACAATCACCTGCTTCGTACTTACGACTCGATGCTCGGAATGCTGTCCGGTGTGGACAATCCGACTCCGCTGGTGCGTCTCAACGCGATCACCGGCTTCGAGCACACCGAGGTATTCGTCAAGCTCGAGTGGTACAACCCATTCGGCTCGGTCAAAGACCGGGTGGCATCGAACATGATCCTCCGGGCTGAAGAAGACGGGGATCTCCTGGACCACGACCTGGTGGAGCCCACATCCGGCAACACCGGTCTCGGTCTGGCAATGGTTGGCAATGCGCTCGGCTATGACTTGACCACCCCATTGTCCCGCGCCATACCGATCGAGAAACGGACCATGCTCCGTTTCTTCGGAGCCGAGGTCGAGGAGCTGGACGACGACCTGTGCCCTGCTCCGTGGGCGCCGGAAGGTGCCATCGCCCGCGCTATGGAGATCGCCGAGAAGCCCGATTTCCACATGCTCAACCAGTACAAGAACCCGTCGAACCCCGACGCCCACTACCGCACCACCGGGCCCGAGATTTGGCGTCAGACCGAGGGCACGATCACCCACTTCGTGTCCGGGATGGGCACCTGTGGCACCATCACCGGAACCGGCCGCTTCCTCAAGGAGCAAGACCGGCGTATCCAGGTCATCGGTGTCCACCCGGCAGAAGGGCACGACATACCCGGCGTGCGCAGCATCCGACAGCTCGAGCAGACAGAGTTCTTCCTGCCCGACGAATACGACGGGATGGTCGAGATCGACAACCGAGCCGCCTACCAGATGACTGTTCGCTTGAACCGCGAGGAAAGCATCCCCGCCGGGCCCAGCTCGGGGCTAGCCCTTGCCGGCGCCCTGGCCAGCCTCCCCGACGAACCAGGCCACAGGGTGGTCGTCATTTTCCCCGACAGCATCTTCAAGTACGCGTCGTCGGTCGCCAAGCATGTGGCAGAGCTCGGCACCACCGCCGCTCCGAAGACGAGAAGCCGCCGCGAGGAGTTGTTCGATGCCATCATCGAGCACACCCGTCACAACCCTCATCTGACAGTCGACATCGAAACGACCCATGATCAGTGGAAACGAGAGCGGCCCTTCGTGCTCGATGTCCGCCAACCCGAAGAGTTCGACAAGGGGCACATCCCTGGGGCGATGAACATCCCGCTCCTCGACCTGCCGGACAACGCCGACCTCCTGCCCGCTGATCTCGAAACCCCGGTGCTGGCGGTATGCCAGCGGGGCAACATCTCACTCCCCGCCGTGCTCTATCTCAGCTCGCTCGGCTTTCGCAACGCCCGAAGCGTCACCGGAGGGAACAACGCATGGGTGGAGCGCGGCTTCGAGGTCGATTCGTCGTAACGTCTTTGGCTTTCGCGTCCACGCCAATCAAACTGCTGCAATGCGGCACTTCCTGAACACATTCGATTGGTCCGAACCGGAGCTCCAATCCATGGTGGACGAAGCGCGCCGCTTGAAGGAGTCCCCATTCGGCGACACCCTCGCCGGCAAGACGATCGCCCTGCTCTTCCTCAACAACTCGCTGCGTACCCGGACCTCGTTCGACGTCGGGGCTCGCCAACTGGGCGGGCATGCCGTTGTCCTCTCACCGTCGGGCGGGATGTGGCCGCTCGAGTTCGAAGAGGGGGCGGTGATGCTGGGCGATGCGGAGGAGCACGTGAGAGAAGCCGCCAAAGTGCTATCGCGTTACTGCGACCTGATCGGGATTCGGGCCTTCCCCAGGTTCGAGAACTGGGAGGAGGACCGAAAGGACAAGATCCTGCAAGCCTTCGCAGCTCATTCCGAGGTACCGGTGATCAACATGGAAACGATCACCCACCCCTGTCAGGAGCTGGCCCACATCATGGCGCTTCAGGAGAGACTGGGCTCCCTCGAGGGTAGGAAGTACCTCCTCACCTGGAGCTATCACCCCAAGCCACTCAATACCGCAGTAGCCAACTCGGCGCTCGTCGCCGCGGCCAAATTCGGCATGGACGTGACCCTGCTCTGCCCCACCGAGGACTTCAACCTCGACGATCGCTACGTCGACATCGCTACGACGGACGCCGAGGCCCGCGGGCGAAGCGTCACGATCACTCATGACATCGAAGCCGCCTACGACGGAGCAGATGTGGTGTACGCCAAGAGCTGGGGCGCCATCCCCTTCTTCGGTCGCTGGGACGACGAGAAGCCGCTGCGCGACAAGTACCAGCACTTCATCGTCGACAAGGAGAAGATGTCGATGAGCAACAGCGCACTGGTATCGCACTGCCTCCCCATGCGTCGCAACGTGATCATGACCGACGAGGTCTTCGACGGCCCCGATTGCATCGCCTACGACGAGGCGGAGAACCGGCTCCACGTGCAGAAGGCGATCATGACCAGACTGGTGGGGCAATGAATCAGGCACAGCCGCCCAGCCCGAACCGGGACGTGCGCCAGACAATCGTCCACCTCCTCTCGAACATGAGTGACGGGAAGGAGATCCGCTCTTACCTCCAACGGTTCTCCCAGGTAGACAGATCCCGGTTCGCCGTGATCAAGATCGGGGGCTCGGTGCTCGCCGAGCAACTCGAGGAGACCGCAGCCGCCCTGGCCTTCCTCCACACGGTGGGTCTGACGCCGATCGTCATCCACGGGGGCGGATCCCAATTGGATCAGGCCTTGAGCCGTCGCAACATCGAGACGAAGAAGCTCGATGGTCTGCGGGTGACCGACGCCGAGGTGCTCGACGCGGCCCGGGGCACATTCATCGAGCAGAACATCCTCCTCGTCGAGGCGATCCGAGCGCAAGGTGTCTCCGCCCACGGCCTCACCGCAGGGGCCTTCGAGGCCGACTACGTCGACCGGGACAAGTACGGCCTGGTTGGTGAGCCGACTGAGGTTCATATCGCCCTGATCCGGTCCATCGTCGACTCGGGGGCGATCCCGATCCTGACCTGTCTCGGAGTGGCCGCCGGGGGGCAGATAGTCAACATGAACGCCGACTCGGCCACCCGTGCCCTGGTTCACGCGGTGCAGCCGATGAAGATCATCTTCCTCGCCGATGTCGGCGGCCTCCTCGACGAGGACCACCGGGTCATCGAGTCGATCAACCTGGCCTCGGACTACGAGCACCTGATGGCCCAGGAGTGGGTCCATTCCGGCATGCGGCTCAAACTGGCCGAGATCAAGCGTCTCCTAGACGACACACCCCTCTCCACCTCGGTGTCCATCACCACGCCTTCGGGTCTGGTCAAGGAGCTGTTCACCCACGGTGGCTCGGGCACCCTGGTGCGCAAGGGGGAGCTGATCGGCATCGAGAAGGACAAGGCCGCCATCGACGAAGGTCAGGTGGTCAAGCTGGTGGAGGAGGCATTCGCAAAGACCCTGCACGATGGTTGGTGGCAATCCCTCGACCTCGACACCGCCTACCTGTCCGAAAGCATGCGTGCCGGCGCTCTCGTCGCCCGGGTCGGCGACTTCGCCTACCTGGACAAATTCGCCATCCTCGAGGATGCCCGGGGGGAAGGCCTGGCCCGCACGGTGTGGGCCTGTCTCATCGCCGACCATCCTGTCCTCTACTGGCGCTCCCGCACCGACAACGGGTTCAACGCCTTCTACGTCGAAGAGGCCGACGGGTCGGTGAGGCGAGGCCCGTGGACCATCTTCTGGAAGGGCGAGACCGAGCTCGGCCGCGTCGCCACGGTGGCAGAGGTGATCGCCGCCCTGCCCGCATCCTTCGTCGGGGACGACGATGGGTGATCGGCACCGGGTTGGGGTGGTGGGCGCCCGGGGCCACACCGGCGCCGAGCTGGTGCGTCTGATCCGGGATCATGCCTCGCTCGATCTGGCCTTTGCCGGCTCTCGAGAACTGGACGGCCAGCCGGTCCCCGGTCAGGGCGACGTCCTATTCGAGTCGATCGGGCCCGACGACCTGGCCACCAGCGACGTCGCAGCCGTGTTCCTCGCCCTGCCCGACGGCGCCGGCGCCTCCTACTCGGCCGCCGTGGGCCGAGACACCGTCATCGTCGACATCTCGGCCGATCACCGCTTCGACGACACCTGGCAATACGGTCTGCCTGAGCTGTTCCGCGAGAAGCTCAGGGGTGCAACCCGCATCGCCAACCCGGGGTGCTACGCCACCGCCACCCAGATCGCGCTCGCCCCTCTGGTCGATGCTGTCTCCGGCGTCCCCGCCGTCTTTGGCGTCTCCGGTTACTCGGGGGCAGGTTCCGCCCCCGGCCCCCGAAACTACCAGGCGCGGCTCTCCGACAATCTGATGCCCTACAAGCTGGTGGGGCACAACCACGAGCGGGAGGCAACCCGTCATCTCGGGCTGCCGATCCGCTTCATGCCCCATGTCCATCCCGCCTTCCGCGGGCTCCTGGTCACGGCCCACATCCCTCTGGGTCGGGCGATGAGCCAGAACGAGATCAGGGCCAGGTTCGAGGCGCACTACGGCGACGAGCCCTTGATCGAGATCCGTGACGAGATACCCGAGCTCAAGGATGGCGCCGGGCACCCAGGTGTGATCCTGGGTGGCTTCGAGACCAGCGAGGACGGGCTCAACGCGGTGGTGATCGCGGCCGAGGACAACCTGCTCAAGGGCGCCGCGGTGCAGGCGGTCCAAAACCTGAACCTCGCCCTGGCGCTGCCGGAGTTCGAGGGGCTCGTCGGGTGAAGGCGTACCCGGCACGTTGACTTTGCCCGATCCGGCGCATATCTTTCCCGCCGTGTCTCGTATGACGATGTGTGCGTGTCTCTGTGAGAGCTCTCGGGCGGGCAGCCCGGGCGCCGAGGCCACACGCCGTCTGCGCTCCTGAACGACGCCACCGCCCGAGAGCGAACCCCCCTCTCTCCGGCGTCTTCCACCCGCTTGATCCCAAAAGGAGCGATGAAACACATGTCTTATGCAAATCCCGATTCTCTCGTCACCACCGACTGGCTCAATGCGAACCTGAGCAACCCGAACGTCCGGGTGGTCGAGGTCGACGAAGACGCCACCGTCTACGACAAGGAGCACATTCCGGGAGCCATTGCCTGGAGCTGGTCCGATGACCTCCATCACCCGCTGCGACGCGATTACCTCGACCAGGAAGGGTTCAGCAACTTGCTCTCGGACGCCGGCGTCGGGCCCGAGACTACGGTCGTGCTCTACGGCGGAAACAACAACTGGTTCGCCGCCTACGCCTACTGGCTGCTCAAGTATCGAGGCTTCGACAATGTCAAGCTGCTCGACGGTGGCCGGAAGAAGTGGAATGTCGACTCACTACCGCTCGAATCGGAGAAGCCAGAGATCACACCGACCCGGTTCACCATCAGCGGCGCCGAGCGTCCTCAACTCCGCGCATTCCGAGACCACGTCCTCGAGACGCTTGGCTCGACAACCCTTGTCGATGTCCGGTCACCGGAGGAGTTCAGCGGCGAGAAGATCGCCCCGGATCATCTCCCCCAGGAGCAGCCTTATGTCGCCGGTCACATCCCTGGCGCCAAGAACATCCCTTGGGGCAAGGCAGCCAACGAGGACGGGACCTTCAAGTCCGCCGAGGAGCTGAGGGAGTTGTACCAAGGCGCCGGTGTGGACGGCGGTGAGATCATCGCCTATTGCCGTATCGGCGAGCGCTCGTCGCATTCCTGGTTCGTCCTGAGCGAGCTCCTCGGGCACGGCGACGTCAAGAACTATGACGGGTCGTGGACCGAGTATGGCTCGTTGGTGAACGTCCCGGTCGAGCGCGGCTGACCAGGGAGCGACGCCACTGAACAAGTGAGGGCCCCGGTCTATCGACCTCGGTTTGATCCGCGATGCGAAAGTGCACCTGCGATGCCGGACGGGCAGATAACGTCCCGCTATGGCATTCACCGCAATCGAGCTGATCGAGACCAAACGGGATGACGGGGCCCTATCCGCAGAGGCGATCGAATGGCTGATCCGGGCCTACACCGATGGCACTGTGACCGACTATCAGATGGCGGCCATGGCGATGGCCATCCTCCTCAACGGGATGACCGTCGACGAATTGGCCGCCTGGACCGAGGCGATGCTCCACTCCGGCGACGTCATGGACTTCTCCGACATCCCGGCGCCGAAGGTTGACAAGCACTCCACCGGCGGGGTCGGCGACAAGATCTCGATCCCCCTGGTTCCACTGGTGGCGGCCTGTGGCGTTGCGGTTCCGATGATCTCTGGGCGTGGTCTCGCCTACACCGGTGGGACACTGGACAAACTGGAGTCGATACCGGGCTTCACCACCCGTCTCGAACCGAACCGGTTCCGCTCCATCCTCATCGAGCACGGGATGGTCCTTGCCGGGGCGTCGGAGACCATGGTCCCCGCAGACCGCATGCTCTACGAGCTGCGAGACGCAACCGGGACCGTGCCCTCCATCCCTCTGATCGCCTCCTCGATCATGTCCAAGAAGCTGGCCGAGGGTCTCGATGGGCTCCTCCTCGACGTGAAAACCGGCTCCGGGGCATCCATCAAGGACCTCGAGGACTCGCGCGCCTTGGCCCGGACCATGGTTGGTATCGGAACCAGACACGGAGTAGAGACGGTTGCCCTGATCACATCCATGGATCAGCCCCTCGGACGCGAGGTAGGAAACGCCAACGAGGTCAGGGAGTCCTTGGAGGTGCTGCGCGGTGTAGGCCCCGAAGACGTCACCGAGCTCACGCTCGTCTTCGGCGAGGAGATGCTGGGGTTGGCTGGCATTGACGGTGGGCGCGACCGCCTGCGGGAAGCCATCGATTCCGGTGCCGCACTGCAGAAGCTGATCGACGTCACTATCGCCCACGGCGGAGATCCTGGCGTGATCGAGAACCCCGATCTGCTCCCGAGCTGCGCCAACGAGAGTGTGGTGGAGGCCGAGAGCGATGGCTACGTCACCCGTTGCGACGCCCTCACCATCGGCGTGGCGGCCACCCGGCTCGGCGCCGGACGCGAGCGGAAGGAGGACAGCATCGATCCCGGCGTTGGCATAACGCTCGAAGCCAAAGTCGGTGATCGGGTCACAGCCGGGATGCCCCTGGCCCGGGTCCGATACTCGGATCAAAACAGATGGGAAGCCCAGGGAGATCTGCTCGCGTCCGCCTGGTCGATCCAAGACGATGTCCCCCCGGCCCCGGAGCTCATCATCGAGCGGATCGCCGAGGCCGACGGAATTTGAGCGTTTACTCGATTCATCGGTGGCTAGTTAGCATCCCGGAACCCCGATCCACCGAGGAGTTGAACCGATGAAGGTCTTCGTCTGCGTCAAGCAGATTCCGGATCCGGCCACCCCCTATCGCCTCGAGGAGACCACCAATTGGCTGATCCGCCCCGAGGAGCAGATCCTCGACGACACCGACCGCTATGGTGTGGAGATGGGTCTCCAGCTCGCCCAGGCGAGCGAGGGCACCGTCACCCTGGTCAGCATGGGGCCGGCCGGCAACGGTCAAGGGATCAGGCAAGCGCTGGCAATGGGGGCCGACAAGGCGATCCTCATCGAAGACGCCACTCTCAGAGGCTCCGACGCCCTGACCACGGCACGGGCAATGGCCGCGGCCATCGAGCGCGAGGGTTTCGACCTCGTCATCGCCGGGACCGAATCGACCGACGGCTACTCCGGGGTCATGCCCCAGATGATCGCCGAGATCCTCGCTGTGCCGGCCCTCACCTACGCCACCAGCGTCGAAGCGGGCGACGATTCGGTCACCATCCACCGCCAGACCGTCGCCGGCTATGACGTCGTGACCGGCGCCCTGCCGGCGTTGATCACAGTCACCGCCGGAGTCGTAGAGCCGCGCTACCCGACCTTCAAGGGAATCATGGACGCCAAGAAGAAGCCGATCGAGAACACCAGCGCCGGTGACCTCGATCTGGAGCGTGCGCCGGACCAGACAGTCGTATCGATCGCTGATGCCCCGGAACGCGCCGGCGGGAACAAGATCGAAGACGAAGGCGAGGCCCACTTAGACATCGTGTCCCTCCTGGCAGAGCGGAAGGTGATCTGAATGGCCACCGTCTGGGCGTTCGTCGAGCAGGATGGGCAAGGCCCTACGACACTCGGGCTCGAGTTGCTGGCCAAGGCCCGTGAGCTCGGGGAGACCACCGCGCTGCTTCTCGGAGCAGGTTCCGACTCGGTATTCGCCGCCCTCGGGGAGCATGGCGCGACCAGGGTTCTCCACCTCGACCCGGGAGCCGACCTTCCCTCGGCCCCTTTGGCGGCAGCCCTCGCCGAGCGTGCCCGATCCGATTCCCCCGATCTGATTCTGCTGGGACAGGCATACAACGACCGTGACATTGCCGGGCGTCTGGCCGCCCGACTCGGAGTGGGTGTTCTCTCCAATGCAAACGACGTCCGCCTCACCGAGACGGCCGTCGAGGCCGACCATGAGATATTCGGCGGGGCCCAGATTGCGACGGCAACTCTGTCCCAGAAGCCGTTCATCGTCCTCGTCCGACCGAAGTCGTTCGTGGCTCAGGCCGTAGGCGGGGAGAGTCCCTCCGTCGAGAAAGTCGAGCTTCCTGATGTTGGTGCTGCCGGCGCCCACATCGTCGAGTCGCATGTCGAGGAGCGCGAGGGCCCACAGCTTGCCGAGGCATCGATCGTGGTCTCAGGCGGGCGCGGGCTCGGGTCGCCCGAGGCGTACCAGCTCGTCGAGCAGTTGGGTCGAGAGTTGAGGGCCGCAACCGGGGCGACCCGTGCCATCGTCGACGCCGGATGGGTCCCCTATGCCAAACAAGTCGGGCAGACAGGCAAGACCGTGAAACCCGATGTGTACATCGCGTGTGGAATCTCGGGAGCCATGCAGCATCTGGTCGGCATGAAGGACTCCAAGACAATCATCGCCATCAACAAGGACCCCGACGCCCCGATCTTCTCTGTGGCCGATCTGGGCGTGGTGGGCGACGTGCACAAGGTGCTGCCCAAGCTGATCGAGGCACTGCAACAGCGCTGAGCCTCGAGTGTCCATCGAACCGTCTGCCGGTCACATCCGTAATACTGATGTGATGCGTCCCTGGCAGAGGGGTCTGACGCTCGGTCTGCTGATCACGGCTTGCACGTCGTCGGTGACCGCTCCCGGCGCCGAGCCTTTCGCTCCGACTCCGACGATCGAGCCCGGCGAATCTGGAGCGGCTGCGCCCCCGCCTCCCGACCAGTTTCCTGTCACGCTGGCTGGGGCGTTGCCCGATGGGACCCAGTTCGATCTCGATCTGGGGCCAAACGACCCGGGGCCGGTCGAAGCCGTGTTCGCCACTCTCGTGGTGGAGACCGACGAGCGCTCATCGGTCCTCTGGGGCGTCGCCCAACGACACGAGGAGATCGACGACGCCCCGGACACAGGGTGGCCGGAGGACGACGTCTACTACCTGTCCGCCGGTGAATGGTTGTTCCGATTCAGCATCGACGACGATCTGGTGTCCCAGCTCGGCGACTCCTACCAGACCGTCGTCGAGCAGGGGATCTGGGGGCGGAGCGCCCTTGGGTACCCCGTCCTCTTCGTCACCGCCCCGTTTCGCTGGGCTGAGGAAGAGGAGACTTCTCGTCACACCCAGGTGTTGTGGCACGACTTCGTGGTGCGGCGCGGGTGCGGGTCGCTCGCCCTCGAGTGCAGCGAGAGCCGACTCGCTCAGTTCGTCCCTATCCCCAGGGTGGAAAGACCACTGCGCCAACTCCCTGCCGACAGTCGATTGATCGAGGCTCAGGCACCACTGCCGGAGTGGTTCCGTCGTATCGGCAACAGCGACTCATTCCCCAGATAGCGCCGACATTTGTGGATCCGCCGCCAGCCCACCTATTGGATCATGGCCCGCCCACCCCGACATCGCTGATCACAGCAAACTCTGTCCGGGTCGTAGCATGTGACCGACCGCCAGGAGATACTCATGTCGAAACAACCCGTGATCGATCTGGTCGAGCTGGGCTTCCCGTGGGAAGGTCTCGATCCGTTCATCTTCACCGTTCACCATGTCGACGCCTATCCGGGAGGGAACGAGAGCCTTGGCCCGACCGACTCGCTCTCAGGTCGGCAACTCGGCGCGGACTTCTCCTATCTGAACGGGTGGAGCATGTACCACGGCGACGTGGTGCCTGGGTTCCCACAGCATCCGCACCGCGGATTCGAGACGGTGACCGTCGTCCGGCGGGGATATGTGGATCACTCCGACTCTCTGGGAGCGACAGCCCGTTACGGCGAAGGCGATGTGCAGTGGCTGACGACCGGCACCGGCATCATGCATGCCGAGATGTTCCCCTTGATCAATCCCGAAGGGCCGAATCCGTTGGAACTGTTCCAGATTTGGCTGAACCTGCCTCCGGAATCGAAGCTGGTTCCTGCGTACTTCGGGATGTTGTGGGGTGAGGACATACCCACCATCTTTCCTGCACCGGGGGTTGGGGTCGACGTGATAGCCGGCGCTATCGATGACAACCGCCCGCCGTCCCCGCCTCCCGATTCGTGGGCTTCCCGATCCGATTCCCATCTCGCCATATGGCTGATCAGACTTGCACCGGATGCGATGTGGCAACTCCCTCTGGCACCATCCGCGGTCAACCGGATGCTTCACTGCTTCGAGGGAGATGACGTGCGCATCGGCCCGGCCAGGATCGGCGCAAAAGTCGGAGCCAGACTCGAGCCTGACACCGAGACGACGATCGAAAACCGTGGTGGTCCGGCGGAAATGCTCCTTCTCCAAGGGCGGCCGATTGGAGCACCCGTGTTCCAACTGGGACCATTTGTGATGAACTCGGCCGAGGAGCTCCAGACAGCAGTCTCCGATTATCACCGCACCCAATTCGGGGGCTGGCCATGGTCACGTCGTGACCCGGTCCACGATCGCACCGAGGGTCGATTCGCGATTCACGCCGACGGCAAGGTCGAACACCGGGACTTGCTTCCCGCAGGCTGATGGCCGGCTACAGCGGAAAGCCCCTAGCGCAGAAGCTCGGGATCAAGGACGGCATGACGGTCGGGATCCTCAACATCCCGAGCCACTTCACTTTCGACCTGGGCGATCTGCCTCCAGACGTGGTCGTGCACAGGACCGATCGACCTTCGGACATCTTCATCGTCTTCGCCGACCGGGCCGACGAGGCCGAACGTGGCTTTCAACGCGCCATGACCCTGGTGCCTGGAGACGGTGCGATCTGGGCTTTCTGGCCAAAGAAGAGCTCCGGGGTCGAGACCGATCTCACCGAGAACCTACTGCGCGATCTCTTTCTCCCAACCGGGATGGTGGACAACAAGGTGATCGCGGTCGACGACACCTGGTCCGGACTGCGCTTCGTGGTTCGACGGGAGAACCGGGCCGACTGGGGCCACAGAACCTAGCCTTCGCCTCATGCCCATCGATCCGGTCTACACGACCCCACACGGCTTGACCCAGGAGCTTCGAGACCTGCTCATGACTCAAGGCAACGCGGTCCTGGCCACCATCAACGACGATGGCTCACCACACCTGACTGAGCTGCTGTTTCTCCTCGATGAGGCGGACCGCGTGCTGCTCCCGACACCACACTCGACACGCAAGGTGAGGAACGTCAAGGCTCGCCCGGTGGCGACCGTTTTCTTCTATGAGCAACCGGGGTGGGTCTCATGTACTGGAAACGTCGAGGTCCTCGAAGGCGCGGAGGCTGCGGCTGCCAATCAGAGAAATCGTGATCGTCTTCTGACTCCGGAAGGTCATCAGACGATGGGCCGGCTCCTGGCGGCTCATGAGGACAACACCATCGTCGTCACGCCGACCAAATGGCTCTCGTGGAACTCCAACGCGGTCATCCCGGCCATCACCGCGCTCGGCGGGGACGTCGACGCTCATCCGCCAAATACCTGGTTCAAGGACTTGACCGTCCCACCCGGGTGACCAACAAACCTGGTGCCGTCGTAGACTCTCCTCGAGGCCGAGAGGAGACCTATGGGCTACGACCGAGGGACACTCCCTCCGGACCGTGACGAGCCAGAGACCAGACTGCAAGGGAAACGTCTCTTGGTGGCGGTCGTCGTGATCGCGCTTGCGCTGGGCATCGTGATCTACGCCATGTCCCTCGTGATCGCAGATTGACGGTCCTCGTTGGCTGATCGGTCTTCACTCCCGCCAGTCTCATCCCACGCGCATGATGACATTGCTGGGCGCTCACCGCTCAGAAGGTGAAACGGTGGGGCAACAAGTCGTCGAGGCTGTGCTCCCTCACCTCTGAGGACTCATCAGCAGCGACGAAGACATTCTCCACCCCGAACTCGGCCATGATCTGACGGCAACGGCCGCATGGGTAGGCACCTTCCACGTCGGAGACATCGATGCAGGCGACAGCGAGAGTGTCGATCTTCCTGACTCCGGCCGCAACTGCCGTGTGGATCGCCGTCGCTTCGGCACAGTTCGAGGAGGGATACGCAGCGTTCTCGACGTTGGCTCCGGTGAAGACCTCCCCATTCTCGGCGACCACCGCGGCGCCAACCCGGAACTTGGAGTAGGGCGAGTACGAATTCGTAGCCGCGGCACGTGCCGCTGCCACGAGTTGATCGCGATTCAAGACTCCTCCAGGAGGTCGGCCACAAACCCGTCCGGGTCGAAGGGAACGAGGTCATCGATCCCCTCGCCCAACCCAACGAACTTTATCGGCACCCCGAGCTGGCGCTCCACCGCGATCACGATGCCCCCTTTCGCCGTCCCGTCCAGCTTGGTCAGGACGATCCCGCTCACCGGGACGGCAGCAGTGAACTCACGCACCTGGATGACACCGTTCTGGCCGGCGGTGGCGTCCAGGACCAACAGCACCTCGTCCACCACGCCCCGACCGTCGGAGGCAACGCGATGAATCTTTCCCAACTCCGCCATCAGGTTCTTCTTGCCGTGCAGACGTCCCGCGGTGTCAACGATCACGACGTCGGCTCCCCTGGCCCGACCCGACTCCAATGCATCGAAGACCACAGAAGCCGGGTCACCGCCCTCCTGGCCGGATACGACATGCACCCCGAGCCGGTCACCCCAGGTCTCCAACTGGGCTGTGGCTCCAGCCCGGAATGTGTCGCCCGCGGCGAGCAGCACCGACTTGTGATCCCGACCAAGCATTGCGGCCAGCTTGGCGATGGAAGTCGTCTTACCGGTGCCGTTTACGCCCACCACCAGGATCACGGCTGGTGAGCCAACCAGATGCAATGTTCGGTCTTTCTCGCCGAATTCGGCACGCAGCAGGCGGGCGAGCGCTTGGCGGGCCTCGGACGCGGTCTCCGGATGTGAAGCGCGGACGCCGGCGACCACCGCGGTAGTTGCCTCCACCCCGACGTCTGCGGCGAGCAGCGCCTCCTCGAGCCCCTTCCACGTGTCCTCGTCGAGCCCACTCCCCCATGCACGCCGCAAGCCGGCGCTCAACGCCGCTGTGGCTCGGCTGATCTTGGGAGACGGCCGATCGGGCCCCGGCTGGCCTGGAGAGGTTCGATCATGGGACCGGCGACGGACCAGCAGCACCAGCCCGATGGCCATCAGAATCACCAGGACGACGACGATGGCCAGAACGAACGGAGTGTCCAAGAGCTCGCCCTACCTGACGCTAGACGTCGACGCCGACACCGGTCATGTCCTTGCGGACCACCTGTGACGAACCGCCTGGCTCCATGGTGACACCATAGAGAACGTCGGCCGCCTCCATCGTTTGCTGTTGATGGGTCACTATCAGCAGTTGGGCCCGGTGGCGGAACTCATCGACAAGACGCAGGAATCGCCGGAGATTGGCGTCGTCGAGGGCTGCTTCGACCTCGTCGAGCACATAGAAGGGGCTGGGCCGCGCCTCGAAGATGGAGAACAAGAACGCCAATGCCGCCAGACTCCGCTCACCTCCGGAGAGCAGGGTCAGCTGGCTCACCTTCTTCCCTAGCGGCTGGGCCTCGATGACCAACCCGGAGTGGGGGTCGTCAGGATCGGTGAGCCGAACTCGTCCTCGCCCGCCGGGGAACAGGATCGAGAAGTAGCGCTGGTAGGCGGCGGCTACCTCGGTGAATGCCTCCTGGAAGCGCTGCTCGATCTCCTCCTCGAGGGCAATGATCACCTTTTTCAACTCGGAGCGAGACGATTCCACATCCGCCAGCTGATCGGCGAGGAACGTGTGTCGCTGATCCAGCTCGGCATATTC
>Ga0299906_10000285_pt1 | contig 49440 bp, 40 predicted proteins | sample RVTome_14_FD_200259 | JGI IMG/M metagenome (GOLD analysis project Ga0299906, IMG submission 200259) | Soil microbial communities from uranium-contaminated site in the Upper Colorado River Basin, Wyoming, United States - RVT145D125 (version 2) ... | reverse complement strand
TTGCGGCTCAGGGGCACCGTGGCGAAGCGCGGGCAGGAAATCTTCCTCGACAATAACCTCGGCAAGTGCAACGTCTGCCACGGCAACGCCGGAGCGAACGTCGCGCCCGGCAACAACGCGAACTTCAACACCGGCGTCGAGGACCTGCCCGACCAGCCCGCCCGGCTGACCGGCGAGAACGTCCCGCGCGATGACGGCTTCGGCATTCCAGGGGACGGCACTTTCAACACGCCGCCGCTCGTCGAGGCGGCCGACACCGGTCCTTTCTTCCACAACAATGCCATCGAGACGATCGAGGGGGCGGTTGCGTTCTACAACGGCCAGGCCTTCAACAACTCGCCCTCAGGCCGATTCCTCGCGAGCACCGATCCGAACGGCATCGGCATTCGACTCGACGCAACACAGGTCGTGGCGGTTGCCGCGTTCCTGCGCGTCATCAACGCGCTCGAGAACATCCGGCTCGCAATCGATCTCCTCGCTCGAAGCGAGGCGCTGGGCTCTTTCAAGTACGAGGAGGCGGCGAGGCTGCTGCGCCTGGCGGCGGCCGAGACCGGCGACAGCATCGAGGTCCTCGCCGGCGGCGGCCTGCATCCCGAGGCGGTTACTCACCTTCGCGAGTCGCAGCGGCTGATCGACCGCGCAAGCGGCGCGGTCTTCGGCCGGCGCGGCCTTACGCGCAAGGCGATCGAGGAGCAGATAAAGGCGCGCGCCTTGTTGATCGAGGCGAAGGGCTGACATCGAGGCTTACCGAGGAGTTCCGTTTATGCGCATCGTTCTCATTGTATTCGGCGTCGCGATCGCGGTGCTTGGCATGAGCCTGCACGCCCACGGACAGCAGGCCACCGAGCGCTACATTCCGATCGGTCAGTCGCCCGGCGTGTCGCAGAAGCTCACGTCCATCGGCGAGATTGCGGACGTCGACCAACTGCAGCGCACCGTGACGCTGCTCGGGCCTGCCGGGCAGCAGACCATAAGCATCACCGATTCAACCCGGATCTGGCTCGATCGCACGAAGCTCAAGCAGACGAACCTGACCGGGACTTTTGCCGACCTGCAGAAAGGCCGCAGAGTCGAGGTAAAGTACGCGGATCCCCAGCGCCGGCAGGTTGCCGACTGGGTAAAGGTGGAGATCACCCAGCCCTGATCCGCAGCACGGTTCTACTGCACACCCGTGCTCTTTCCGCTCCTGCGCGGTTCACCGACTTCCGTGAAACGTAAAACGTGAAGCGCGTTCTGCTTCTCTCCGTATCTCCGCGGTTCGATATGGATCCCGTTTTCTTGGCGGGCTTGGCGCCCTGGCGGTTCCAGGTCCCTGGCGTTTCAAAATTCTTTCTCCGCAGCTGCGAGAAACGCAGCGCGATCGTCGTCATCCTCTATCGTCTCGGCGAGCGCCGCAATGAAATCCTGCGCGCCGCGTCAGCCCTCGATCATCTGCATGGCCTTCTGCAGGCTGCGGCGCATGCGGTTGAAGGAGGCGCCGAGCACCGCGATCTCGTCTTTCCCGCGCTCGGAGAATTCCTCGATCTGGAAGTCACCCGTGCTCACGCGGTCGGCGGCCTTCGACATGCGGTGTATCGGCCGGACGATCATCCAGCTCAGCATCACGTTGAGCACCAGAAACACCGCCGCGAATACCGCCGCGAGCAGCGACATGAAGGTGCGGAAGGCGCGCTCGGCGTTGTGGATCGGAAGCGACATCGGCACCGACACGACCTGCGCGCCCACGATCTCGTTGTGCTTCCAGCCGAAACCGTTCGCCTCGCCGTAGAGCTTCAGCATCGATTTCGGCGCCGCGCTCGGCACGCTGTGGCAGGCGAGACACGCCGGATTCTTGATCTGGATCGGACGCGCGATGTAGAGGGAGCGGCCGGTGGGCGTGTCGCGCTCGCCCATCAACTCCTTCTGCGCGGCGTCATTGCGGAAGGTCTGGATGAGGTCGGCTTCCCAGTCCGTCGCCCGGTTGCGCGGGTTGGTCGGGTTGAGCGTCGCCTCCTTGTAGCTGTAATCGGGATGGGTCTTGCGCAGCTCGTTGATCGTCTCCGTGGCCGCGTATGCCGGAACCGACTGCGGCAGGAAGACCCGCATCAGCTGCATCTCGAGATGCGGGCGGATCTGGGTCACGGTGTAGCCGCGGATCGCGAGCGCGGCCTCCATCATGAGTCCCGCGTTGCGCACGATCTCGTCGCGGGCGTTGCGCTGCAGGAGCTCGTGCGAGACCCAGCCGGTCACGCCGAACCCGACCAGGAACACCAGAAAGAGGATCAGATTGAACTTAACGCGCAGTCCCATGGCTCTCCCCCAGATGGATGTTGTTGTCGTTACCGCTGCAAACCTCGCCCCGCACGGCTATCGGCACTGGGCAGCGTCGCCGTACGCCTTGGTGAAGCCCATCAGGCTGAACGAGACCGAGTGCGTTCCTGTCGCGGGCCAGGTCGGCCAGAATCTCAGTTGCACCCGCACTTCCCGCCCTTCCTTGAACAGCTGGACGATTTTCTCGTACTGCTTTTCGAATACCGCCTGCTTCCGGTCACGGATCTTGTCCACTGGAACGAATGGGTGGTTGGCGACCGCAAGCCCGATGTCCGCGGATCCGCCATCCAGCACGGAATCGCTCTTGACGACGACGGTGCGCCCCTCGATCACGATCTGCGCCTGGACTACCTGGTAGCCGTCGTTCACCGGCTGCGCGGCCGAAGCGAGGCGGCAGGCGCCACCCCCACCCGAGGTCGGGTTCACCTCCCAGTTTGCGGCGAACGCCGCCGTCATCGCGCCCGCAGCCAGCGCAACAGCCACCGCCGTCCGCCCCGCAAGTCGCGCCGTCAGGCAAATCCGGGTGCGTCGAGGAAGATTTACGGAATCGCGATTGGGATCCAAAAGCTAGCCTCCCCCGGCTGCTTTACGGGAGCCCGATTGAAACCGAGTTTATCACCCATGATAAACGGCCGCGACAGAACTTTTGTTCCGCGCGATGCGGGCCGCGCGCAGGCGGCGGCGTCGTTCCCGCGGATGGCTTTTCCGGAGCGTGCGGACTGGAGTACCTTAGCGGGAACGAGATGACCTTACGGAGCGGAAAGGAGAGCCTGATGGCACCACGCCAACAATCCTGCAGGTGGCCTTGCGCCAGTTTCATCGCCGGGGTTCTCGTTTTCGGCCTCGCGGCATGCGGAGAAAAAACCGCGCCCGAACCGACACCGAAGCCCGTCGCACCGATGACACAACCGGCACCCCAGGCGGAGGCCAGGAAAGAGGAGGCAAAGATGGCGCCCGCGCAGCAGCCGCCCGCGGCGCAGGTCAACCCCGACACCGTGCTCGCTGCGAGAGTCAAGGCGGCGCTCGGCAGCGATGGCAGCATCAACGTTCACCGAATCGACGTCACCTCCGAGAGCGGGGTCGTGACGCTCTATGGAACCGCTGACACCGCGGACCAGCGCACCAGGGCCGGGGAGATTGCCTCCGCAGTGGCCGGCGTCAGGTCCGTAGAGAACAAGCTGGCGATTGTCGCCGGCTCCTAGCGCTGCCTCGGCGGCAGCGGAAGGATGAGGGATGAAGGATGACCGATGAAGGATGAAGGATGAAGATGTAGTGAACCCGCGTGTATCTGCGTTCATCGGCGGTTGCAGGTAGACGATTTCAGCTCATCACGAGCGCGGCGCGGGCGGTGACGAGGCCCTGGTCGAGCCGCTCATGGATCGCTTCGGCCTTCTCGAGCGGCGCCTTCTCCGTCACGATGGGAAAGAACTCCCCGCGCGCGACGAGCTCGAGCGATTCGATCACTTCCTGGCGCGTCGCGTAACGGCTGCCCAGCACCTCGATCTCCTTGCGCAGCAGCTGGGAGGGGTCGAGCTCGAAGGGCTGGCTGTTGCCGCCGAGCGTCACGAGGCGTCCGCCCTTGGCCAGCGCGCGGGCGCCGGCCTCGAGCGTCGACTTGCTGGACACGAAATCGATCGCGACGTCGATGCCCTCGCCGCCCGTCAACTCCATCAGCTGCTCGACCACGCGTCCACCGGATGCATCGACCGCCGCATCGGCGCCCGCCTTGAGGCAGGTCTCCAGCTTTGAAGCCATCGTGTCCACCGCGATAACTTTTTTGGCGCGCGCCCAGCGCGCGACCATCGTCATGTGCACCCCGAGCCCGCCTCCGGCGCCGAACACGGCGACCGTGTCGGCCGGCTGCAGGCGCGCGCGGCGCACCACCTTGATCGGCGTTGCGATGGCGTCGCAGATGACGCCGACCTCGGCCGGCTTCCCGCGCCAGTCGAGGCCCTCCGGCAGGCGCAGGAAATTTCTCGCCGGCAGCCTGATGTACTCCGCGTAGCCGCCATCGACGTCGCGCCCGATGTAACCACCGAAACGCTCGCACAGTGTCTCGCGGTTGATGCGGCACCAGCGGCACTCGCCGCACGTGAGGTAGAAATACGCGGTTACGGGGTCGCCCGTCTTGAGCTGCGTCACGCCCTGTCCGACCGCGACGATCTCGCCGGTGATCTCGTGCCCGATGATGCGCGGATACTCGATCGGCACGCGGCCGGCCCGCGCGTGATGAATGGTCAGTCCCGCCCCGCATGCGAGCACTTTCGCTACCGCCTCGCCCGCTCCCGGCACCGGATCGGGCAGATTTTCCAGCACGAACGGCGCGCTCCTGGCCTTTAGCACCATCGCTTTCATGTACAAACCTCCCGCCCCTGGAACGATTTCCGTGATGCTGGATTGCGAAAAATGGAGGCGCATTGTGGCGCGTCTGCCCCGACGCGCCGCCGCGTGCCGCCTGTGCGGCGGCCTTACTGGAGCTGGCTGGAACGCAACCGGTTGAGGTTGTCGCGCGCGTTGACCAGGTCCTCGCGCAGCTTCTTCTGGCGCGCCCAGTAGCTGTCGTTGAGCCGGCTCGCGCCGCCTGCCGTGCCGGAGCGCTCGCCCGGCAGGGGCTCCTTGCCGTTTGCGAGCGCGGCTTCCGCCTGGCGAACCTGCTCTTCCGCTTGCCGCAGCCGGTCTGCGCTGGCCTCCGTGCTCCTGCGTGCCCTCGCGGTTTCCTCGACCGCGCTCTTTTCCCCCGGAGAATTGATCTGCACGCCGGTCCTGGACGTATCGGGCTTGGAGGTCTCGACCTTCACCGCGCCGGGCTCTTCCCGGTCGCCGTAGACTACGCGGCCGTCCGGCATCGTCGATTTGTACAATGTCTGCGCCGATGCCAGATGGATGGGCAGCGCGACGGCCATCAGGCATCCGATTGCCAAGATGCGTGCGAACATGGTGGCTCTCCTGCGGGAACGCGCGCCGCGGAACGCGGGTGCTGATCAATGGCCATATTATATATCTCCGGATTGCCGCGGCCGGGCCTGCGGCGGCGGAGTCGACCCTATCATGCGAGCAGTTCGGCACATTCGGGAGGAGCCTCACGCCGCGCTGGCGTTGACGCGACGATAGCGGACAGATTTCACGGACAGCGCCCTGAACGGGCGCTTCGCATCCGTAGTGCCTCCTGCACCGTAGAGGCATGAGGAAGGACGGCAATGGCCTATAAGAAGATCGGCGACTACGGGGTCATCGGCAACGGCGCCACGCTTGCGCTGGTGGGGCGCGACGGGTCGCTCGACTGGATGTGCCTGCCGTACATGGACTCGCCTTCGGTCTTCGCCGCGCTCCTGGATGACGAGAAGGGCGGGCGCTGGCAGTTCCGGCCCGATGAGCCCTTCGACTGCGCACAGGCCTATCTCGCGCGAACGAACATTCTCCAGACGCGGTTTCGCACCGCCGGGGGCGAGCTCGAGCTCACCGATTTCCTGGCGGCGGGAGACTGCAGCCCCGCGGATAAAACGCTGCTCGTGCGATGCGCAAGGGCCACGCGCGGATCCGTCGCCGTCGCGATCGAGTGCTCGCCGCGATTCGAGTATGCCCGGCGCGTCCCCGAACGCCATGAAACCGGGAACGCCGTCGTGTTTGCAGCGGGCGCGGAGCGCATCGTGCTCGCCGCTAGCCGCGCCCTCGCCTGGCAGGGCGAGCGCGCGCGCATAGCGCTCGGCCCGGGCGAGTGCCTGTGGCTCGTGCTCGGATGCGGGGAAAGCGTTCCGCCGTGCGACCCCGCGACACTCGAGCGCATGCTCGAGGAGACGCGCCGCTACTGGGAGGAATGGGTCTCGCGCAGCGAGACCGGGCGCATGCCGCTCGAGGGCTGGTGGCAGGAGCAGCTCGAGCGCAGCGCCCTGGTGCTGAAGCTGCTGCAGCTTCGCGCCACCGGCGCGATTGCCGCCGCCGCCACGACCTCCCTGCCCGCGATCGTCGGCGGCGAGCGCAACTGGGACTACCGGCTCTCGTGGATTCGCGACACCAGCATGACGCTGGCGGCGCTCTACGATCTCGGTCACGTCACGGAGACGGAGCGCTATCTCTCGTGGCTCAAGGAGATCGCAGCACGGGCACAGGAGCCGGGTCGGCTTTCCATCGTCTACCGGCTGCGGGAGCCGCTGCCGCCCGGCGACGAGACCGAGCTGCCGCATCTCTCGGGCTACAAGAACTCGCGCCCCGTGCGCATCGGACAGTACGTCATTCACCAGCGTCAGCACGATATCTACGGTGAGCTGCTCGACGCGCTGTTCGCCCTCTCGCGGCTCGTGGGCAAGATCCGCTTCGATCACTGGGCGCTGCTGCTTCCGCTCCTCGAGGAGGTGATCCGCATCTGGCGCGAGCCCGATGACGGGATCTGGGAGGCGCGCATCGGCGCGCGCCATTACGTGCACTCCAAGCTCATGTGCTGGGTCGCGCTCGACCGCGCGATCAAGATTGCCGATCACTACGGGTTTCCGGGAGATCTCGGGCGCTGGAGCGTCGAGCGCGACGCGATCCGCGCCGAGATTCTCGAGCGCGGCTACAACGAGGCCCGCGGCTGCTTCACCCAGCACTACGACACCGGGGCGGTGGACGCCGCGCTGCTCCTCATTCCGCTCAGCGGATTCCTGCCAATCGACGACGCGCGCATCGCGGGCACCATCGCGGTGATCGAGCGCGAGCTCCTGCGCGATCGCGCCATGCTGCGCTACGAGCTCGACGACGGGCTCTCGGGGCAGGAACAGGGATTCATGATCTGCCTCTTCTGGTACCTGCACTGCCTGATCCTCCAGGGCCGGCTCGACGAGGTCGACGAGTACCTGCGCGAGATCGGGCGCTACACCAACCACCTTGGCCTCTTCGGCGAGCAGTACGAGCCGCGCTATCAGGAGATCACCGGCAACTTCCCGCAGGCCTATTCGCATATCGGCTATGCGACCACGATCCTGCGCTACCGCGAGGCGCGAATGGAGCGGGTGCACCCGCCGCCGATCAGCATTCGCCGCAAGCTGGCGCTGCTCATCACCCGCGCGGTGCTCAACGAGGACTCCGGGCCCGAGGGCGAGCAGGTCGCCGACCCGGGAGACGCGATGAAGCGCGCGATGAACGTCGTGCGCGGCCAGTTCTACGACGGGCACTCGCGCAGGGTCGACTACGCGGGAATACGGTGCAGCCGCGCCTACGACGCCTTTCGCGCACTTGCGGCGCAGCTCGCATCCTTCGATCCCCGGTCGCTCGAATCGGATGACGAGCGCAACGCCTTCTGGGTGAATGTCTTCAACTCGCTCGTCATCCACGGCGTCGTCGAGCTCGGCATTCACGAGTCGGTGCGCGAGGTTCCGCTCTTCTTCGAGTGCGTCCGCTACCGCGTGGGCGGCGCAATTCTCAGCGCGGCTGACATCGAGCACGGGATCCTGCGCGCAAACGCCGTGCCGCCGTACCGCCTGCGCCGGCGCCTGCGCGGCGATGACGCGCGGCTTGCCTGGGCGGTGTGCAAGGTCGATCCGCGCATTCACTTCGCGCTGGTGTGCGCGAGCCGGACCTGTCCGCCGATCGAGGCCTACGACCGCCTGCGCATTGATCAGCAGCTCGACGACGCCGCGCAGACCTTCATAAACGCCACGACGCGGCTGCATCGAGACGAGCTGCACGTGTGCGAGATATTCCGGTGGTATCGTACCGACTTCGGAGCGGCCCCCGACGCGATTCCGCGCCTGGTGGCGCGATATCTCTACGACCGCGAGACCGCCGCCCGCATCGGGGAACGTGCCGGAGGGCTGCGCCTTGTCTACACACCTTACGACTGGCGGCTAAATCGCTAGCACGTTTCTGTAAGCGCCGATGCGCGCCAATCATTCATTGAACCGCCAAGACGCCAAGCACGCCAAGAATACCTTACGAAATTCAAAATGCGGTGTAGATTGCGTTGAACTCGCTGCGGGCACAGCGCTCTATTGAAGACGGGCACTGACAGCGTCCCGGCCGGCGCGTAGCAAAAACGACAAAGGAGGACAGCATGGACATCGGAATGATCGGTCTCGGCCGCATGGGCGCCAACATGGCAGCGAGGCTACTCCGCGGCGGCCACCGTGTCGTCGCCTTCGACTTGAGTGCCGACGCGCGCCGCAGCGCGGCATCCCAGGGCATGCAGGCCGTCGAGAGCCTCGAGAAGCTCGCCTCCGCTCTGCCCGCCCCGCGCGTAGTCTGGCTCATGGTGCCCTCCGGCGCGCCGACCGAGGAGACGTTGAAAGATCTCACGCCGCGCCTTCAGCGCGGCGACGTCATCGTCGATGGCGGCAACAGCAACTACCATGACTCGCAACGGCGCGCGGCCCAGCTCGCGCAAGCCGGACTGCGTTTCGTCGATGTCGGCACGAGCGGCGGCATCTGGGGACTCACCGAGGGCTACTGCCTCATGGCGGGCGGCGCGGCGGATGATGTCGCGCGGGTCAGGCCCGCCCTCGAGACGCTGGCACCGGCAAAGGACCGCGGCTGGGCGCACGTGGGACCCGTGGGTGCCGGCCATTTCGTGAAGATGGTGCACAACGGCATTGAGTACGGCCTCATGCAGGCCTACGCCGAGGGCTTCGAGCTCATGCACCGCAAGGAGGAGTTCGGGCTCGATCTTGCAGCCGTCGCGGAACTCTGGCGGCATGGCAGCGTCGTGCGCTCGTGGCTCCTTGACCTTACGGCAGCCGCGCTCAAGGAAAACCGCACGCTCGCCGGCATCGCCGCCTACGTTTCCGACTCGGGCGAAGGCCGCTGGACCGTGCAGGAAGCAATCGATCTGGGGTGCTCGTTACCGGTCATCACGCTGGCGCTTCAGAACCGCTTTCGCTCGCGCACGGAGTCGCCGTTCTCGGACAAGCTGCTCGCCGCCATGCGCAACCAGTTCGGCGGTCATGCCGTGAAGCGCGAGAGCTGAGCGATGGCGGACGATACCTTGTCAACGGCGCTCGCGGATGCGGCGCGACTCGAGGAGCCGCAGCGCCCGCAGCCGTGCGGGATCATCGTGTTCGGCGCGTTGGGCGACCTCGCGCAGCGCAAGCTCCTGCCGAGCATCGTCCAGCTTTACGCCCGCGGGCTCCTGCCGGAGCGCTACTACCTGCTGGGCGTAAGCCGCGAGACGGAGTCCAGCGCAGGCCCGATGTTCCAGGAACGAGTCGGCGAGGCCGCGCGCGCCGCCGGGCTCGACGAGGCCGCGCGCAAGGCGCTTCTCGAGAGGAGCTCCTATATCGGCGGCGAGCTTGCGCAGCCCTCGCTCTACCGCGATATTGCGCGGCAGCTCGCAGAGCTCGATGCGCGGCATGACGTAAGCGGCCATCTTTTCTATCTCGCGCTGCCGCCCTCCCTTCCCGGCCCGGTCGTGGAAGGGCTTGCCGCTGTGGGACTGACCGCGGAGAACGACGCGGGCCGGACCTGGAGCCGCGTTGTCGTGGAAAAGCCCTTCGGACGCGACCTTGCCACGGCGCGCGATCTCGACCGGCGCCTGAAGGCCGTGCTGCGCGAGCACCAGATCTTCCGCATCGATCACTACCTGGGCAAGGAAACGGTGCAGAACATCGTGATGTTCCGCTTCGCGAACCGCCTCTTCGAGCCGGTGTGGAACCACGAGCACGTCGATCATGTCCAGATCACGGTCGCGGAATCGCTGGGCGTCGAGCAGCGCGCCGCCTATTACGAGCGCGCCGGGTGCCTGCGGGACATCTTTCAGAACCACATGCTGCAGATGCTGGCGCTGGTGGCGATGGAGCCGCCCGCGGTGTTCGAGGCCAATCGCTACCGCGATGAGAAGGTCAAGGTGCTGCGCTCCCTGCGCCCGCTGCCCTCCGACCCCCAGGATCTCGAGCAGCTGATGGTCCGTGCCCAGTACGGGCCGGGGAGAATAATTGGGGCCGCGGTGCCGGGCTATCGCGAAGAGCCCGGCGTCGCTCCGGGCTCATGGACCGAAACCTACGTGGCGGCGAAGCTCTTTGTCGACAACTGGCGCTGGTCGGGAGTGCCCTTCTACCTGCGCTCGGGCAAGCGCCTCGCGCGGCGCGTGAGCGAGATCGCCGTCTACTTCAAGCCGATCGCCCACCGCATGTTCACCTCTTCCGTCATGGAGGGCGCCGCCATGAACAGGCTGGTGATCAACGTCCAGCCCGAGGAAGGCATCTCGCTCACGATCGGCGCCAAGCGTCCCGGAACGCGGTCCGAGCTCGGATCGCTCACGCTGCACTTCGATTACCGGAAGATATTCGGCGGCGACCCGCCCGAGGCGTACGAACGCCTGCTTCACGATTGCATGCTCGGCGACCAGATGCTTTTCGTGCGAACGGACGGCGTGGAAGCGTCCTGGTCACTGGTCACGGACGTGCTCGAGGTGTGGGACCGTGGCGCGCAGTGCGAGCGCTGCACGCTCGAGACCTACCCCGCGGGCTCCTGGGGCCCGGCTGCTGCGGATGTACTCCTCGCGGCCGATGGCCGCGAGTGGCGCACGCCGCTCGAGGAAAACTACGTCTGAGCTCCTGCAGCGCGTGCCCATGACGGCAATTCTGCACCGCTTCGCAACCGTCGGCGAGCTCGTCGCCGACGCCGCCACGCGCTACTGCGACGCGGCCCGTGCCGCCATCGCCGCGTACGGGCGGTTCTGCGTGGTCCTGCCCGGAGGCAGGACGCCGTTGCCGCTCTTCGCGGCGCTGCGCTCGGCGCCCTGGGTAGAGAAGGCCCCCTGGCGCGACACACATTTCTTCTGGAGCGACGAGCGTTGCGTGCCGGCGGAGCACGCCGACAGCAACTACGGCCTGGCGCACCGCGAGCTCCTCTCGCAGGTGCCGATACCGGCCGGCCACGTGCACCGGGCCCCCACCGAGATCGGCTCGGCGGAGCAGGCTGCAGCGGCGTGGGAGCACGCGCTGCGCGAGTTTTTCGGTGCCCCGGCCGGCACGGCGGTCTTTCCGGAATTCGACCTGGTGATACTCGGCGTCGGCGCCGACGGTCATACCGCGTCGCTTTTCCCCGGCACGCCCGCGCTCGAGGTCGCCGGGCGCTGGGTGGCCGCAACCGCCCCGATCGGGACGCCCGCCGTGCCGCGCTTGACGCTCACGCTGCCTGTGTTCAATCATGCGCGTGAGGTACTGTTTCTCGCCGCAGGCCCGGACAAGCGCAAGATCGTGGATTCGGCCGTGGCCGGGGCCGATGTCCCGGCCTCGAGAATCCACCCGCGCCGGGGCCCGGTCTGGCTTTACACGGAATCGCCCCTCAACTCCTGAAACACTGACTGATCGGAATTGCCCCGCGTCCCGCGCTGCGGCGCAGGCGCCGGAGATCCGTTGCCCCGCACCGATGAGCGACACCATCCGCGTAGCCGGCGCCCGCCAGAACAATCTCAAGAACCTCACCCTCGAGCTGCCGACGAACGAGCTCATCGTGGTGACCGGCGTGTCCGGGTCGGGCAAGTCCTCGCTCGTTTTCGACACGCTCTACGCTGAAGGGCAGCGCCGGTACGTCGAGACATTTTCGCCCTACGCGCGGCAGTTCCTCGACCGTATGGACAAGCCGCAGGTCGATGCGATCGAGGGCATTCCGCCCGCTATCGCCATCGACCAGACCAACCCGGTGCGGACCTCGCGCTCGACCGTGGGCACGATGACGGAGTTGAATGACCACCTGAAGCTCCTTTTCGCGCGCGCGGCGCGCCTTTATTGCCGCGGCTGCGGGCGCCGCGTCGCGCGCGACACGCCCGACACGATCTGCGCGGATCTCCTGGCGCGTGCGCATGACGCGGCAAACCCGCGTCTCGCCATCACCTTTCCCGTGCCGGTGCCAAAGAACTTTACCGTCGAGGAGGTGAAGCATCTCCTCCAGCGCCAGGGCTATACCCGCTTTCACGCGGAGGGCGGGGATCTCCTCGAGGTGATTCAGGACCGGTTCCGCGCGAGCCCCGACGAACGGGCGCGCATCATTGAAGCACTCGAGGCCGCCCTTCGCATAGGCAATGGCCGCGTCAACATCTATCCCGTCGCCAACGGCGACGGGACTCATCCCTCGCCGTGGAGGTACTCCACGGACCTGCACTGCGCCGACTGCGACATCCACTACCAGGAGCCCACGCCGAGCTTTTTCTCGTTCAACTCGCCCGCCGGTGCATGCGAGGTCTGCCGCGGTTTCGGGCGCGTCATCGGCGTCGACTACGGCCTTGTCGTCCCCGATGAGGGCAAGGGCCTGCGCGGCGGGGCGATCCGCCCCTGGCAGACCGAGTCCTATCGCGGCTGGAACGACGACCTGGTTCAGTACGCGCGCAAGCGCGGGGTGCCGATCGACACGCCATGGCGTGAATTGACAGAGGCGCAGCGGCGCTGGGTGCTCGAGGGCGACGAGGGCTGGGTGAGCTGGCGCAAGTCGTGGCCGGGAAAATGGTACGGCGTCGGGCGTTTTTTCAAGTGGCTCGAAACCAAAGCCTACAAGATGCACATCCGGGTGCTGCTTTCGCGCTATCGCGCCTACACCGAGTGCGGGGCCTGCAACGGGGCACGCCTGAAGACCGACGCCCTGCTGTGGCGTCTGGGAAGCCAAGACAATGCGGATGCCGTGCTCAGTGCTTCAACGCGATTCACGCCGCAGGGCGTAACTTTGGACGCAGATCAGCTCGCCACTTTGCCCGGCCTCACGGTCCACGATCTGGTACTGCTGCCGATCGAGCGCTGCCGGGCGTTCTTCGAAGGCGTCACGCTGCCCTCCCCGCTCGACGAGGCGACGGAGATCCTGCTTGGAGAGATCCGCTCGCGCCTGCGTTATCTCGTCGACGTGGGCCTCGGCTATCTGACGCTCGACCGGCAGTCGCGCACGCTCTCGGGCGGCGAGGTGCAGCGCATCAACCTCACGACGGCGCTCGGCACCTCGCTCGTCAACACGCTCTTCGTGCTCGACGAGCCCTCGATCGGCCTGCACCCGCGCGACATGGGGCGCGTCATCGGCGTGATGAAGCGCCTGCGCACTGCCGGCAATACGCTGGTGGTGGTAGAGCACGAGCCCCAGATCATGTTTGCCGCCGATCGCATACTCGACCTCGGCCCCGGGCCGGGCGAGCGCGGCGGGGAGGTGGTTTTCTTCGGCACGCCCGGGGCCCTGTGCGAATCGGCGGACTCCCTCACCGGCGAGTACCTGTCCGGTCGCAAGTCCGCTGTCGGGCGCGCCGCATCGCGCCAGTTCAACTTGAATAAGGCGCCGCGGATCACGATCCGCGGCGCCTCCGAGCACAATCTCAAAAACCTCGACGTGACGATTCCGCTCGAGCGGCTCGTGTGCGTAACCGGTGTTTCGGGCTCCGGGAAATCGACCCTCGTGCAGGACGTGCTCTACGCCGCGCTGCTGAAGGCCAAGGGCAGGCCCACGGAGGCGCCGGGGAAACACCGGGCGCTCAAGGGTCACGAGCGCGTCTCGGAGGTGATCATGGTCGATCAATCGCCGATCGGACGTACGACGCGCTCCAACCCGGCGAGCTATGTGGGCGCCTTCGACGCCATTCGCAAGCTCTTTACCGAGCTGCCACTCGCCCGCGAGCGCCGCTATACCGCGGGCACGTTCAGCTTCAATTCGGGCAATGGGCGCTGCCCGAGCTGCGGCGGCAACGGGTTCGAGCACATCGAGATGCAGTTCCTGTCCGACGTCTACCTGCGCTGCCCGGACTGCGATGGCACGCGCTACCGGCCCGAGGTGCTCGAGGTCAAGCTCCACCCGCAGGCGAACCTTGACGTTCAAGGTTCAAAGTTCAAGCTTCAAGGTTCCGGGCTGCCCGTGGCGGGCAAGTCGATTGCAGATGTGCTCAACCTGACGGTCTCCGAGGCGATCCGGTTCTTTGGCGCGCATTCCGATGTGCGGCGCGCGCTCGCACCGCTTGTCGACGTCGGTCTCGACTACCTGCGCCTCGGGCAGCCCGTTCCGACGCTCTCCGGCGGCGAGGCCCAGCGCCTGAAGCTCGCCGGCCACCTCGCCGAAGCAGCGGCGCGGGGTTCACGCTCATCACCCATCACCCATCACTCATCACTATTCCTGTTCGACGAGCCGACCACCGGCCTGCATTTCGATGACGTCGCGAAATTGCTGCGCGCATTCCGGAAACTCCTCGCGGCCGGGCATTCGCTGGTGGTGATCGAGCACAACCTCGACGTGATCTCGGCCGCCGACTGGATCATCGATCTCGGCCCCGAGGGCGGCGATGCCGGGGGCAAGATCATCGCCACAGGCACGCCGCAACAGATCGCGGCGTGCCTTACTTCACATACAGGAAAAGCGCTCGGAGAGTACAAGGCAGCTCTCGGGAGCGGCACTTACGACGGAAGGAAAAATGCGGCAGCCGGCCAGTGCGCTAACGAGGTTCCCGCCTCGTATCCGGGATCTTTCGATAAGGCGCCGCGGATCGAGATCCGCGGCGCCTCCGAGCACAACCTCAAGAATATTGACGTTGCGATACCGCGCAACCGCTTCACCGTCGTCACCGGCGTCTCGGGCTCCGGCAAATCGACGCTCGCCTTCGACATCGTCTTTGCCGAAGGCCAGCGCCGCTACCTCGAGTCGCTCAACGCCTACGCGCGACAGTTCGTCGAGCCCGCGGCGCGTCCCGATGTCGATGCGATCTACGGGATCCCCCCGACGGTCGCCATCGAGCAGCGCACGAGCCGCGGCGGGCGCAAATCCACGGTCGGCACGCTGACCGAGATCCACCATTTCCTGCGGCTGCTCTTCGTCAAGCTCGGCGTGCAGCACTGTCCGCAGTGCAAGGTTCCGATCGAGCCGCAGAGCCTTGATTCGATCACGGCGCGTATCCTGCGCGAGCATCGCGGCTCGCGCGTCGGCCTGCTGGCGCCGCTCGTGGTGAACCGCAAGGGCTATTACACCGATCTCGCCAAGTGGGCGCGGGGCAAGGGCTACTCGCATCTGCGCGTCGACGGCGCGTTCGTCCCGACCGACGCCTGGCCGCGTCTCTCGCGCTTTCAGGAGCACACGATCGAGCTGCCGGTCGCCGATGTGCGTGCAACGCCGGAGAACGAGTACGCGCTGCGCACAGCCGTTGGCCGTGCCCTCGAGTTCGGAAACGGCGTCGCACACGTGCTGGCGCCCCTGGAAGCGCTTGAGCGCGCGATGGCAAAGCGCGATCCGGCGCTGGCCGTGATGACGGAAACCGTGTTTTCCGCGAAGCGGGCCTGCCCGTCGTGCGGCACGAGCTTCCCCGAGCTCGATCCGCGGCTTTTTTCCTACAACTCGAAGCACGGCTGGTGCGCGAGCTGCTACGGCACCGGCATGGGGCTCGCCGGCTTCGACGAGGAGCAGAGCGGCGAGGAGATCTGGTGGAACGAGTGGTACGACGGGGAGCCGATTCCCTGCGCGGCGTGCGCAGGAAAGCGCCTTAATCCGATTGCCTTGGCGGTGAAGTTTCGAGACCAGTCCATTGCCGATCTGAGTGAGTTATCCGTCTCGGATATCGAAAAGTTCTTCATTAATCTCCGCCTGGAGGGACGACAGGCGGAGATCGCTCGCGACATCGTCGCTGAGCTGCGCAGCCGGCTTGCGTTCCTGCGCGAAGTCGGGCTCTCGTATCTCGCCCTCGATCGCGCCGCGCCCACGCTCTCCGGCGGCGAAGCGCAGCGCATCCGTCTCGCGGCACAGCTGGGCTCCAATCTGCGCGGGGTGTGCTACGTGCTCGACGAGCCCACGATCGGCCTTCACCCGCGCGACAATCGCGTCCTGCTTGAAACGCTCGCCCGGCTCGAAGCGAAGGGCAACACCCTGGTCGTGGTCGAGCATGATGAGGAAACCATCCGCCGCGCCGGTCACGTGATCGATCTCGGCCCGGGCGCCGGTCACCGCGGAGGCGAGCTGGTCGCGGCGGGTAGCGCCGACGATCTCATCAGGACGCCCGCGTCAGTGACGGGCCGCTTTCTTGCCCGTCCCCTGCTCCATCCCTTCGCTGCGCGGCGCCCCGTATCGACGGCCACGGCCGCGATCAGCGTTCAGGGCGCGCGGCTGCATAACCTCAAGGATCTCGACTTCCGCATTCCGCTCGGACGCTTGACGGTCCTCACCGGCGTTTCCGGTTCGGGCAAATCCACCCTCGCCCGCGACGTCCTTTACGAAAACCTCCGCCGCCTCCTCGCCGCGCGCCGCCCCGGCGCCCGCTGGAAGGATAAACGCAGAAGGCAGAAGGCAGAAGGACGAAACGACAAGCGCGGAACCGGGTCATCCTTCATCCTTCATCCTTCATCCTTCGCGCCCGTCGGCTGCCGCGGGATCCGCGGTGCCGACCAGGTCGCTCGCGTGCTGGAAGTCGACCAGACGCCGATCGGGAAAACGCCCCGCTCGTGCCCCGCGACCTACGTCGGGTTCTGGGACCAGGTTCGCCGGCTCTTCGCCGAGGTGACCGAGGCGCGCATGCGCGGCTATACGCCGAGCCGCTTCTCGTTCAACACGCCCGGGGGGCGGTGTGAAGGGTGCGAAGGCCAGGGCCTTAAGCGCATCGAGATGAGCTTTCTGCCCGACGTCAAGGTGACCTGCGATGCGTGCCGGGGTGCCCGCTTCAATCCCGAAACGCTGGCCGTCCGGTTCAAGGACAGGACGATCGGCGAGGTGCTGTCGATGAGCGTGGACGAGGCGGTGGAGTTCTTCGCCGCGCATCCGTCGATCCACCATGCGCTGACGCTCCTGCAGGAAGTGGGTCTGGGCTATCTCACCCTCGGCCAGCAAAGCCCCACTCTCTCGGGCGGCGAAGCCCAGCGCATCAAGCTCGTGACCGAGCTCGCCAAGGTGCGCAACGGCACCCGGGTCACCGGTCACGAGTCACCGGTCACTATGTATGTGCTCGACGAGCCAACGGTTGGGCTGCACATGGCCGATGTCGAGAAGCTCGTGCGCGTGCTGCATCGCCTCGTGGACGCCGGCAATACCGTCCTCGTGATCGAGCACAACCTCGATGTGATCGCCGAGGCCGACTGGGTCGTCGACCTCGGTCCGGAAGGCGGCGACGCGGGTGGCCGTATCGTCGCGCAAGGGCCACCGGAAGCGGTGGCCCTCAAGCGCACCGGTAGCCACACTGGGCGGATCCTCGGAGAGTTCCTGCGCGAGCGCAGCACGGCGGCCATTCGCGCGACAATGATTGCGAGCCCCGCGTAAAGCAAGCTGCGGCGATCCTCGCTCCTCGTTTCACGTTTTACGTTTTACGTTTCACGACAATGGAGTGACGTAAATGCCCCCGGCCCCCGCCATTCTCCAGCCCCACACCAAGGATCTCGGCGGATTCGAGGTGAGACGCCTTTTGCCAGCCTATCCGCGCAAGATGATCGGATCATTCATCTTCTTCGACCATATGGGTCCCGCGCGCTTTCCACCAGGACAGGGCGTGGACGTGCGTCCTCATCCGCACATCGGGCTTGCCACCGTCACTTATCTCTTCGAAGGGTCGATACTGCATCGCGACAGTCTCGGCACCGTGCAGCGCATCGACCCCGGCGATGTCAACTGGATGACAGCGGGCCGCGGCATCGTGCACTCCGAGCGCATCCCGATCGAGGACCGGCGCGGCGGCGCGGAGCTGCATGGAATCCAGACCTGGGTCGCGTTGCCGATAAAGGACGAGCAAGCGCTGCCGTCTTTCAAGCATATTCCCAGGACCGGCCTGCCGGCGGTTTCCGACAAGGGCATCGAGATACGCGTGATCGCCGGAACAGCTTTCGGGCAGCGCGCGCCGACGCCTGTGTTCTCCGATACGCTCTACGCAGCGGTCGAGCTCGCTGCAGGCGCCAGACTGGCCTTGCCGCCTGAGCATGAGGAGCGTGCGGTCTACGTGGTCTTCGGCGAGGTCGTGGTCGACGGCAAACCCGTCGCGCCGTTCCACGTCGCGGCGTTCCCCGCGGGCGAAACCGTGGAGATCAAGGCCAACTCGCCCGCGCGACTCATGCTCTTCGGCGGCGCCAGGGTGGACGGTGACCGCCACATCTGGTGGAACTTCGTTGCCAGCTCGCGCGAGCTCATGGAAGAAGCGAAGCAGCGCTGGCGTGAACAGCGCTTTCCGCCGGTGCCCGACGAGACCGAGTTCATCCCGCTTCCCGAGGACCGGTAGCGCCGCTTTCGCCTTTCGCCATCCGCCATGACACGACGCTGGCGCTCCGAGCCGGCGTCGTGTATAGTGCGCCCCAAGGTTTCTGTTTCGCGTCACCCGGTTAGCGTCTCAGTCGTTTCACGGTCCATCCCGGACCGTCGGATCACCCAGCCTGAAATTGCATCTGCCTGAACCGGTTTGGAAGGCATGCGCCTTCCCGGGCCGATCCTCAGGAGATCATCATTACTACGTCTTTTGCCAATCTCGGCCTTTCGGCCGAGCTGCTCCGTGCTGTCACGGAGCAGGGTTACACCACCCCCACCCCGATCCAGGCGCAGGCCATCCCGGTCGTGCTCTCGGGACGCGACCTGCTCGGCGCGGCCCAGACCGGCACCGGCAAGACCGCGGGCTTCACGCTGCCGCTGCTGCAGCGGCTCGCGGCACAGGCCAACGCCAGTCATTCCCCGGCGCGCCACCCCGTGCGCGCCCTCATCGTCGTGCCCACCCGCGAGCTCGCGGCGCAGGTGCACGAAAGCGTGCGCGCCTACGGCCGGCATCTCAAGCTGCGCTCGACGGTCATTTTCGGCGGCGTGGGCATCAATCCCCAGATTACCGAGCTGCGGCGCGGCACGGACATCGTCGTCGCAACGCCCGGGCGCCTGCTCGATCACGTCCAGCAACGCACGATCGACCTGCGCCAGGTTGAGATCCTGGTGCTCGACGAAGCCGACCGCATGCTCGACATGGGATTCATTCCCGACATCCGCCGCATCCTGGCGCTGCTCCCGGCGGCGCGCCAGAACCTGCTGTTCTCGGCGACGTTTCCCGAGGAGATCCGCAAGCTGGCAGGCTCCTTCATGCGCAATCCGGCGACGGTCGAAGTCGCGCCGCGGAACCGCCCGATCGAGCTCGTATCGCAGGTCGTGCATCCGGTGGAGAAGGACCGCAAGCGCCCGCTCCTCGCGCACCTCGTCAAGACCGGCAACTGGCAGCAGGTGCTGGTCTTCACCAAGACCAAGCACGGGGCGAATCGCCTGGCGCAGCAGCTTGAGCGCGACGGCATCGAATCGGACGCGATCCACGGCAACAAGAGCCAGGGCGCGCGCACGCGGGCGCTGAAGCGCTTCAAGGACAACGAGCTCCAGGTGCTGGTCGCCACCGACATCGCGTCGCGGGGGCTGGACATTGAAGAGCTGCCGCATGTGGTGAACTACGACCTGCCGCACGTTCCGGAGGATTACGTGCACCGCATCGGCCGCACCGGCCGCGCGGGTTTATCGGGCCAGGCGGTGTCGCTGGTATGTGGCGAGGACCAGCCGCTCCTCGCTGCGATCGAGCGCCTGATCGGCCGGCGCATCGAGCAACAGGTCGTGCCGGGCTTCGCGCCTGGGCAGCAGCACCCAGCGCCGGACGCGCGCGACGCCAGGCCGCGCCATGAACCGCAACCACCACGCCGGCAACACGGCGACGAGCTGCGGGGCCGCGATTCACGCCGGCACCGCGATCAACGCCAGCCAGCGCGACAGCAAGGCGGCGAGACGCCGGCAGCCCGCGATTCGGGGGCAAGACGGGGCCAGCAGCAGCCGGCTCGGCAACACGACGCTCAGCCCCCGCACAGCGCCAAAAAACGCCGTCATCGGCAGGGCCAGCCTGGCCATCGCCGGCACGAACCAGCGCCCGAGCAGCGCAGACCGGTGAGCGACCATTCCCAGGCGGCTCACTCTGCGGCGGAGCCGGCACCGCGCCCCAGCGCGGCCCGCCAGCTGCTGGCGCTCTTCGGAGCCCTCGGCCGCAAGACAAGCTGATACCGTACCGCCCGCCCCGCGCGCCACCCAGGGCGCGCAAGGGGCGCGTATGCTAGTTCAGGATCGGCGCGAGCGCGTTGCCGATGCGTTCGCCCTGCTGCGGCGTGATCATGTCGGTGAGGATCCCCGCAAATCGCTCATCCTGCACGCCCGAGACGATGTACTGCCAGCGGTAGGCCTTGAGAATCCCGGCCTGCACGCGTTCCGCCTCGTGCGGCGTGAGTGAGCGCCCGCAGATCCGCACGAAATAGTGCGCGTCGGCTTTCGCCTGCAGCTGCAGGATCCCGTCGACAGCAGCAGCAAGCTCGATCAGGTCGTCCACCGCCCGGTCGCGCTCGGGCACCGACAGATTCGCGTTTTCGCGTCGCCACTCGAGCTCATCGAGGATCGCGTGCTGCGACTCCTCGCGCCAGTGATAGAAGAAGACATCCTTGTAGAGCTCCGAGAGGTTCTCGTCGGGCTCGATGCTGCTCCGGTAGTGCGCTTGGGTGAAGAGCTCGATGAGGCAAGTGAGCCCGAGCACCGCCCACGTTGACTTCCCGAGCACTACCGAGGCGACCTCGTTGGGCTGCGGCAGAAAGCTGTAGCCTCCCGGCATTTCTTCGGCCGCCATGCGCTCGATGCGGCGGAAGAGCTCCTGGTGCTTCAGCTCCTCATCCGTGAAACGCACCAGCGCCTCGAGCTTCACCTGGTCGCCGAGCCGGTGGTCCCCGCTCACCTCGAGGATCTTCGCCCCGATGAAGCGCTCGACCAGCCCGAACATGTTGGCGTAGGTCCGGCCCTGGATCTGGGACAGCAGGCGGCGTTCGTCGTGGCTCAGGAATTCGAGCTCGTTGGCCTTTGAGATCCCATCGGGCAGGAACTTTCTCGAGAAATCGAAACGACGCCCGCGTATGACGTCGCGGTCGATGTCCCAGCGGATGCGCTTCGACACTTCTATGCACTTCGCATAGCGCTGGTTGCTGCTTTCATGTTGCGTGACTTGCATGGCATCTCTCCTTTTCGGTTCGGGTTACGGATCGGGTTCGTCGCGGCCTCGGTTTTTCGGCCGTGTTACGAGGTGCTAGTATCGCGAGGACCGCGGCACCCGCCCATGATCGACCCGCCGGATCACATGACCGGGACGCCGGAACTTAGAGCGCCTAACACCATGAAACACACGCTGCGCTGTCACGATTTTGGCGGGACATTTCTTTGTGACATCCCGCGCAACGGACGCGGGTCGATTCTTGTGGCGAGGGTACGCCGGAATTCGGCCAAAATCGCGCCAGCCCTCATGGGGTTGCGGCCACAATCGCCGCTAGCTTTGTCGCTCGGCTTGCCAATACAGCGAGTATTGGCTTCACCTCGCTTCGCGCTATCGACGATTCTGGCTCGCAACGCACGCGCGTTTCATGATGTTAGGCGCTCTTAGAAAGGACCCTGTCTGGACGCGCTATCCGACGTGCTGAGAGCGGTGCGGCTCACGGGCGCCGTGTTTCTCGACGCCGAATTCACTGCGCCGTGGTGCATCGGTGAGCCCTCCGGCGTCGAGGTCTGCGTCGAGCACATGCCGGATGCGCAGCACGTCGTGATCTATCACCTGGTAACGGAAGGAACCTGCGAAATCGCGATGGCTGGCGAGACACCGCGATCCGCGCGAGCCGGTGATCTCATCATCATCCCGGGCGGCGAGGCGCACGCCCTGGGCAGCGATCTTTCCCGTCCCCGCGTCGACGGGGCGCCGCTCGTCGTGCAGCGCAGCCCGGATGAGGCGCCGCAAGTGCGGCACGGCGGGGGCGGTGCGCCGACGCGGATGGTCTGCGGCTATCTCGCGTGCGAATCGGCGCTGTTCGACGCGGTGCTCGCGGCGCTGCCACGGCTGATGATCATCCCGATGCGCGATACCGCCAGCGGACAATGGCTCATGTCCTCCATCCAGTTCAGCCTCGCCGAGTGCGCGGCGCCAAAAGCCGGCGCGGGAACCGTGCTGGCCAAGCTCTCCGAGCTCATGTTCGTGGAAGCCATACGCCGCCATATCGAGAGCCTGCCGCCCGAGCAGCAGGGCTGGCTCGCCGGGCTGCGCGATCGTTTCGTGGGCAAAGCGCTTGCGCTCATGCACTCCCGACCGGCGCACGCATGGACCGTGGACGAGCTGGCGAGCCACGTCGGTCTCTCGCGCTCGGCGCTCGCGGACCGCTTCGGGGCTCTCATCGGCTGCCCGCCGATGCAGTACCTCACCCGCTGGCGCCTGCAGCTTGCGGCAGATCTCCTGCGCACGAGCCGGCGCCCGCTGGCTGCGATCGCCGCCGAGGTGGGCTACGACTCGGAGGCTGCCTTCAGCCGCGCGTTCAAGCGCGAGCTGGGCAGCGCCCCCGCCGTGTGGCGCCGTGCTTCGCCAGCGGCGGGGAGCGGGCACAGGCAGACACTGCGGCGCTTCTGATTCGCGCTGCGGGGAAATCCCGCGCGGATGGCCTCACCCTGATACCTCACCAGAGCCGGAAATCTTGCTTTTTATCAACGTAGTGGGGCGTAAACCTGCGAAACTTGATGGGGCCGGGAGGGTGTATGATTTGATCATTGGATCGACGGCGGTTCTCACGCATGGCCGCCGCTACAGCATGAAGCTCAACGACAGCAGTCTTGCTCTGCCTCCGCAGCAGGTCACGCTCGACGTCCTGCTCGAGAAGTACGCGAAGGGCGATGAGCGCAACGTCGAGGACGTGCGCCGGCGGGTCGCGCGTGCGCTGGCCGCGGTCGAGAAGGACCCGGCGCGCTGGGAGCCGGTGTTCTACGAAGCCCTCGAGCGCGGCTTCATCCCCGGGGGCCGCGTCAATTCCGCTGCTGGAACGGCGCTTACCGCGACGCTCATCAACTGCTTCGTGCAGCCGGTGGGCGACTCAGTCTCCGAAACGGTGGACGGCAAGCCGGGCATCTACGTCGCGCTCATGGAAGCGGCGGAGACCATGCGCCGCGGCGGCGGCGTGGGCTACGATTTCTCCGCAATCCGTCCGCGCGGCGCAAGGGTGCGCGGGACCGACAGCTCCGCCAGCGGCCCGGTCTCGTACATGCGCGTTTTCGACAAGAGCTGCGAGACGGTCGAGTCGGCCGGCGCACGGCGCGGCGCGCAGATGGGCATCCTGCGTTGCGACCACCCCGACATCGAGGATTTCATCCATGCGAAGGATGAAGGCGAGCTCAAGAACTTCAACGTGAGTGTCGCGGTGACAGACGCCTTCATGCGCGCGGTCGTCGAGGACGCCGAATGGGAGCTCGTGCACAAGTCCCCGCCCGGCCCGGAGGCCGTGGGCAGCCCCTACCAGCGCGCCGACGGCCTCTGGGTCTACCGAAAATTACCCGCGCGCGAGCTGTGGCAGCAGATCATGGAGTCCACCTACGATCACGCCGAGCCGGGCGTATTCTTCGTGGACCGGGCAAACAGCGACAACAATCTTTCCTACTGCGAGACGATCGAATCGACGAACCCGTGCGTGACCGGTGATACATGGATCATGACGGCTGAGGGCCCGCGTCAGGCTTGCGAACTCGTCGGTCGTCCGTTCACCGCGGTCCACCGGGGGCAAGGTTATCGCACCCTCTCGCGAGGATTCTTCGCGACTGGGCGCAAGCCCGTGCTGCGAGTGGCCACACGCGAAGGCCCCAATCTGCGTGTAACCGGAGAGCATCTGATCACGCGGGCAACGACCAGCAGCCGTTATCTCACCGAGGCGGAATGGACGGCAGCCTCCGATCTCAAGCCCGGCGACAGGATCGTGCTCCACGATCATCGGGCGCTTGCCGGCTGGCCCGGCCCGCACACTGAGGCCGAGGGCTATCTCCTAGGGATGTTGATCGGCGATGGCTCTCTGAAGGAAGACAAGGCGGTGCTCGCCGTGTGGGATGCGCAGGCGCGGCAGGAAGCGAACGGCAGTTGGGTCTTCTCGCCCGGAACCGCAAGCATGATGGAATCCGCCGAGCGCGCAGCGCGTACTCTGCCTCACCGAGCCGATTTCCGTGGCTGGCAGAGCGTTGTTGCGGGAGGCAGAACGACTCAATTGCGATTATCGCTTGCGGCGTTGCGGGAGCTGGCGCTCTCGCTCGGGATGCGGCCCGGCGCGAAGCGGATCACGGATCAAATGGAGCAATGCTCCTCAGATTTCTGCCGCGGACTGCTGCGCGGCCTTTTTGATACGGACGGCTCGATTCAGGGCACCCAGGAAAAAGGTGTCAGCGTGCGGCTCACGCAAGTTGATCACGAGAACCTGGTCCGCACCCAGCGAATGTTGTTGCGTCTTGGCATCATTTCGACCATCTACAAGAACAGAAAGTCTGCCGGACAAAAGCTGCTTCCAAATGCGCAGGGCGGCCTCGCGCTCTATCCAACCCAGGCGCTACATGAACTCGTAATCGCCGGGGAAAATCTGCTCCGCTTCGAGCAGATGGTTGGCTTCGACAACGCTGAGAAGGCAATGCGGCTGCGTCAGTTGCTGTCCTCGTATCGGAGAAGACTCAACCATGAAAGCTTCACCGCGACGGTTGAGGCCGTGACTGATGATGGCATGGAAGATGTCTACGATGTCAGTGTGGCGGAAGTCGCTGCCTTCGATGCAAACGGGCTCGTAGTTCACAATTGTGGTGAGCAGCCCCTGCCTTCGTACGGCTGCTGCTGCCTCGGGTCAATCAATCTCACGCCTTTCGTGCGCGAGCCGTTCAGCGCCAAGGCCCGTTTCGATTTCAAGGCGTTCGCGAAAGTCGTGCGCCCGTCCGTGCGCATGCTCGACAACGTGCTGGAAGCGACGGTGTGGCCGCTCGAGCAGCAGCACGCGGAGGCGCGCGCGAAGCGCCGTGTGGGCCTCGGCTTCACCGGTCTTGGCGATGCGCTCATCATGCTGGGCCTGCGCTACGATTCGGACGAGGCACGCCGCATGGCGGCGCGCATCGGCGAAGCGATGCGTGACGAGGGCTATGCGGCTTCCGTCGAGCTTGCCACGGAGAAGGGAGCGTTTCCGCTTTTTGATGCGGAGCGCTACCTTGCCGCTCCGCGTTTTGCCTCGCGCCTGCCTGAGCGGCTGAAGAACGAGATCCGCGCACATGGCATCCGAAACAGCCATCTGCTCTCCATCGCCCCGACCGGAACGATCTCGCTCGCCTTCGCCGACAACGCCTCCAACGGCGTCGAGCCGCCTTACGCGTGGACCTACCAGCGCAAGAAACGCATGCCCGACGGCTCGATGAGAACGTACGATGTGGAGGACCACGCGTGGCGGCTCTACCAGCACGTCGGCGGCGATGCGCAGGAGCTTCCGCCGGCCTTCGTCACCGCGATGGACATCTCGGCGCTCGACCACATGCGCATGGTCGCGGCCGTCGCCCCGTACGTGGATTCCGCGATCAGCAAGACGGTGAACGTGCCCGAGGACTATCCCTACGACCAGTTCAAGGATCTCTATCTCGAGGCGTGGAAGGCGGGCCTGAAGGGCATTACCACCTACCGGCCCAACAAGGTGCTCGGTGCGGTGCTTTCGGTGGCTCCCTCGCCGGAAGCGGAGCAGCCGAGCGATCTCGACATGACGGCCGACCGGCGCATCCGCCTCGAGGCCGCGCCGCAGCCCGCGCTCTCGAGCCTGCGTTGGCCGGGCCGCCCGAAGCTCGCGGCCGGCAATCCGTCATGGACCTACATGGTGGAGTCGCCCTTCGGCGAGTTCGCCATTTTTGTCGGCCACGTGGAAAACGGCGAGACGCATCCATTCGAGGTCTGGGTGAACGGGGCGGAGCAACCTCGTGGTCTCGGGGCCGTTGCCAAGACGCTGTCGATGGACATGCGCGCGCAGGACAGGGCGTGGCTGCGCATGAAGCTCGACATGCTCGCGCGCACGGCGGGTGACGACGCGTTCGAATGCGCGATGCCCCCGGACGGTGAGGTGCGGCCCGTGCCGAGCATGGTCGCGGCCTTTGCGCGCATCGTGCGCTACCGCGTGGATCAGCTCGGCGCGCTCGCGAGGCAGGACGGCGGCTCGCCGGTGCTCGACGCGCTCTTCGCGCGGAAGGAGCCCAAGACCGGGACCGATGGCACGATGTCCTGGACGGTGGACGTGCACAACCCGCGCGCGGGCGACGATTTCGTGCTGATCCTCAAGGAGCTGATCCTGAAGGGCGGGCAGCGCCGGCCGTACTCGGTCTGGATGGCCGGTGAATATCCGCGCGCGCTCGACGGGCTGTGCAAGCTCCTGTCGCTCGACATGCGTGTCATCGACCCGGCGTGGATCGGGATGAAGTTGAGAAAGCTCCTCAACTACTCCGAGCCCCTCGGCGATTTCATGGCGCGCGTCCCGGGCGAGCAGAAGCAGCAGAACTTCCCGAGCACCGTCGCCTATGTCGCGCGGCTCATCATTCATCGCTACGCGATGCTCGGCGTGCTCGACGAGCGCGGCTACCCGGTGAGCGAGATGGGCGTGCTCGAGATCCCGGAAGACGACCGTGTGGAATCCCGCGAGCGGCTCCCGTTCCGCCAGCTTCACGGCAAGCGCTGCAAGGAATGCGGCAATGCGGCGGTCATCCACAAGGACGGGTGCGAGTTCTGCACGGCGTGCGGGGCGATCGGCGCGTGCGGGTGAGCGGTAGCAGGATCGTCTTCCGCCAATGAGCTCACGGCCGCGCAAGGGCGGAAAACGATCCACCACGTGGAAACAGGACAACACGAGAAGTCCTTCACCCGCTGGAAATCCGCGCCTCACCGCGCAGACGCGGAAGGTTCTCCTGAAGCACTACCGCACGAAGTACGGCGTCCGCAGCCGCGGACGCAGTTAAGGATTCTCTGCACCAGATTGCAGAGATTCCTAGATGTCGCAGGCGAGGCCGAACTTCTCGCGCAGCTCGGCGGCGAGGTCGGCCGGTTTCTTCGCCAGAACAGCGCAGGCGGTGAAGTTGCCGTGCACCGTCCGCGTCTGCGTGTCGATGTAGGTCCAGTCGACGATGTCCGTGCGCTGGAACTGGTGGGTCCGTCCTGACCGCACGCGTTTCACGAGCACCGGGCGGTTATTGATCTTCCCGGAGAACGAATCGCCGTTCTGGGTGAAGTCGTCGATCCAGAAGTACTCGACGATATCGGGTTCCTCGGTGATGCTCACCTTCAGCGCGAACCCCCGCAGATGGGCGGGCGGAATCCTCGCGAGCTCCAGGAACTGATCGAGGCTCCCCCGCGCCTTGCTGAAAGCAAGCTCCATGACCGGATCGATCTTCGGCGCGGTCGCTTCATCGGTCTTTGCGCGAGCGGCGCGCATCTGCGCATGCAGCGGTCCCGCAGGAGCAGCGATGATCGCCATGGCTGCCACGACCAGCATCGCGAAACGCCCCGTTCTTCGTATCAGATTATCGTGGTCGTCACCGCGTGGCTGCATCGTCGGCTGCGGTGACCGGTGCCTCGTCGCCCCGTTCAACTCTCGGCATCTCATTGCCGTCCCCTGCTCAACGCGCTTCCAGGTTCGTTCTCGTCAGGCGCACTGCGTCGGCTGCTCGCCCGCCGGAGTCCCGCCGCATGGTATTTTGCGGTGGCCCTCCAGGATTGCCATTCTGCTCCCTTCAGTGAGATCCCAGTCCTCTCAAAACACGCGAGCGAGGCAAATCTCACATTCGGGCACATCGTGCGGCGCTCCCGCAACATGGACTCCGTGCCGCTTGTCACATGCGCTAAAAGGTTTAGCGGAAAGGCGGAACCGGCAAGGCCGCGGTGCGCTATCCTTTCGCCACGGAGCTTCCAACGGGAGAGTGCGCATGACGTCCCCGAGATCGATCAAGGTGTTTTTGGGCACCGCGGCCCTGGCCGCGGCCGCGCTGGCCGTGCTGCTGCCGGTCAACGTGTACGGCGATCCGCCGCCATGGGCCCCCGCTCACGGCTGGCGCAAGAAAAACGATCCGTACTACACCGGCTACAGCGGCAAGCGGTGGGACAAGGATTACGGTGTCGTTGAAGGCAGCTGCAACCGCGAGGCCGTGGGTGCCGTGCTGGGCGGCGTCGTGGGCGGCGCCGTCGGCTCGCAGATCGGCAAGGGCAGCAACCGCCAGGTGGCGATCGTCGTGGGAACCATTGCCGGCGCGGTGATCGGCGCGCAGATCGGCCGCGACCTCGACAATGCCGACCGCGCCTGCATGGGCCACGCGCTCGAGCTCGCGGGAGACAACCAGCGCGTGCGGTGGTCGAATCCGGACACCGGGACGACCTATCTCATTACACCGGTCAAGGGCTACGCGCGCAACGGACACACCTGCCGCGAGTTCAATCTGCAAACGACGCGCGGCGGCCGCACCGAGACCGGAAAAGGCCATGCCTGCCAGACCGGCGACGGAACCTGGCAGGTCCTCGGCTAGAAGAACCGGTCTCGCTCATTACCGTTCTCCCGCAGCGGGCGGCGGGCGGCGCACCGACGCGGTACAATTCCGCGCGTGCCTGACAACGGCAGATCCCTCGACGAAGCAACCGTCGCCCATGACCCGATCGCCCAGTTCGGGGAATGGTACGAGCGCGCGCTCGAGGTCGAGAAGCCCCTGCCTCACGCGGTTGCGCTCGCCACGGCAACCCGCAGCGGCCGCGTCTCCGCGCGCATGGTCCTCCTGAAGAGCTTCGACGCCCGAGGGTTTGTCTTTTTTACGAACTATCGCAGCCGCAAGGGGCAGGAGCTTGCGCGCAACGGAAACGCGACGCTCCTCTTCTACTGGGGCGGCCTCTCGCGCCAGGTGCGTGTCGAGGGGCGCGTTACAAAGGTGGCCCGCCGGGAATCGGATGACTATTTCGCGACCCGCCCGCGCGGCAGCCAGCTCTCGGCATGGGCCTCACCGCAAAGCGAGTCCATCCCCGATCGGCAGGCGCTTGAGCAGTGCATGATGGAGCTCTCGCGCTGGTATCCGGATGCCGTGCCGCGACCGGCACACTGGGGCGGATACCGGCTGGCGCCCGAGACAATCGAATTCTGGCAGGGGCGCGAAGACCGGCTGCACGACCGCATTCTCTACCGCCGCACTCGTGGCGGGCACTGGAAAATCCAGCGCCTCGCGCCTTGAGCGCGTCTTCCTCCCTCATTCCTGATCCGCGACCGGTTCGCGCATGGTGACGAACTCCTCGGCCAGGGTGGGGTGAATGCCAATGGTGGCATCGAGCTGCGCCTTGGTGACATTGCAGTTGAGCGCAACGGCAAAGCCCTGGATCACTTCGCCCGCCTCGGGGCCCACCATGTGCACACCCAGTACCCGGTCGCTCTTGCGGTCGATGACAAGCTTCATCAGCGACTGCTCGCCCCGGCCGGTCAGCGTGTGCTTGAGCGGCGTGAATGTTGAGCGATAGATCGTGATCTCCAGGCCGCGTTCTCGCGCCTCGTCCTCCGAGAGGCCCACGGTCCCGACGTTGGGATGGGAGAAGATCGCCGTTGCGACATTCTCATAGCTCATGCTGCGCCGCCCCTCGTTGAAGAGCCGGTCGGCCACGACCATGCCCTCGGCCAGGGCCACCGGCGTCAGCAGCACGCGGTCCGTGACGTCCCCGATGGCGTGAATGGACGGCACGCTGGTCTGGTAGCGCTCGTCGACCACGACGGCGCCGTTCGCGTCGAGCTCCACGCCGGCGCGCTCCAGTCCGAGTCCCCTGACGTTGGGGGTACGGCCCGTCGCGAGCATCACGCCGTCGCTCTCGAGCACGGCGCCGTCCGACAGCGCGCTGCGCAACGATCCGTTCCTCGAAATGGCCGCCACGTTGCAGCTGTAGCGGATTGCTATTCCCTTCGCCGCCATCTGCTCGCCCAGGAACCGGCCGAGATCGGCGTCGAAAGTGCGCAGCAGCCGCTCGCGCCGGTAGACGAGGGTCGTGTGCACGCCGAGACCGTTGAAGATCGAAGCGAACTCGACCGCGATGTAGCCCCCGCCCACCACGACGACGCGCCGCGGGAGCCTGTCCAGGTGAAACGCCTCGTTGGACGTGAATCCGAGCTCGGCACCCGGGATTTCGGGCTTCATCGGCCAGCCTCCCGTCGCGACCAGGATATGCTGTGCCGTGATGCGCCGCCCGCCGACCTCCACGGTGTGCGGGTCGACGACGCGCGTGCGCGCGCTGAAGATCTCGACGCCGGATGCCTTCAGAAGCCGCTCGTATACGCCGTTCAGGCGCAGAATCTCCCGGTCCTTGTGCTCGAGCAGCGTCTTCCAGTCGAAGGCGGGCTCGCCCGTGCGCCAGCCATAGGCGGCCGCGTCCTCGAAGTCCTCGTGGAAATGCGCGGCATAGGCGAAGAGCTTCTTCGGAATGCAACCCACGTTGACGCAAGTGCCGCCGAGGTAGCGCTCTTCGGCGATCGCCGTGCGCGCGCCGTAGCCCGCGGCGAAACGGCTGGCCCGCACACCGCCCGATCCGGCGCCGATGGTGAACAGATCGTAGTCGTACTTGGGCACGGGCGTGATCGTCGCACATCCGGCGCGGTTCCACCAAACCGCTCCAAACGCCGGCGCCGCATCCCGCTATAATCGCTCCATGCGCGCCCGACTCCATCGATCCACCGTATTGCGGCGCGCCATCCTCTAATGCCGCCCGTCCTTCGGGGCGTCGCCCTGCTCACGCTTCCGGCGGCGGTCCTGGCGGGGGCTTTCCTCTTCGTCTTCTACAGTGCGGCATTGCCGCGCCCGCTGTCCGGGCTCGAGATCCATGCGCCGTACCTCGCATTCGCGATCGGCGCGGTGCTCGCGGTGACGTTCAAGCGCGGACGCGTGCTGGCAGCGCTGGTGGTGCTGCTCATCGCCTATGTGGCGCAGCAGCTGTGGCTCCAAGCGGGCGTCGACAGCCTGCGCGCGCGAACGGTCTATCTTGCCCTGGGCCTTTTCGTCCCGCTGAACCTCGCGGTGCTCGCTTTCGTCCCCGAGCGCGGAACGCTCAACCGCCACGGCGCTCTGCGCCTCGCCGTGCTGGCCGCACAGGCCGCTCTGACGGCGTGGATCATCTGGAGCGGAAGCACGGGCCTCGTCGCTGCGGCCTACCATCCTTTCCTCGGTCGCGGCGCAGTGAGCGCCGGACATCTGCCTCAACTCTCCATCCTCGTCATTGCGCTCGGGCTGCTTGCCACGCTCTTCGCCACTTTCCTGACGCGCTCGGCAATCAACGCGAACCTTGCAGGCGCGATCGTCGCCTTTGCCGTCGGAGCCCATGTCATCGGTGCATCGACCGCGTTCTCGGTCTTCATTGCGGCGGCCAAGGTCATGTTGACGGTCGGTGTGCTGCAGGACACCTTTCGCATGGCATTCCGCGATGAGCTGACAGGCCTGCCCAGCCGGCGCGCTCTCAACGAGCAGTTGATGGCGGTGCCGCGCACCTACACCATCGCGATGCTCGATGTCGACCACTTCAAGAAATTCAATGACACCTATGGCCACGACCTGGGCGATCAGATTCTCAGGATGATCGCCGGGCGCATTGCCCGGGTCGGAGGCGGCGGCAGGGCGTTCCGCTATGGCGGCGAGGAGTTCACGGTCCTGTTTCCGGGAAAAGGCCTCGGGGAAGCGGTTCCCTTTCTGGAGGCGCTGCGCGAGAATGTGGAAGCGTATCAGCTCGCATTGCGCGCTTCGGACCGGCCGAAGAAATCGAAGGGAAGCAAGCGCCAGCGCGGCGGCTGGCGCGCGAAGCGGTCGGTGTCCGTGACGATCAGCATCGGTGTCGCCGAGCGAAACGAGCGGCTCCCCACTCCGGAGGAAGTCATCCAGGCGGCAGACCGCGCGCTCTATCGGGCGAAGGAGAAAGGACGAAACCAGGTGAGCCGGTGAACCCGTTCACGCAGCTCGTGGTCGCCTCCGTGGTGTTTCTCGCCACGCATTTCGTGTCGAGCACTCCTCTGCGCGCGCGGATCGTCGCCGCAGCCGGAGAGAAGGCCTATCTCGGGCTCTACAGCGTCGTCGCGGCCGCGGCGCTCGGCTGGATGATCTACGCCTACTATCGCGCGCCCTTCGCAAGCCTGTGGTACGTGCCGTGGCTGCGTTATGCGCCCCTTGTAATCATGCCCTTCGCGCTCATCCTGATCGTTTGCGGCCTCTCCACGCGCAACCCGACCATGGTCGGGCAGGAGCGCCTGCTCGAATCGCAGGAAGCGGCGCGCGGGATCCTGCGCGTTACGCGGCACCCGCTGATGTGGGGCGTTGCGCTGTGGGCCGCATCGCACGTGCTCGCGCGCGGGGACGCGGCAGGCGTGCTCCTCTTCGGAACGTTCCTGGTGCTGGCGCTCTGCGGCACGGCCCTCGCCGACCGCCGCAAGGCGCGCGCCCTGGGTGAGCGCTGGCAGCGCTTCGCCGCCGTCACTTCCCATGTGCCGTTTGCCGCGGTGGCGGCCGGCCGGCAGAGCTTCGCGCCGGCCGAGCTCGGGTGGGCCCGGCCGGCCCTGGGAATCGCGCTCTATATCGGCCTGCTCCTGCTCCACCCCGCGATCTTCGGGGCACGGCCGTACTGACGCGCGTCCCGCCGCCAGCCTCCGTCGGCCGCGCCGCTCAGCTACAATCGCGCACTTCCTGCTGCCTCGCGCGCATATGCAGCCCTCCTCTTACGTCCAAAGCCGCGCGTTCGAGACGCTGCTCGCATGGTATTTCGTGTCGGTCTGGGGCTCGGGCTTTATCGCCACCAAGATCGGCCTGCAGCATGCAGCGCCGTTCACGTTCCTCACTCTGCGATTCGCCTTCGGTCTCGCGTGCCTCATTCCCATCGTTCTCATCACCCGGCCGCGCTGGCCCGGATCGCGGCGCGAGCTGGGGCATGTGATCGCCGGCGGGCTTCTCATGCACGCCGTGCATCTTTCCGGCAGCCACTACACGCAGTACCTCGGCATGTCCGCCGGCATCACGGCGCTCATCCTCTCGGTGCAGCCTCTGCTCACCGCGCTCATCGCCGCGCAGTGGATGAATGAGCGGCTCTCAACCCGCCAATGGTCGGGCATTGCAACCGGGCTGGCGGGCGTTGCGCTCATCGTCTGGCACAAGGTCGACGTGCACGAGGCGAGCATCGGCAGCCTGATCGCAGTCTTGATTGCGCTTGCCGGAGTTACCGCGGGGACGCTCTACCACCGTGTTTTCTGTCCGGTCGTGGACCTGCGCAGCGCCGCCCTGCTGCAGTTCGCCGTGACCATTGCCGCGCTCTCCCCGCTCGCGTGGCTCGCGGAGGGGTTCGTGGTGGAATGGTCCTGGTCGCTCGCAGGCTCCATTGCCTTTCTCGTGATCGGAGCCTCCATCCTGGCCGTCAGCGCACTGCACATCCTCATGCGGCGCGGCCAGGCGACGCGCGTGACGAGCCTCGTTTATCTCACGCCGATCTTCGCCGTCGGGCTCGAACTCATCATGTTCGGGGAAATTCCGAGCGTCCTGTCGATCGTGGGCATCGTCGTCACCTGCTTTGGCGTGGCACTCGTCGCGGGCAGGTAGAATCCGGGTTTTCGCTGCACGGCGCGCCCCTTGAGCATCTGGCTCATCTTCTTCCTCACCGTATTCACGCACCTGTCGTTCGCCGGCTGCCGCTTCATTCTTGCGCTCACCGCGATCCACTTCGAGGCCACGCCGTTCACCATCGGCGTGATCCTGTCTCTCCTCGCGATCGTGCCCATGATCTTCGCGGTGAGCTGGGGCCGCTTCGTTGATCGCGTCGGCGTGCGGGGGCCAATGCTGGCCGGCGTTGCCGCGATCTTTGCGGCAATGATCCTCGGCTGGGCTGTGCCGCGGCTCGAGATGCTGTTCGTCGTGAGCACGGTGGCCGGGTCCGGATTCATCCTATATCACATCGCCGTGACCCAGGCAGCGGCCGCCATCGGGATGCCCGAGCAGCGCGTGCGCAATTTCAGCCTGCTCGCGCTCGCTTTCTCCGCGTCTTCCACGCTCGGTCCGATCCTCGCGGGCTTCGCCGTCGACGGCATCGGGCATCATGGCGCCTTTCTCGCGCTCGCGTCAGGCGTGCTGATCAATCTCGTCGTGTTGCTGAGGAAGCACGTCGCGATTCCGCGGCAGGACGCTCCCGTCCCTGCCTCGGCCAGCCAGCGCCTGATCGATCTCGTGCGAATGCCAGGCATGCTTCCCGTCTTCGTCGTGGCCGGGAGCCTTTCCATCGCGTGGGATCTCTTCACCTTCGTCATGCCGATATACGGCACGCGGATCGGCCTGTCGGCCTCCATGATCGGTCTCATCCTCGGGATGTTCGGCGTCGCGGTGTTCGTCGTCCGCCTGGTCCTGCCCCTCGTCGCGCAGCGCGTGCGTGAATGGAACACGCTGATCGCGGCCATGTTCCTCACCGGCGCCGTGCTCGTCGCGTTTCCCCTCGTCGAGGGCGTGGAGCTCCTGATGATTCTCTCGTTTCTGCTCGGTCTCGGCCTGGGCGGCACTCAGCCTCTGGTCCTCGCGCTGCTCTACGAGCGCGCGCCTCCGGGGCGCGGCGCCGAGGCGGTTGGCGTTCGCACAGTGCTGCTCAACTTCGCGCAGGCGAGCGTGCCGCTTGCTTTCGGCGCGCTCGGCTCGGCGCTCGGCATGGTGCCGGTCTTCTGGGCGATGGGCGCCGGCCTCGTTGCGGCGGCGTACGCGGTGAACCGCAGGCGCCAGCGGCCGGCCATAAAATGAAAACGGGGCTGCGAATTCGCAGCCCCGCCGCGGTTACTGCTGTCCTGATTCCGCCTAGCCCAGGTGATTGTTCACGAGGCGCGTCATCTCGAACATCGACACCTGGCCGCGACCGCCGAAAACGGGGCGCAGCTTCTCGTCGGCGTTGATCATGCGCCGGTTGGTCCTGTCCTGCAGCCCGTTGCGCTTGATGTAGGCCCACAGCTTCTTCGTCACCTCAGTGCGGGGCATCGGGCTCGAGCCGACGACGGCGGCCAGCATGGCATCCGGCCTCATCGGCTTCATGAACGCCGGGTTCGGCTTGCGCGCGCTCTTTTTCTTCTTCGCGGGCCTGCGGGCGGCCTTGCGAACTTTCTTCCCTTTCTTACTGCTCTTCTTTCTCTTCGCCATATCTATCTCCCAGAGTAGCGCCCGTACGGCGCGTGTGGTTGGAAACTACTGCGAACGATGATTTAAGAGCGAAGGATGCCAATGTCCAGGTGACCTTGCAAGACCTTTTTTCTCTCGAGACGCGGGTGAACTCGCCGCGCGGGTGCCCGATGTTTGCTTGCGCGCATCGCGGCGACGCCCGCTCCGCTTGCGCGGCATCGCGTTGAGCGCCGCTCGCGGCGAGGCGCGCTACAATCCGGCGTAGGCATGAAGTCAAGGACTTACCCTAGGAAGTTCAAGGCGGTGGATTCGTCAAGCCGGCGCTGCCTGCCATGAGCGCGGCCCCCATCACCCTCGCCGTGCATGGAGGCGCCGGGGACATTGCCGGCGGCCCGCACAGCGCCCAGCGCGCGGTGCTCGCAGACGCGCTGCGCGCCGGCCACGGGGTGCTGGCTGCCCGGGGGTCCGCGGTCGACGCGGTCGTCGCGGCGGTGAGCGTTCTGGAGGATTCGCCGCATTTCAACGCCGGCCACGGATCGGTCTTCACTGCTGCCGGAACGCATGAACTGGACGCCGCGGTGATGGACGGCGCAAGCGGCCGAGCGGGCGCCGTCGCCGCCGTTACCCGCGTGCGCAATCCCGTGGTGGCAGCCGCGCTCGTGATGCGCAATTCCCACTGGGTCATGCTATGCGGAGCCGGCGCGGAGCAGTTCGCAGCCAATCACGGTGCGAGGATGGTCGATCCGTCTTACTTTTTTACCCGGTCGCGCCGCGAGCAGCTCGAGCGCGCCCGCAAGCGGCGCAGCGTGGACCTCGACCACGATGGCGCGTCGCGCGTGCAACCCGGCAGCGAGGAAGACGGAACGTCATACGGCACATGTGGCGCGGTTGCGCTTGACGCGGCGGGCAATCTCGCGGCGGCGACCTCGACCGGCGGGCTCACCAACAAGCCGCCGGGGCGAGTGGGCGACTCGCCGATCATCGGGGCCGGGACCTATGCCGAAAACGCGACCGTCGCGGTTTCAGCAACCGGCATCGGCGAGGTGTTCATGCAAACGGTCGCAGCCCATGATATCGCGGCGCTGGTGCGCTACGCGGGCCGGAGTGCGCTTGAAGCGGCCGAGGAGGTGATTTTGCGCAAGCTTGCGCGTGCCGGCGGACGCGGCGGCGCAATCGTGCTCGATTGCGGCGGCAATCTCGCGATGGTCTACAACACCGGCGGCATGTACCGCGGCGTCGTTCGCGCCGACGGGAAGCCCGAAGTTGCCATCTGATCTAGCCGGACTTCTTGCGCTTCGCCAGGAATTCCTTGCGGAACTTGATGACCTTCGGCGCCACGACGAACATGCAGTATGGCTGGGCCGGATTGCGCGCAAAGTATTCCTGGTGATCCTCCTCCGCGACGTGAAAAGTCGACGCGGGCACGACCTCGGTCACGATCGGACCATCCCAGAGCTTCCCGGCGTTGAGTCGAGCGACCGTCTCTTCGGCCGCCGTTTTCTGTTCCGGCGAATGAAAGAAGATTGCCGAGCGGTACTGCGTTCCCGCGTCGTTGCCCTGCCGGTTCAGCGTCGTCGGATCGTGGATCACGAAAAACACTTCGAGCAGCTCCTTGAACGAGATGACCGCCGGGTCAAACGTGATCCTCACGACCTCGGCGTGCCCGGTCCTGCCCTCACAGACCTCCCGGTACGTCGGCGCGGTCGTCTGCCCCCCCATGTAGCCGGACTCGACGGACTCGACTCCCTTGACCTCGTCGAAAACCGCTTCCAGGCACCAGAAACACCCGCCGGCGAGCGTCGCCACCTCTTTGCCATTCGGGGCCGCTGTCGTCGGTGTCATGCGTGTAGCTCCTTCAAGAGCGTCGGGAAAGCTGATACGGTCCGGCGAGTGTATCGGATTCGCGGCGCCGCCGGCATCCCGCCCTGCCGCGCCGCGATCCCAGGGTACCCCCGTCCCTGCTAGGCAGCAGCCTTGAGAGAAGGCCATGGTTCCGGGCGAACAGCCCCGCGGCTGCCGCGACCGGCGGACGGCACGAAGGGCCTCGACCGGCGGAACCACGGATGGAACAAGAGTTGTCCCACGCGCCCGAGACTGGCATGGCGCGAGATGAGCCGCGCCATCCGGCCGAGAAAGTCCTGGTAGCCGAGCTGCGACACCGTGGGCGTTCCGTACCAGTGCGCCCCGAGAGCGAAGAAAGCGATGGCGACATCGATGTCACGAGCGGCGCGCGAGGTCTCGAGCACGGCACGGCAGGCAGCTATAAAACCGACGCGCCCGGTGCCCGCACGGCGACCGACACGCGGCCTGAAGAACTCGAAGCAATGGACGTGATCCCCCGCCGCAGCTGCCGCCAGCTCGCGCAGCGCCGGGTCATCGGCGCAATGTGCGATGGCACGATAGAAGGCCGCCGCCAGCGACTCCACTGCGCAGCACTCGAGCCCCGCGAGCCCCGGGCTGCGGAGGCCCGCCGCGCGGCCCGGGCGCTGCCCGTACGCACTGCAGAAATCCTCGTAGGCGCCCGACCAGTCGAATTCGGGCCAGGTCGCCTCGATGTACGCGCGCAGCTCACGGCTGCGTGCTTCCCGCTGGGGACCCCAGACGTTCTCAACCCAGTCCGCCGCATCCGGTTCTGCCGCCACCGCGGCACCAAGGCGGCTCGCGTGGCGCGGTGCCGACGCCTCGAGAAACGAGGCTGCGGCAAGCGCGTGGAACAGCAACGGGTTGAAGCGTACCAGCGTTCGCGCGCGGTTATTGTCCAATGACGGACGTGCCTGGGTGATATTCGCGGTGGCGTGCATGGCGACCCTCCTCTTCTGGTTCCGATCGACGTTTCCCCTGCGCCGGCTTTCTGCGTCGCGGCGTGCGCGGATCATGGCCGCTGCGAGCTGCGCGCCCAAGCACTATTCCGCGCGTGGCCGCCGGTTTGCCCGGAGGTAGCAATAGGTGATACCTTGCCCGGAAACAGGGGAGGGGAGCGCCATGGCACACAGCGCCGCGATGGTCGATGTCCTCAAGCGGGAGCTGAAGGCGCGCGGCGTCACCTACGCGCACGTGGCGCGCAAGCTCGGACTGAGCGAGGCCAGCATCAAGCGGATGTTCTCGCGGCGCAGCTTCACGCTTCACCGCCTCGACCAGGTGTGCGAGCTCGCCAACACCGAGTTCTCCGATCTCGCGCGAGGCCTGCAGCAGGAAGAAAAGCTCGTCTCCCAGCTGACCTACGAGCAGGAAAAAGAGATCATCTCCGACTGCAAGCTTTTCCTCGTCGCCGTCTGCGCGTTGAACCACGTGAGCATGGAGCAGATCGTGGCCGCGTACGACCTCTCGAGAGCCGAGTGCATCCAGCTCCTGGCGCGGCTCGATCGCCTGGGATTCATCCAGCTGCAACCGGGAAACCGCATCAGGCTTCTGGTGGCGCCCAATTTCTCCTGGTTGACGGATGGCCCGATCCAGCGTTTCTTCAAGCAGCAGGCGCACAATGAGTACTTCCGCTCGCGCTTCGACCGCCCGGACGAGTACATGATCGTCGTGAACAGCATGCTCTCCCGGACCTCGAGCGCCTCGATCGTCGCGAAGCTGAAGCGCCTGGCGCGCGAATGCTCCGATCTGCACCGCGAGGACGCGCGCCTGCCTCTCGGCGAGCGCTCTGCAATGAGCATCCTCCTCGCCGTGCGCCATTGGGAACTGCAGGCGTTCGCCGAACTGCGGCGCAAGAAGCCTCAACGGCAATTCGGGGCATTGGCGCGCATCGGCCGCTGACGCTGCCGGGACCATTCCGGTTTGGCAGAGGCTTCCAAAGCGGGCTTGTTTCTCGACCCGGCGGCAACGGAGAGGGTTCGCGCGCGCGTCGCCAGTCTCGAGGCGGCCCGCGGCGTCGAAGTGGTGACGGCGGTCACGGCGCGCGCTGACTCGTACCCCGAGGTGCCATGGAAGGCGTTCGCGCTGGGCGTGTCCCTGGCAGCGCTTGCTGCGACGATCGTGGCACTGCTCGCCCCTGGGTGGGATGCTTTCCAGGCCGTTGTGGAGACCGCCGTAGCCGTGCTGGCGGCGGGAAGCGTGCTGGCGCTCGCCACCGTCTGGATCACCCCGCTCGCGCGCCTCCTCATTCCCGCCGAGCGCCGTGAAGTCGAGGCAAGGCAGTACGCGCAGGCGCTTTTTCTCGAGCATGAGCTCCACCGCACCCGGCGACGCGACGGCATCCTCATCCTGGTGAGCCTGCTCGAGCACCAGGTCGTCGTGCTTGCCGATCGTGGCGTCAGCGGGAGGGTCGGGCAGGGCGCGCTCGAGCAGGTGGTTGCCGCCGTGACGGCCGCGCTCTCGGGCGCGGGCGTCGCCGACGCGCTGCTGGCGGGCCTCGCGCGGCTCGAGGAAGTTCTCGCGCAGCACGGCTTCAGCGCGCCTGCTGACGATACGAACGAGCTTGCCGACGCCGTCATTCAGCGGCGGGATCCGCCGTGAGGCCGTTCGCTTGCGCCCTGCTTTTCGCGCTTATCGCATGCGCTGCCCCGGCCGTTGCGCATGCCGCCGAGGTGCCCTACCTCACCGGGCGGGTCGTGGACAACGCAGAGATACTGGACGCCAATACGCGGCGGCGGCTATCCGACGTTCTGCGGCAGCACGAGCAGAAGAGCGGCAACCAGATTGCGGTGCTCACCGTGCCGACGATACATGGGGAGAGCGTCGAGGAGTATGCGGTGCGGGTGTTCGAGCAATGGAAGCTCGGGCAGAAAGGGAAGGACAACGGGATCCTGGTGCTGGTCGTGCCACAGGACCGCCGGATGCGAATCGAGGTGGGATACGGCCTCGAGGGCGTGGTGACCGATGCTCATGCGAGCCGGATCATCCGCAATGTCATGACGCCGCGATTCCGGGCCGGTGACTTCAAAGGCGGGATCGCGCGCGGCGTGGACGCCCTCATCGCGCAGCTCGAGGGCAGGCAGGCCGCGCTGGGACCCGAGCCTCCACGCGCGAAGAGGTCGGCCGGGGCAAAATCCGAGTTCATCAAGGCGCCGAAGATGGCGCTCCATGAAAAGGTGCTCTTTGGCGCCTTCATCTTCGGCATCATCGGGCTTTTCACGTTCATTGGGATCGCGACGCCCGGGATGGGCTGGTTCCTTTATTTCTTCCTGATCCCGTTCTGGGCCATGTTCCCGGTAGTGATCTTCGGCAGCAGCATCACGTTCTACATTCTTCTCGCCTATCTCGTGGGCTTCCCCATTGCCAAGATCCTGCTCTCGCGCTCGGATTTTTACCGTCGCGCCGCCGAGGAGCTCAAGAAGAAGGGTGTGGCCCGTGTCGGGGGCTTTACGATCGGCGGGGCCAGCTCGGGCTCGCACGGCTCGTGGAGTTCGAGCGGTGGTTTTTCCGGGGGCGGGTTCTCGGGGGGCGGCGGCAGCTCGGGCGGCGGCGGGGCCTCCGGGAGCTGGTAGGCCCGTGTACAGAGGCCCAGGCCCGCGGCAGCCTTGAAGCAGCTACTTCTCCTGGGTGGCGGGCACAGTCACGTCGAGGTGATTCGCCGCCTCGCGCTGGAGCCCGTTCGCGGAGTTTCTCTCACGCTGGTGAGCCCGGACCGCCATACGCCCTATTCGGGCATGCTGCCGGGGTTCATCGCGGGCCACTACCGCTTCGACGAATGCCACATCGACCTTGAGCCGCTGTGCGCCGCTGCCGGAATTGTGTTCCGTCGCGCCATGGCGAGGGCCCTCGATCCGGATGCCGGCAGCGTCTCGTGCTCGGATGGAAGCAGGCTCGACTATGACATGCTTTCAGTCGACATTGGTTCCACGCCCGATGTCCGGGCAATCGCGGGAGCCCTCGAGCACGGCGTCCGCGTCAAACCGGTGAGCGAGCTGCTCGGTGCCTGGAACGGCATCCAGGCCGCGCTGCGCGCCGGCCATCGCCTGTCCCTGGCGATCATCGGAGGCGGCGCCGGCGGCGTCGAGCTTGCCGCAGCCATGCACTACCGGTTGCAGCAAGAAGCGTCATCGGGCATGGCGAGTCTTGCTCTTCTTACCGACGCGGAGTCGATATTGCCCGGGCACCCCGCCCGCGTGCGGCGCGTTTTCGAGCGCGTGTTGCGCGAGCGCGGTATCGACGTCCGCCGCCGCGCCAAGGTGACATCAATTTCACAAGGACGGGTCCATTGCGCCGACGGAAGCGCGCTCCCGGCGGGCCATGCGATCATCGTGACAGGCGCCAGTGCGCCAGGATGGATCGAGGCCAGCGGACTCGCCACCGACGCGCGCGGTTTCATCGCGGTCGACGATCATCTGCAATCCGTCTCGCATCGAAACGTGTTCGCGGCCGGAGACATTGCCTCGATGATCGATCATCCGCGTCCCAAGGCGGGCGTCTATGCGGTGCGACAGGGTCCGATACTGTACGAGAACCTGGGCCGCGCGCTTGGCGGTCAGCCCCTGCGCCGCTACGTTCCCCAGAAGAACGCATTGGCGTTGATCAGCACGGGAAACCAGCACGCCGTCGCCACATGGAACGGCATCGCGTTCGAGGGCGATTGGGTCTGGCGCTGGAAGGATCGAATCGATCGTCGCTTCATGGCGACATACCAGCGCGTCCCGGCATGAGAATGTTCCACGACGGTGCATCCCGCGCTGCATGTAAGCCGGCCGTAAGCGCAGCGTAAGCGCCGTGTAATGTTCGAGTGATCGTCATGCAAGTGAGCGTAAGCCCGGGGAAAGTAGTGAAACACTTTGTAATACTTCGTGTGCCGCGCATGCCGCAGGCTTAAAGTGCGCTCGTTGGAAATTTCTCCAACCCAAATTCTCAAAGGAGCACACGATGAAACGCAAGACACTTATCGCGCTGGCAGTCGCTTCGCTGTTTGCTGCCCCGTTTGCCTATGCTGCTTCCGGCATGGACAAGACCCTGCAGGGATCGGTAATCGCGATGACTGATGCGGTTCCGGACCAGCAAGAGGACAATGCCGATCTCATCCGGTTGCCCAATCCGGTCCTGATGGCCGAAGGTGACGAGAAGAAGGACGGCGAGTCGAGCCAGCTGATTGCCGATTCGCATGAAGAGAAGAAGGAAGGCGAGTCGACCCAGCTGATCGCCGATTCGCATGAAGAGAAGAAGGAAGGCGAGTCGACCCAGCTCATTGCCGAAGGCGAAGACAAGGAAAAGAGCGAGAGCGCCGACCTGATCGCGTAAGCAACGGAACAGCCTCCCCCTGCCAGACGTCAAGTCTGGCAAGCAGGGCGCACCGGTCACACGGCCGGTGCGCCCCTGCTCTTTCTGCTAATCGATCGTCACGCGCGCAAATTTCCGCTTGCCGACCTGCACGACGCAGATCTCTCCCCGGGCAAGCTTCAGCGCCTTGTCGGTTACTTTCTCGCCATTCACTTTCACGCCGCCCTGCTCGATCATGCGCAGCGCCTCGGAGGTGCTGGCCGTAAGGCCCGCCTGCTTCAGGACCTGAGACAGCGCGAGCCCGTCTTCCTTCGCGGTAAGGCTCACCTCGCGGATGTCCTGGGGAACCTCGTCGCGCTTGAAGCGCGCTTCGAAATCGGCGTGCGCAGCCGCGGCCGCGGCTGCCCCGTGAAAGCGGGAAACGATCTCCCGGGCGAACGCCACCTTGACGTCGCGCGGGTTGGCGCCGGCAGCCACATCCCGTTTCCACCGCTCAACGGTCTCCGGTGCCTCGAACGACAGCAGGTCGATGTAACGCCACATGAGATCGTCCGACACCGACATGAGCTTGCCGAAGATCTCCGCCGGCGGCTCGGTCACGCCGACGTAGTTGCCGAGCGATTTCGACATCTTGCTCGTCCCGTCCAGGCCCTCGAGCAGCGGCATCGTGAGAATGCATTGCGGCGGCTGGGCGAAATGCTTCTGCATCTCGCGCCCCATGAGCAGGTTGAACTTCTGGTCTGTGCCGCCGAGCTCGAGATCCGCCTTCAGGGCCACCGAGTCGTAGCCCTGCACGAAGGGATAGAGGAACTCGTGGACCGCAATCGGGTGCCGGGCCTGGTAACGCTTGTGGAAGTCGTCGCGCTCGAGCATGCGGGCGACGGTATAGGTCGACGCGAGGCGGATCATGTCCGCGGCGTTGAGCTTTTCCATCCATGTCGAGTTGAACGCGACCTCGGTGCGGGCGCGGTCGAGGATCTTGAAAACCTGCTCGGCATAGGTTGCGGCATTGGCCTGCACCTCCGCGCGCGTGAGCGGCGGGCGTGTCGTATTGCGCCCCGACGGATCGCCGATCATTCCCGTGAAGTCGCCGATGAGAAAGATGACGTGATGCCCCAGATCCTGAAGATGCTTCAGCTTGTTGAGCAGCACCGTGTGGCCCAGATGCAGGTCTGGTGCAGTGGGATCGAATCCAGCCTTGACGCGCAGCGGCCGCCCGGCAAGGAGTTTGTCCTTGAGCTCCTGCTCGACGAGCAATTCGTCACAGCCGCGCTTGATGATCTCGAGCTGTTGCTCGGCAGCCTTCACAATCGGCATGCAATCATGGTCCGGATGGTTTCACATCGTAGAATATGATCTTTGCCCCTGCGGCTAATTCTGCTAAGCTTGCCGCACCTGGAAAAACTCAGGGAAATCATGCAGCAAGCGCAAGGTGCTCATGCAATTCTAGCGCAAAAGGCCGCGCGCCTCATCGGCAGCTCGGGAGGTCGGCGCTGGATCGTTGTCCTGGTTCTCCCCTTCCTGATGGCATTTGCCGCGTTCGCCTTCGCGCCCAACACGATACCCAGCAAGATCGCGATCACGCAGGTCATTGAGGAACTCGAGCTTCCGATACCGCGAGCCGACGCAGGTTCCGAACCCGGTTACTGGCACGAGGAGCGCATTCAACGCGGCGACCGCGCCGCCACGCTGCTCCGGCGCCTTGGCACGAACGATGCGGACGTGAAGGCGTTTGTCCACGCGACTCTTTCGGCGAGGATGCTGCGCCAGCTCATTCCCGGGCAATCGGTGCGCGCCTATCAGACTGCCGATGGAAAACTGCTCGCCTTCCGCTACCAGAACGATGGCGAAGTGCTCGACGTCAAGCGCGACGGAGACGGGTTCCGTGTGAGCGAGGGAACGGTCGAGCTCGAGCGGCGGGTGCTGGTCGCTTCGGGTGAAGTCGATACCTCGTTGTTCGGCGCCACCGACGCTGCGCGGCTGCCGGACAGCATCGCGATCCAGATTGCCGATATCTTTGCGACCGACGTGGACTTCCACCGCGATCTCCGCCGCGGGGATCGCTTCGCCGTCGTCTACGAGGTGCTCTACGACCAGGGGGAGCCGGTCCAGACCGGGCGGATCCTCGCCGCCGAGTTCGTGAACGACGGCAAGGCCTACCGGGCGCTCTGGTTTGAATACGCCAAGGGACAGGGCGGGTATTACACGCCGTACGGCACCAACATCCGCAAGGCGTTCCTGCGCTCGCCGCTCGAATTCTCCCGTGTCACCTCGGGCTACACCAACCGCCGCTACCACCCGATCCTGCAGGAATGGCGCGCCCACCGCGGCGTCGACTACGGCGCCCCTGCCGGCACGCGCGTGCGGGCGACGGGGGACGGTGTCGTCAAGTTCTACGGCTGGAAGGGCGCCTACGGCAACCTCGTAGTGTTGCGCCACCAGTCCCAGTACACGACCTGGTATGCGCACCTGTCACGATTCGCCAAGGGGCTGCGCCGGGGCAAGCGCGTGCTGCAAGGCGAAACCATAGGCTACGTCGGAATGACGGGGCTTGCGACCGGGCCACATCTGCATTACGAGTTCCGCATCAACGGCGTGCACCGCAACCCGCTGAAAGTCGTGCTGCCCCCGGCCCCCCCGATCCAGGCGGCGCAGCGTCCGGCGTTCGACGCGGCAGCAGCGCCACTGGTGGAGCTGCTCGAAATCCTGCGCGGCACTTATCTCGCGCGCCTCGATTGAGGGCAGGCCTTTACATCGGCCTGATGTCGGGGACGAGCATCGACGGCATCGATGCCGTGCTCGCCGCGCCGCGGGGAAATCGCCTTCAAGTAAAGGCCGCCTTCCACCGCCCGTTCTCGCCGCGTCTGCGCGGGCGCCTGCTGGCGCTGCAAGCACCTGGCCCGGATGAGTTGCGCCGCGCCGCCATTGCAGCCAATCAGCTGACGCGAGCCTACGCGGCCGCGGTTCGATCTCTCCTCTCACGCGCCCGGGTCGCGCCCGGCGGGATTGCCGCGATCGGCTGTCACGGGCAAACGGTCAGGCACCAGCCGGGCGCCGGCTACACGCTTCAGCTTGTCAATGGCGCCCTCCTTGCGGAGCTCACGGGAATCGACGTCGTATGCGACTTTCGTGGCCGGGATATCGCGGCGGGCGGCGAGGGCGCCCCTCTCGTGCCCGCCTTTCACAGTGCCGCCTTTCGCGCCCGGCGTCGCAGCCGCGCCGTAGTCAATATCGGGGGCATGGCCAATTTGACGAGCCTCACCGCGCACGGCCCGGTGACCGGGTTCGACTGCGGTCCGGGCAACTGCCTCCTGGATGCATGGATAGGCGCCCGCCGGCATCGGCAATACGACCGGGGCGGTGCCTGGGCGGCGCGGGGGCGAGTCCTGCCGCGCCTGCTCGAAAAGCTCCTGGCCGACCCCTATTTCCGGCGCCGGCCGCCGAAGAGCACGGGCCGCGAGACGTTCAACCTTGCCTGGCTCCAGCGCCGGCTCACCCGGAACCTGCGCGGTGAGGATGTACAGGCAACGCTTCTCGAGCTCACGGCGCGCACGATCGCCGGCGCCGTACAGAATTACTGCGCCGATGCAAGGGAGGTGCTCGTATGCGGCGGCGGGGCGCGCAATCGCGTGCTGGTCGCCCGCATCGCAGCGCTCCTTTCCGGCCGCAGGGTCGCCCTCACCGACAAGGCTGGCATCGCTGCCCAGCACGTCGAGGCGCTTGCGTTCGCATGGCTCGCGCGGGAGTGCCTGCGGCGAAAACCCGGAAACCTTCCGAGCGTGACCGGCGCGCGCGGGCCGCGGGTGCTGGGCGCGATCTATCCTGCCTAGGACCCTTGAACCGCCATGACGCCATGACCGCCGAGGAGAACTAAAAGCTTAGACACAAAGGACACTAAGGACACGAAGGTTTATCGATCATGAAACCGGCCGATGTTGTTCCTTTGTGTCCATCGTGTCCTTCGTGCCGAAGCTTTTGTGCCGTGTGGCGGTTTGGCAACGATTGACGTTTCATGATTCACGGCGCGTCGGCCAGGTCGCGATCGCGCGGCCTCGCGAGGCCCGTCTTGCTGGTGGTCGCAAACTCGATCATCTCCCGGACCTCGGGATTGTCGGGATAGCGCTCGCCGAGCACCGCCACGGCCTCCGCAAGCGGAAGCCCCTGCCTCAACATCGTGCGATAGGCATCGCGGATGATCCGGATGCGGTCGGCGGAGAAGCCGCTTCTTTCAAGGCCCACCTTGTTTACGCCTCGTATGGCCGATGGATAGCCGTCTGCAATGCAATAAGGCAGGATGTCCTTGGCAACCTTGTTGAATCCGCCCACGAACGCGAACGCCCCGATCCGGACGAATTGAACCACCCCGGTTTTGGCGCTGATGATGGCATTGGCGCCGACATGGACGTGCCCCGAGATCTTTGCATCGCAGCTGAGCGTAACCCCGTCCCCCAGCACGCAGTCGTGCGCCACGTGGCTGTACGAGAGAAGAAAGCAGTTGCTGCCGATTACCGTCGAGCCCCCGTCCGATGCTGAGGCGTTGATGGTGGTGTACTCGCGGAAGATGTTGCTGTCGCCGATTCGAACGTAGCTCTTCCAGTCGCGCTGCACACGGAAATCTTCCGCGAGCGTGCCAAAGCAGCAGAACGGGTAGACCTCGTTGCCCTCGCCCATGACCGTGTTCCCGGCCAGCACGACGTGCGCGTGGAGAACGTTGTTCCGGCCGAGCCTGACGTCTACGCCGATGTGGCAGTAGGCACCAATGCGGCACCCCTCGCCAATCTGGGCGCCGGGCTCAATGATCGCGCTCGGGTGAATATCGCCTGAAGCCATTTACAGAACCTGGAATCGAGCGCAGCAGGAGATTCAGCGTGACTCCCCGCGCCGGGCAATACGCTACGCCTGCCCGGGACGCCAGGCAAACGCGCCGCGTTTCACGTCCCGTCCAACAAAAAAGGCGGCAGCGCCGCCTTTGTCATGCCGCGAAAGTTCTCTCTACGCAGAAAACGAGGAGCCGCAGCCGCAGGTGCTGGTCGCATTCGGATTCTTGATCACGAACTGCGCCCCTTCTGCGTTCTCCTGGTAATCGATCTCCGCTCCCGTCAAATACTGCAGGCTCATCGGGTCGATGAGCAGCGTCACTCCGCCGCGCTGCATCGAGGTGTCGTCGTCGTTCACGGCCTCGTCGAACGTGAACCCGTACTGGAACCCGGAGCAGCCGCCCCCCGTGACGAACACGCGAAGCTTGAGCTCGGCGTTGCCTTCCTCATCGATCAGCTGCTTTACCTTCGCCGCCGCGGCCTCGGTGAAGACCAGCGGGGCCGGCATCTGTTCGGTTACTGCGTTCATGTCCGCTCCTGGATGATATTGCGGCCGGGCTCATTCGGACGAAGCCGACTTGAACTGGACCACCTTGTCGGCCTTCCCGTCGGTCTCGAACACCAGCCGGCCCTGAACCACGGCGCCAAGCTGCATTTCCAGCGTCTTGTAGTGCACGTCACCTGTGACATTCGCCTTGGGCTGCAGTTCAACATACTCGACGGCATAAACCGGCCCGATGACCGTGCCGTTGATGACCACGTGCGAGACGTGGATTTCGCCCTCGATCTGCGCCTGCTCCGAGAGCACCAGCGTGCCCGGCTTGCCTTCGGCCGCACTCACGTTGCCGCGCACCTTTCCATCGACACGCAGGCCGCCGGTGAACTCGATGTTGCCCTCGACGGTGGTGCCCGCCCCGATGAGGCAATCGATCCGGCTTTGCGGCTTGCTGTTCTTCTCTCCAAACATGTCCTGCCCTCAGGAAACCGACGCGTCTTTCGTTAGTTTAGGCTGAGTTGCGCCGTTTTCATAGACCCGAACCTGCATGCTTTTCAGCACGGCCTCGGGCGACACCTTGAAAGTCCCCTCCACGCGCTGAAAAAACTTGAAGCTCAACTGGTAATCTTTGACTTTTGTCTCATTCTCTGGGGGGAGCATCACCACGAACGCGCGGTTGCCCTGCTCGAGATTGAGGACAAACTGCAGTTTGCCCTTGAATTCGGACACGCGCTGCCCGGTCTGGACCAGCAGCAGCCGATAGCGATACTCGCCCGGGGCCGTGTCGCGCCGCACCCGGAAGCGGTTCACGGTGAGCGAGGCACTCTTGCTCTCCGCCGACATCAGCGACTGGAAGAAAGCGAGGTCCTCCCGCAGCGCGGCGTTTTCCGCGGAGAGCGCCTTCACCTGACGCTCGAGATCGCCGAACGTCGCGCGGTCGATCTGCAGCTGGCGATCGGACGCCGCGACGCTCGCCTGCAGCTCACCGAGCTTCTCGTCACGCTCGCGCACTTCCTGGCGCAGCCGCGCGAGCTCCCGCGCCGTTTCGCTCTGGCGAAAACCGGCGAGCTCCATCCCGTACTTGTGGGTCATCCAGCCTACGCCAACGACAAGCGCGCCGAACGACACGATCATCAGCGCGCGCCAGTACCACGGAACGTGCGTGCGGACGGCCACGCGTCGCGTGGTGATCCCGAACATGCGCCTCAGTGCGTTAAAGCGGGCCATGCGGCGTCCTCACGGCATCAAGGCGAGCTGCTCGAGGCCCGCGTTCTCGGGAAGACCGAACATGATGTTCATGTTCTGCACCGCCTGGCCCGAGGCGCCCTTCACCAGGTTGTCGATAACGGACAGTACCACTGCGGTGTCACCGCTGCCCGGCTGATGCACGGCGATGCGGCACATGTTGGCGCCCCGCACCGAGCGGGTGTCGGGATGGGCACCCGACGGCATCACGTCGACAAATGTTTCCCGCGCGAAACGATTTTCATACAACGCCTGCAAATCAGCGCTCTTCGTCATGCGCGCATAGAGCGTCGCGTGAATGCCGCGGATCATGGGCGTGAGATGCGGCACGAAGACGAGCCCGACGGCGCGCCCCGCGACAGCCGAGAGCCCCTGCACGATCTCGGGATGGTGGCGGTGGCCGTCGACGCCATAGGCCTTGAAGTTGTCGGACGCCTCCGCCAGCAACGTGTGCACCTCGGCCCTGCGCCCGGCGCCCGACACGCCGGACTTCGCATCGGCGATGAGGTGGTCAAGGTCGACGATGCCGGCCTCGATCAACGGCAGGAAGCCCAGTTGCACCGCGGTCGGATAACAACCGGGGTT